>Ga0075163_10000090_pt1 | contig 99974 bp, 75 predicted proteins | sample JI1023141ADNA_FD_71478 | JGI IMG/M metagenome (GOLD analysis project Ga0075163, IMG submission 71478) | Wastewater effluent complex algal communities from Wisconsin, to seasonally profile nutrient transformation and Carbon sequestration -... | ecosystem: Engineered > WWTP > Effluent > Algae... | reverse complement strand
CCCTGGAAGGGCGTAATATCTGTAGCGTAGGACGTAAGTCCTATGTTATCAGTTAATTAGAAATTATAGCCGCGTAGCGGCGAAAGAATGAAATAAAATAAGCTAGTCCTTTTATTCTTTCGCCACTACGTGGCTTTAACTGTAACCTATTCAATACATAGGGCTTGCGCCCTACGCTACAGATATTACGCCACTACGGGGCTAAGAGAATTAACCTTTTTATTTTCAAGAACTTGCTTAAGTTGACACCTATGACCTGTGTTCGCCCTTCTTTTAAAATAGAAAAGAGGGCAAATGTTTGCCCTACTGAAATATCATTATCAGAAATAAAAATATTTGTTTTGGGATAAATTAATCCTATGCGTGCTTTGCTGATTGTAAACCCTAGTTCTGGACGTGGAAAAACAAAAAAACTATTACCACAATTAAAAGACCTTTTAGCTAATTACCCAATAGAGTATGTCGAGAGTCGCTCTCAAAGTGAGTTAGTAGAACTTGCTGCAAAAGCTACTAAAGATGGTTATGATATGGTAGTTGCGGTTGGAGGTGATGGGACTATTCATTATGTTTTAACAGGAATTGTTCAAACTTTAACTAGTCAAGAACCTAGTATTAAAAAAACTGCTTTAGGTATTATCCCTTTAGGACGTGGTAATGATATTGCTCGTACATTAAAAATCCCTACAGATCCAAAAACTGCTTGTCGAATTCTACTTGCTGGTAAAAAAAAACTTATGGATGTTGCTTATACGGGTAAGAATTTTTACATTGGCGTTGCTGGAGTTGGGTTTGATTCTGAAGCAACTAGACTAGCTAATGAGACAAAGCTTAAAGGTGGATGGTTGCCAGCGGTTTTTGTTTATGGCTATTCTGTATTAAGAGCACTAATTAATTATCAGGCTAAGCAAGTAAAAATTACTTATGATGAAGGATGTTTTGAAGGCAAAGTTATGTTAGCTGCAATTAGTAATGGTCAAGCTTATGGAGGAGGGATGTATATCACTCCAATTGCAGAAGTAGATGATGGTTTACTAGATATTTGTATTATTAAAGAGATATCAAAATTAAAACTTATAGCTAATTTCCCAAAAGTTTTACGTGGTACACATATTGGACATCCTTATATTGAATATATTCGTTCTAAAAAAGTACAAGTTGAGGCAACAGGTTTAGAGCTTTATGGGGATGGAGAATACTTAGAAGAAACTCCTTTAAAAGTTGAAATATTAAAGCATTGTTTACCAGTAATTATACCTTAATTTAACAGTGGCTAGTTTTAGATGAGTTTTTTAGTAGTCTTATATTCTATTTCTGAGGTTGACGAGGGTTTAACAAAAGCTGAAGGAGGACAAGCTAAAATAGCTGGAATTAGCTCCATTTGCATATCTACTATAGAGCTAAAACGGTTTTTAGGTTCTTTAGCAATACATTTTTGTAATACCTTATCTAGAGCTTTAATTTCTGGCAAATCACCAGGTAAGTTAAAAGGTTTTTTTAACATACTTCCCATTAATTCATAAACAGTTTTGCCTAAGAAAGGTCTATTACCTGTTAGTGCTTCTATAACCATAACACCTAGAGCAAAAATATCACTACGCTCATCAACTTCTTCAGCAGAAAATTGCTCAGGAGGCATATAGCCAAAGGTTCCTATTATTGTACCTGGAGCAGTTAAGCTATTAGGGTCAAGTTTGTCTACTCGTTTAATTTTAGCAATACCAAAATCCAAGATTTTAACTTTAAGCTGATCATTTTCTTCATAGATTAAAATATTATCTGGTTTTAAGTCACGATGGATAATTCTTGCACTATGAGCTACTTTAATTCCTTCTAATATTTGGTCAAATAAGTCAGCAGCAATTTTAGGCTCAATAGTTCCTTTGTGAAGGATTTTATTCTTAAATGTAATACCTTCTACTAGTTCCATTACTAAATAAGCCCCACCAGCTTGTAATTTACCATAGTCATATATGGCTACTATACTAGGGTGGGTTAATTTAGCAGAGGCTTTTGCTTCTCGTTCAAAACGTTTAATAGCATCTTGGTTACCAAACATAGTGCCATGAAGTATTTTAACTGCTACTTGACGAGCTAAACGTAAGTCTGTAGCGGCATAAACTGCTCCCATTCCTCCTTTACCTATTAATTTATCTAATTGATATTTTCCTTCTATTACTCGTTCAATAGGTAAGGAAAGCCTTAGAGGAGATTTATCTTTACTACAAAACTCTACATTACTATCAAAACAACTATTACAAATTGGACATTCTTTTACCAAATTAATATTTTTTTCTTCTAGTTTGGAAAGGACATCTTGTTTAACTTTATAATCTTTATCTACTTTTTCTCTTAATAAGTTATGTTCATGGACTATTGCTAATTGAGTAGCAATTGTTTCTAGAAACTCACAATCATTTTTAGAATAAGGTTCATCAGAGAGTTTTTCTCCTAATAAAAAGAGTCCTACTAGTTTTTGATCCTGCCCTAGCATAGGAACAATTAATTGTACTTTTAGGTTAACCAACCAAGCATTTTCCTCTTTTGATAGTAACTTGCTAATTTCATTGTGTTCTTTGGCATTTGAGGAACTTTCCATTAATTCAACTAAATCAGAACTATCTAAGATATTTTGTAGATGGGCTAAATTTCCATAGGAATATCCTAAAGTTAGACCACTTTCTTCTATAGAACGATAAAAAAAATAAATGCTTTTAGGATGTAAGGTTTCTTGGAGTTTGTTAGTAATAAGCTTAGAAATTTCACTTACAGAATCTAAATTTTTAATTTCATCTATTAGGTTAAATAAAAGCTTTTCTCTATCATATGCCTTACGGAAAAATACTTGATCTAACCAAGAAGTTATTTGTGTATGATAAAGAAAACTAAATATTGTGATTGCAACAAGATAGAAATAACCAGATTTAGGAGATAAAAGCTCACGAATGGTTACATTACGGTTTAAAAACATTACAGTAATAATTCCTAAAAACTCTATTACTAGAATTGCTCTTAAAACGTTTTTTGCTAATAAATATTGTAAACCACGACGAACTACAAAATTAATATCAAAAACTTGATGTTTGATAATTACATAAGTAAGAGATACTGGCACTAGGGTTACAGAAAATTCTGCAAAACGGGCTAAGAAAAAATGTAAGTGATTAGAGGTTTCATATTTATGTGAGTCAGAAGGAGAGAAGATAGTAAAAAAATTATTAATTAATGAAGGTAATAACCCTAAAATAGCAGAATAAGCTACCCATTTAATTCTACGGCGCTGATCTAAATCTCTAACAGATAAATAATTACGTACAATAGCTATTATTATCACTGATAATGAAAACTGAATTAATAAATCCCAACAAAAATCAAAGTATTGTAGAAATAAATCATTACTAAATAAAGGTTTAATGATAGGGAGATAATTTTCAATATTATAATTACGAAGTAGAGAAATTTGTAATCCTAAAAATATTAAAGCAGTAAAAAAAGAAAGAAAGTATTTAACATATTGTAAAAGCTTGTTTTGTAGAACCTTAGGAGGAAAAGCTAAAGCAGCGCTATAAGCTAGAGGAAAAATTGTTGGATAAGACCACCATAAAATCAAATAAAGAAGATAATCCCAACCTTGTAAAAAGCTACTCATTGTTTTAGTGCTAATCATTAGCATAAAAGCACTTATAACAAATAATGAAATACTTATTTGGCGTGTAGCCTTTTCTTCGGGTTTTAAGATACCAATTAAAAAACCACAAATAGAAAAAACTAAACTAGAAAGAAAAAAGCTAAATAAAACACTTAATCGATTATAACTATGTTCTAGTTGGCAAGTTAATGAAAATTGATATTCTTTAGAGTTACGAGAAATATCTATAGTGTAAGTACTATTAACAGGGATTTTATGAATTATCCTAGAAAAACTATCTAATACAGCATAGTTTTTTTGAATAGAAGTATTACCATTAATAGCAAGAATTTTATCTCCAACTTGAAGTTTACCTATAGCATCACTGCTAGGTGTAATTTCATTAATAATATAATAGTTACCTTGAGGAGCAGGTTTCCAACCTAAATCTTTTTCATAGTTTCCATAGCGAATAACTACTGAAGCAAAAAAGATATAAAACCCAAGCATTAGTATTCCAAAAAATACTGTTAGGCCAAAAAAATAATGTTTAGTATTAAGTTCTTGCTCAAGGGAAGCCATGAAATTCCTTAGAACAATAGTATTAAAACCTTTAACAAGTAAATTGTTAAAAGGGTTTAATATTGGTAGAAAAGGGTTAGTTTTTTACTGCTGCTTGGTAGCCTAGCTCAGTAATTGTTTCTATGAGGGTTTGTTGGCTGATTTGTTGATCATCGTATTCTACAAAGGCGCTAGCACCAGTTAAATCAACAGAAATAGTTTTTACTCCTGTTAAGTCACTTAATTCATTTTCAATTAATTTTTTACAAGCATTACAATGCATTCCTGTAACAGTTAAGGTAGTTTGCATAAAAACCTCAATAAATTATTTTTAATTAATAAGAAGGACAGTGGTTATACAGTATCCATTATATTAATTAATATAATCTTTTTTATTATCTTTATTTATTCTGTCTTCTAAATCATCCCACATTTTTTTTACATCTTTATCAACTACTTTGAAATTCTTATATTTTCTACGTATTTTTAGTAGTCTAATTTGTTCTTTAACCCAAGCATTAGCATTTTTTAATATATCCCAATGAGCTTTAACATAAGCAATACCTAATAGTACACCAGAAATATGTATTGCATGAGCAATGCCAGGATTGCCTTCTACTCCAATTGTGCCTAGGAATGCAGGGATTATTAAAAGAAATAGGACAAAGTATTTCATCTTAATAGGGAATATCATTAATATGATTTGTCTGTCAGGATAAAGAGCAGCATAAGCACCGATTATTCCATAAATTGCTCCAGATGCACCAATAGAAGGGATCATAGAATTAATATTAAGTACATATTGAAAAATAGCAGATAAAATACCTATAGCAAAGTAAAACTTTAAAAATGTTTTCTTGCCCCAACGCCATTCTAAATCAGGGCCAAAGAAGAAAAGCCCTAACATATTAAAGAGCAAATGAAAAAAGTCACCATGTAAAAACATAGAGGTGACAAACTGCCATAAATAAAAACTATTAGTGATTAATATTGGGGTTAACCCAAAAGTAGTATTAAACCATTTTATATTCCCAGTCAGGGACATAATTATTTGAATAAGAAATACTGCTGCATTAGCAATTATAAGCGATTTTACTATGCTAGTTTTAGAAAAACTAGATAGTGGGTTATTAAATTGATACTCATAACGGTTACTCATAATTGCCTCCCAAAATACAGGTTTTATTTTCCTGATATTACTAAGAATTATGGTATAGCATCTGCGCTTTTGCAATGCAAGGTCAACACAAACTCATTACACTACATCAAATGTTTATTCAATTTACAGCTTTAGTTTATTTACAAATAAAGTTATTTTAGGAGATAAAAATGAGATTTGCTTGGTTATTTGTAATAATTACTTGTTTTTCCTTAGTAGCAACAGTGACAGGCCAAGACACTTTTGATACAAGTGTATTTTTCCCACAAAATGTTGGAGATGAACGAGTTTATCGTAAAGTAGGAAAGCTTGCTAAACCTAGTGATAGTTGGACAGATAAAGTAGGGGAAAAAAAAGGTCGGTTCTTTTCTCATTCTAACTTTTGGGGTGATGGAGTTAGCCGAGAGTTAAAAGTAAATAATAAACATCATGTACTTGAACGTGCTAAAGATAAAAAATTTGTTTGGTATAAGCTAGATGAAACAGGTGAATGGACTATGAGCCTTAGCCAAGAAGGGGTTGCTTGTACAGAAGGCGCAAAGGTTAGAACTGTTAGCCGTACTGAAACAGTTGAAGTTCCAGCAGGCACTTTTCAAAACTGCCTAAAACTAGAATTTACTACAAACTGTAATGATGCTGGAGTAGAAGCACAATGGTTTGCTCCTGAAGTTGGACTTGTAAAACAAACAGAATCAACATTTGGAGGACTACTTACTACTGAACTAGTAAAAGCTACTGTAAAGGGAAGAAATTATCCAGAGAAGTAATTCAATCTTTTTAAGGCGTATGTTGATATGAAACAATTAAATAACCTAAAACATTTTCTAGTAATGTTTCTAGTTGCTGTTAGCTTGCCCATGTTAGTTTCTGTTTCTAATAAAGTAATTGCTACTACCACTCAAGAAAGGCTTTTAGCTGTTGCTTGGAAACCCTTCTTAAGGTTTGATAATGTGTTATATCCTTCTTATATGATTACTGCTGCTAATATTGCTAGTAAAGATGATGATGATGATAAGGATGATAATACACCACATATTCTTGGTAACCCTAGAGACTTAATAGGTATTGCTATTATTAACCCTAGGGCAAATACTCCTGTTAGGTTGGAAGTAAAAATTGCTCAGCTTGGCGCAGTAGGTACTTTTCAAGATATATTGAAAGACCCTAAAGACACATACTATATTTTACCTAAAATTCAATATCGTTTTGATGAGTTAATAAAAATTAAGCAAACCATTCCTGTTAATGTGGTTTTTAATTTATTTATTGATGGCAAACCAGCAGGTCAAAAAATAGAGATTATGCAACTACGCTCTATTAATGAATGTGTACGCGGATATAAAGATAAAAAAGGCAAATATCGTGATACTAGGTGGATGTATGCTGCTTATGTTAATGAAGAGCATCCATTAATAGATCAAATCCTTAGAGAAGCCTTAGACACTAAAATAGTTAGTTCATTTAATGGTTACCAGAAATCTACTGAAAAAGTTTATGAACAGGTTTTTGCTATTTGGTATCTATTCCAGAAAAAAGGGTTTAAGTATAGTAGTATCACTACAAATGTTAGTTCTAGAACAGGTCAAAGGATCAGAACACAAAATATTAGGTTTATAGAAGAGTCCTTAAAAACTTCTCAAGCTAATTGTGTTGATGGAACTGTTTTATTTGCATCAGTCCTAAGAAAAATTGGTATAGAACCATTTTTAGTGCTTATCCCTGGACATTGTTTTTTGGGTTTTTACTTAGATAAAGACCGAGAGGAAAAGGCTTTTTTAGAAACTACTTTAATGGGTCGCACAGATCTAGAGAAGTATGATGAAGAAAAATCAGGTAAAAGATCTAAAAAACTTACCAAAGATGAAGCCTCTTATAGGGCTTTTAATAAAGCTCTTGATGTAGCTGAGAAAAAATATGAAGATAATAAAGCTGCTTTAGATGATACTAAAGATCATGACTATGTAATTATTGATATCAAAAAAATGCGTAAAAAAGGCATTTTGCCAATTCCAAGCGAAAATAAATAATTAATTTCAACACCATGTCCTATATCGCATACAATTACTGACTTAGTTCATTAATATCTATCGCTTAAGTAAATTACGATCTATTTCAAAGCGATGGCGGGCTAGACAATCTTGACCAACACTTACTATTGATGGAGTTAAAGAAGCAGAAAAGGGCGAAGCAATTTCTTGTACTTTAGGATAGATTAATATTCCATGTTTACTAGCTAATTCTTCGTCTTCATTAAAACGAGATTGTAGCATTTCAATAGAAGCCTCATTAAAAACCTTTCTTAAAAACCAGTTTGCCCAAGTGTTACCAATAAAAGGATCTGTTTGGTGAGCTAAAATATTAGCTGATTGCCCAGGGCGTATTACTGCTCTAGTAGGTAAATTTGAAAAATAAAATCCATCAAAAAGGTCTTCGGAATTAACAGGATAGCTAACAAAAAATGCACAACTTGCTGTCATAGCATCAATTATAGAAATATCAGGGGTAGTTTCTGTAGAAAGTACTACAGATTCTGTTTTAGTAATAGCTTCTTGCATTGCTTCTTGGATTTTTAGTTTGCTTAGAAATGATGCTAGTTCTGTAGTAAGTGAAAATAAGCTGCTAAAGGTAAAATGCTGAAGCATTCGCCCTAATCGGCGCAGTACATCTATAATTCCACCTGAAACATTTAATCTTGCACAAGCAATTGATAGATCTATTGGTAGCTCTCCTAGTCGTAAATCTCGTTTTTTAGGTAATAATCCTGCTTTGTTATTAACTAAGAGGTAATCAGGGAAAATTTCTCTTAAACGAGTAGGGATTTGAAAAGCATCAAAAAGGTTAACATTATTAACTTGTGGCAAAGTAGCATACATATGTATAGGGGTAATTCCTGATGAGAGTAACCCTGTTATCAGCCCTCCACCACTAACTCCAGCTAAACGCCGAAGTTTAGCACCTGATTCTAAACAATACTTAATGGCTGGTAGAGAAGAAACCTTCCACATACCACCACCGCTTTCCACTAAGTCTAAATGACAGATATTTGTTTCTTTAGCTTTACGCTTACTAGGAGTTTTTTTAGTACTTTGTTTTGAAGAAATATTTTGATTATCCATAAAACTAATATGCCACTTTTTTAAATTTAATGTTAGTTAGGAAAAAACTGATTTTAATTGCTTTAGAGAATTATGCTAAAAGGTCTTGGACTAGTAGTTAATTTATTAACTTCTTTATAAATAGGAACTAAACGAGAATCTAACTCTTCAATATTTAGGCTAGTAAAAATTTTAGCCAAAATATTTAATTCATCTTTATCAAATAAAATAGTAATCTCAAAAGGATCTTTTTTTTCCACTCGCTCTAAAATCCAAGATAATCTTTCTGCAAATGCTATCTGTTTAGCAAAAGGGAGGCTGTTTATTACTTCTAATGCAGAGTTAGGTAATATATCTGCTAACCCAAATAAATTTTGATAATCAGACAAATTCTTTTTTTGCCTGCTAAAAGTCAGGGTAATAATACTGCCACTTAAAATTAGATTAATAATTGAAAATAAGTCTGCTAGTTGGTCAGCAGAATAAGCAGAGGTTGAAGAAAAAGCAATAGCTTGTCTACTAGCCCAATTAGCTAGCCAAGCAGAAAAATAGGTTAAAACACATAAAACTAAAGATATTGTTAGATAAAAAAAAGCTCGTGAGCTATTAACCTCAGCTTGCTTACGTGATAACCCTAGCGGGTATTTATTTATTAGCTTTTGGGTTAATATGGCGATTAATACCATCCAAACCACTAGAAATACTTCTATCAACCAATATTCCATAATAGATTTTTAATAATAAGGGTTTTAAATGTAGACAAAGATTGTTTGCTATTAGTTTTAAAACTATAATTTAAAAGGCTAGGTGATTCCAAATAAAACAAGGAAAATATTTTATGACCACAGAAAAAGAAATTTTCCACGAACACTTAAAACGCACTAGGCTAAAGCGCACTGACCAAAGAGATTTAATTTTAGATGTTTTTATTAGCACAGAAGGCCATGTATCAGTAGAAGAACTTTATGATTTAGTAAAAAAGAAAGATGCCTCAGTTGGTTTTACAACGGTTTACCGTACTATGAAACTAATGGCTGAAGCAGGGCTTGCACATGAGGTTCGCTTTACTGATGGGCGTGCTCGTTATGAGCATGAATATAACCACGATCACCATGATCACTTTATTTGTAACAAATGTAATTCTGTAATAGAGTTTTACAGTGCAGAAATTGAGAAACTACAAGAAGAGATTGCCCGTCAACACAATTTCAAAATTCAAGATCACAGCCACCGTATTTTTGGCGTTTGTGGTAATTGCCAAGAAAAAACTAATAACCTTGGAGTTGCTGTTGGTAAATACAGATAGTTAAAAATTACTAGAAGTAATATTACTTTTATTTAAATAATTTTAGATTAATTATAATGAAGCAAATTATTACTATTTGCTTATATTATTGTAATGATAAATTTGATATTTAGGTTTAGTGAAGAAGGGCAGACAGTTGTCTGCCCCTAGTTATTTTGGTGGTTTTTGACGCTGTTGTTGCATTCGTACTTTGTTACATTGTGGACAAACCCACTTGCGCTTTTTATGAAAACTACGCTTTTGCTCTATCATTTTTACTTCACAATTTGGGCAAGTCATAAACTACACTTTCTTGATTAGTTTGGAAGCAATTGTTGGTATTAGTTATAATGCTTTCTAAATAATTTAATCAAGAAATAATTATATTCTACAGCTATTTTTTATTAGTAATGACTACTAAACAATTAGAAGTTATACTCCAACCAATGTTAATTGAAGATCTAGAAGCTTGTTGGGCGCTAGACCATCGCTGTTTTCCTCCTAGTGAGGTCTATGATCAAGATATGGTTCGCTATCTTTTACAGCATCAAGGACGTGTTTGCTACAAAATAGTTAATAGCTCAGAGAACATGTTAGGTTTTGTTATAGGCTTGGTAGAAGAAGATGGTACAGGACATGTTGTTTCTTTAGCTATTGCACCAGAAGCACAAAGTCGAGGTTATGGACGTTGGTTGATGGAACGCTTAGAAAGCGGTTTTCGCTTACGTGATGTTATTACTTTACGTTTAGAAGTTCGTGCCTCAAATAAACATGCTATACATCTTTATACTAAATTAGGCTATTTTATAGTAGAAAGAATTAAACAGTATTATTCAGATGGTGGTGATGCCTATTTAATGATTAAATCCCTCTTAGATCTTAGCCCTGACGACTTTAGCAACTCAGAAGATATTTAGGGGCTAGAAATGAGTAAACAGTGATTAAGAAAAAAACTTTTTTCCTATTTAATATTTTTTGGTTTTCCTTAGTAATATTAGCCTTAGCCTCTCCAGAATCATTAAGCCCAAAAGAAGCCCGTAAAGTAATTGCTAATATTCCTGGATTTGAATTTGATCCAAACTTAGTAAGAATTCAGTCTATTGACCCACCAAAAAATGTTGGTCGTGGTGGAGCAATAGTAGAAGCCCAATTTACAGCAGCTTTTCGAGTGGAAAAAAAAGACTCTTGGCAAGTGGCTGAAATGCGCTTAGGAAACGGACAATGGGAAGATATAGAACTTATTACCAGTGCAGTAAAAAATGAAAAAATAAAACGTACTAAAGAACGATTAGATAAATTATCAGTAGCTTTAGAAAATTACTATAGCGTAAAAGGCTCTTATCCTGAGGCTCGTGACATAGTTGCCTTGACAGACCTTTTAGTTCCTGATTATATCAACCCCTCTGTTAGAACAGATCTTTGGTCAAGTTATTTGCTATATACTTCTAATGGCAAGACTTATCAGTTACAGTCTTTAGGCCCAGATAAAAAAGCCAATAGCGGAGACGAGATCGAAGTTAAATCAAAAAATCAGTAGTCTATACCAAAAATATATTCTTGTAGGGGCAGACCTGTGTCTCTGCTTTTCTTATCTGTTTGTTTTAGAATTAGGAGTATTTAAATAATTTTAATGAAGCGATTAAAACAATCTCGTGCAGCAGATTTATTAGAAAAATTTCAGCAGACAAAAATCTTAGTAATTGGCGATTTAATGCTAGATGAGTTTTTATGGGGAAGGGCTAGACGTATTGCTCCTGAAGCACCTGTTCCAGTAGTAGAAATTGAACGAGAAACTTTACATATTGGTGGAGCAGGTAATGTTGCTGCTAACCTAGCCGCACTAGGTGCAAGCCCAGTTGTTATAGGTGTTCAAGGTAGTGATACTAATGGAAATCGCTTATGTGGGGAATTTGAAAAAATTAATATTAATACTAGCTCAATTGTTATAGATTCTTCTCGTCCTACTACAGTAAAAACTCGTATTATTGCCCACTCTCAACATGTAGTTCGTGCTGATAGAGAAAAGAAAACCCCTGTTAATAATGAGATTGAAGCACAACTAGTAAGTAATTTTCTTGATCTTTTGCCTACTGTCAAAGGCATAGTAGTTTCTGATTATGAAAAAGGAGTAATTACACCTAGTTTATTAGAAAAGATTCTTCCTGTTGCTATAGCTCAAAACATTCCTGTTTGTATTGACCCAAAACTAAAGAAATTTGAATATTATCATCCTGCTACAATAGTTACCCCTAACCAAAATGAAGCAGAATCGGCTTCTGGAATAGCTATTGATTCAGCAGAAAACCTAGCTTTAGTTGGAGAGCGACTTCGCCAAATGCTAAAAGGTGCAAGTGTTTTAATTACTCGTGGTGAAGAAGGCATGTCACTATTTGAAAATGATAATGAAGTAATAAATGTGCCTACCATTGCTAGAGAGGTTTATGATGTAACAGGTGCTGGTGATACGGTAGTGGCTACTTTAGCCTTAGGGTTAGCTTGTGGGGCTAGTATGCTTGAATCAGCAATACTTGCTAATTATGCTGCTGGTGTGGTAGTTGCAAAAGTGGGAACAGCAACGGCTTCTCCTGAAGAAGTTTTAGCTGAGATAGATAATTTTTTCCATCATAATGTTAAACCTTAAACTTAAGCAAAATGATCATAGCCTTTAGCTAATAGCGGGGTTTTTCTTTCTCCTTGAGTTAACCATCTATCTAAATCGCTAGTAATAACGCCTGTTTTAGTGATAGGTAAATCAGGAAATAGTTTAGCTAACTCTATTAGTTTAGTACTATTTTCAGGCGAGACAGTAAATAATAATTCATAGTCTTCACCTCCATTAAGAGCTTGATTAAGTGATGCAGTAGAAAATATTGGTAAAAAATTAAGGTCAATTTTTGCACCTACATTACTTTCTTCACAAATATGCCCTAGGTCTGAAGAAAGACCATCAGAAATATCAATCATTGCTGTAGCAATATTTTCTGTTCCTAAAGCTTTACCAAAGGTTAATCTTGGTGTTGGTTTAAGGTGAGCAAGTAAAGCTCTATTTTCTATATCAGTTAAATTGTTATCACCAAGACGTTTTCCTTGTTGGAGTAATTCTAAACCTAAAGCAGAAGCACCTATTTGACCTGTAATATAAACCTCGTCTCCTGCTTTTGCCCCACTACGCCTAATAGCTTTTCCTGATTGGCATTTGCCTAAAATCGTTAGATTAAGAAAAAGTTTATCACTTGAGGCTGAAGTGTCGCCTCCAATAAGTGTAACTTGATGGGTTTGAGCAAGCTCTAACATTCCAGTTAGAAGTTCTGTTAGAAAGCTATCAGACAAGGTTTTTGGCCTAGATATACTAAGTAAAAAATACTGAGCCTCACCGCCCATTGCTGCAATATCACTTAAGTTAACAGCTAAAGTTTTATGGCCTAATAAATTAGCAGGTGTAAAATCTAGCTTAAAATGGATATCTTCAGCTAGCAAATCTGTACTAATTAAGGTTTCTTGGTTTGGTGGGGATGAAAAAATCGCGGCATCGTCTCCGATGCCTGCAATTAAATTAATAGAATGGTTAACTGTCTGGCTACGTAGCCAGTTAATAAACTCAAACTCTTTTTTCACAGAAGTTTTTTAGTGCTGCTAGACCAGTGGAAATAGTTTCTACTGGAATAGAGTAAGAAAATCTTAAATAACCTTCTCCTTCTGGGCCAAAAACGCTTCCTGGTACAGTTGCTATTTTAGCTTCTGCTAGTAGCATTGCTGCAACTTCTCGGCTGGTTTTACCAAATTGTTTGATACTAGGGAATGCATAAAAAGCACCAGCAGGCATTGGGCAATCAAAGCCTAATTCATTTAATCCATTAACTAATAAATCTCGGCGTTCACGATATGAAACTAGGTTTTCTTCTATAAATCCAGTTACTTGGGTGATTGCTGCTAGTCCTGCCCATTGGGTAGGGGTGCTTACTCCGTTAGTAGAGTATAGTATTGATTGTTTAATAGCAGTAATAAAAGGTTCTGGTGCAACAACATAGCCTAAGCGCCAGCCTGTCATTGCATAAGATTTAGAGAAGGTAAAACAAGAAATAGTACGTTTATACATATCAGGAAAAGACGCAATAGAAATATGAGGTTTGTCATAAACTAGGTCTTCATAAGCTTCATCAGAAATAACTAATAAATTATGTGTTTTAATAAAATTAGCAATTTCTAGCATTTCTTCTTGAGTAAAAACAATTCCAGTAGGGTTTTGAGGAGAAGACAAACATAGTAAACGAGTTTTTGGTGTTAAATGAGCTTTAAGAGTATTTGCAATTCCTTCTTTACGAGCTTTTAGTGTGTTGACTAATACAGTTTTTCCACCAGTCATAGAGATCAAATCTTTAGTTGGTGTCCAATAAGGAGAAAAAAGCAATACTTCTTCACCTGGGTTAAGTACTGCTTGGAAAGCAGCAAATAATCCATGCATCCCACCAGCAACAACAATTAAATGGTTAGCTTCTGTAGGGATATTATTTTTCTTGATTAGTTTATTTGTTAGAGCAGAAACTAATTCTGGAATACCACTAGAAGGGGCATAACGAGTTTTATTTTCTACTAAAGCTTGTAAACAAGCATCTTTAACAACTTGTGGGGTGTTAGGAAAAGGTTCACCACCTTCAAACTGAAAAATTTGGTGGCCTTCTTTTTTCATTGCAAGTATTTTATTACGAATAGTTACTATTTCAGAAAAGCCAACATCACTAAATCGATCGGCAATAGAAAATGAAAAAACAGCAGACACTAAAGCCTCCTAGGATTTTTAGTCATTGTTATTAATAGGATTTATCGCAAACTAAAGAAAAGCATTATATGAGAAAGATAGTTTTTCTGTAAATTATCTATGGCGTATTCTAAGGCGTTCTAACCTCTTTCTAAAAGGCATAGAGAAACTATAAAGTAAGGTTCTACTAAAATAGGTTGATTTTCTTGAAAATTACAGGCAAAGTTAGGGTTTTCCTCGCTTAGCCTAGCAGGGTCTAGCAGAAACCAAAGTTTATTTTCATTAAGGATTAATTTTATATTGATAAGGAGGCAGTACTATTAACCCAATCACGGTTTGGGACAGTACTGATAAATAAAAATGAGCACAATTCTGGACAGTGTAGATAAAAAAGGGATACGCCCAGTACCCTCTTTTAGTATTGGAGACACTATCAAAGTGCACGTAAGGATCAAGGAAGGCGATAAAGAACGCCTACAAATATTTGAAGGCATTGTAATTGCTCGTAAACATGGTGGAATAACTGAAACTATTACTGTACGCAAAACTAGCTTTGGCGTTGGTGTAGAAAGAATTTTCCCATTACATGCAACAATTGTTGATCATATTGATCTAATAAAACGAGGCCGAATTCGTCGTGCTAAGCTTTATTATTTACGTGATTTAAGAGGTAAAGCTGCTCGTATTCGTGAACTTGATACTCGCGCAGAAAGAATGGCTGCTAAGGCTGCTAAAGCTGCTAAGGCTAATACCTAAACATAAAATATTAGTAAAACTAAAAACTAGACACAAAAGTAAGTTTGTTGTTATTAACAAACTGGCTTTTGTGTCTAGTTTTTGCTGTTTATAGTTATACTTAATTTACTCCTAGCCTTAAAAGACAGGGTATTACTAATAACTTGGGGTAAGGCTTAAGATTAAGATAAATTCTTTATTTCTTGACTATTTCCCAATGTGCGTCTTTAAGCAAAAACCTTTTACTAGCTTGAGCTAAATCACTTTCTTTATTTACAGGAATACCTGTTTTTTGTATTTCACCTTCTTTAGCAACAAATACAGGTAGATCATTGCGCTCAATTACTATACCTGTAACATATAAAAGTTTGCCTTGACGACCACCTAAATAAAAGCCTGCTGGCCAAGCATCTAGCCCATCAATCCATATTTCAGGGCCAGAGCCAAGAAGTTGAGCACCTAATTTAGCATCTACAGCAGTACCTTCAATAGTGACTTTTTGATTAAGGTATAAAGACCAATCCTTTGGCCATGAGATCAACTCACTTGGCTTGCTAGGATTAAGATTAATTTTTTTATCTGAGCAATTACCAAAAGTCATAACTAAAATAGTAAGCATCGCTAAAAAGAAAATTTTCATCATATGTTTCCTATTAGACTATCTTTAATATTTACATAAATTACCAGTTACTAAAAAATAAATATCTGTTAGAATTATTTTTAGAAAGTAAATAATTTTAATAATTTTACTAATAAACTGTAAAAAATACTTGTTTTGATAAGTGTAATGTTATAAATAATAGGCATCACTTTCCTGAGATATTACATGAGCCGTAATAAAATTCTCGCAACAATATTTTTCGTTTTTCTTTTTTTGCTAGTAGCCGCAAGCTATTTTGGCTATTACCATCATATTCATCAGTATGATGCAATGATTGTACGTATTGCAAGTAGGTATGATCTTGATCCAGTACTTATACGCTCAGTTATCTATGAGGAATCTTATTTTAAGAAAGATGCTCGCTCAAGTGCTGGTGCAATTGGGCTTATGCAGGTGACTCCAATTATTGTTAAAGAATGGACTAGGGTAACAAGTCAAGAAGACCTTAATAAAGCTTTTCCTAACCCTAGTGAAGAGCGTAAAAGTAAGAAAAAACGCCCAACAGAAGCAGAATTATTAGCCTATCCAGAAATAAACTTACAACTAGGATGCTGGTATTTAGACCAGTTAATGAAGCGTTATAACGAAGTTGAAGACCCGCTTCCAATAGTATTAGCTAGTTATAATGCTGGCCCTTCAAATGCTCAACGTTGGCAACAACTTGCCTACCAAGCCACTAAAAAAACTGTTAGAAATAATTATAGAGAGCGCTATATTCGCCAAATAGATTTTCCAGAAACTAAGCGATATGTTAGTAGTATTTTAACTAGATATAAAAATGGTAATCAAGATCTTGGCCAAACAGATAGAGTTAGTTCTACTTTTAACCAAGATTAAAGCCTCTCCTCCTAATTTGACACAATATAATCCCAAAAATGAACACCTAGCCTTTACCTCTAGTATTAATACAATTTGTAAGTACAAGAAATTCAATTAATTGCGCCTATTTGTTTCTTGGCACAGTAGTTGTTTTTACATAGATCAAAGAATTGAAAATTTTTGTTACTTAGCTAATTTAACTAGCTGTACTTTTTGCACGAATTTTATATTACTAGGAAATATTTATGGATAATGTCTGGCAAGATATCCGCTATAGCTTTCGCCAAATGAAAAGAAATTGGGCTTTTACCTTACTATCACTTCTATTACTTGGCTTAGGAATAGGTGCTAATACTTCTATTTTTAGCCTAGTTAATATGGTGCTACTTAGGCCATTGCCTGTAGATAAAGCCTCAGAACTATTTTTCATTGAAGGTAAAATAGAAAATAGTGCTACAGATATAATAGCTTTTTCTTATCCTAACTATTTAGATTTTCGTGATCGTAATGATGTTTTTAATGGCTTAGTTGTTTATCGCTATACACCAATGAGCTTAAGTAACCAAAACAATAATAGTTTAATTTGGGGGTTCTTAGTCTCTGGTAATTATTTTGATGTGCTTGGAGTTAAAGCCCTTTATGGAAGAACATTTTTGCCAGAAGAAGACAAAACTTTTGGTACTCACCCAGTAGTAGTATTAAGTTATCGTTGTTGGAACAATCGCTTTGGTGGTGATCCTAATTTAGTTGGAAAAAAAATCACATTAAATAATTATGCTTTTACTGTTATTGGTATTACTCCTGAAGGTTTTAATGGTACAGAAGTGGCCTATGCCACAGAGTTTTGGGTACCTACCAGTATGGCTAAACAAGTTGAACCAGCAAATGATTGGATTGAAGATAGAAATTCAGGTAATTTGCTTATGGTTGGCAGACTTAAACCAGGAATTAGCCAAAAACAAGCCGAAGATGGGCTAAGCAGGATCTATAGCAAATTAATGGAAGAATACCCAAAGGTTAATCATCCTCAAACTTTTGCACTCTCTTCACCAGGTTTATTTATTCCATCAATTAGAAGTTCTGTTGTCAGTTTTGCAGGTTTTTTAATGGTAGTTGTTACATTAGTTTTATTTATTGCTTGTACTAATTTAGCCAATTTACTTTTAGCTAGAGCAACAGAACGTAGACGGGAAATTGCTACTAGATTAGCTTTAGGTGCTACAAGGGCTAGATTAATACAACAATTATTGACTGAAAGCCTATTACTTTCTTTTATGGGTGGAATCTTAGGCTTATTGCTAGCCTTTTGGCTTACAGACCTAGCTACTTTATTTAAACCTGCTATGTCACTACCTTTTTTGATTGAGCTTAAAATTGACTATAGAGTATTAATATTTACTTTATTTGTTTCTATATTTACAGGAGTATTGTTTGGCTTAATTCCTGCAATACAGGCTACTAAATCTGATTTGATAGTTTCCTTAAAAGATAATACCTCTATTGGTGCTTATAGCCGTTCTTGGCTCCAAGCTGTTTTAATAGTATCTCAAGTAAGTCTTTCATTAATTTTACTTATTAGCTCTGGGTTAGTAATTCGCAGCCTCCAACAAGCACAAAAAATTAATCCAGGATTTAACCCAGATAATCTTATTACTTTATCCTTTGATTTAGGCTTACAAGGCTACAATGTTGATAAAAGTAAACAGTTTTTCACAACTCTAACAGAACAACTTAAAACCTCTCCTGGAATAAAATCTATTGCTATGGCAACGTATTTACCTTTAAGTATCGAGCGAAATTCAAGAGAGTTTTATATTGAAGGTAATAATACTTTTGGTAATGAGGCTGTTTTATCAGCTATGTATAGTAGGGTAAGTGCTGGTTATTTCAAAACAATGGAGATCCCTATAGTTGAAGGACGTGAGTTTACTTGGCAAGATAATGAAAATAATCCTGAAGTTGCAATCATAAATGAAACTTTAGCCAAACGTTATTGGCCTAGAGAAAGCGCTATAGGAAAACGCCTTAGCTATAATAGTGCTAATGGCCCATTTAATATTGAAATAGTTGGAATAGCTAAAGATGGTAAATATTTAAGCTTAAGCGATATGGGAAGACCTTTTATTTATTGTCCACTTCAACAGTCTGATAGCACTAGTGTAAGCTTAATAGTTCGAACTGATTTAGGTGCTTCAACTGCTATTGCAATGACTCAATATGAAATAAAGAAAATAGATGGTAACTTACCAGTTTTTAATATTGGCACTTTAAGAGAGCATTTAGGGTTTTCATTATTACCTGCAAGGATAGCAGGAATATTACTAGGCTGTTTTGGAATATTAGCTCTATCTATTGCTTCTGTCGGGCTTTATGGTGTGATTTTTTATTCTGTGGTTCAACGTACTAGAGAAATAGGGATTAGAGTTTCTTTAGGAGCGAAAAAACTTGATGTATTAAAACTTATTGTTGGTAGAGGACTTTTATTAGCTTCTATTGGAGTCACTATTGGAACTGCAATAGCTTTTGTTCTTAGTCATTTAATGGCAGATTTTCTTTATGGAGTTAGCTCTACAGATCCAATAACTTTTTTAATTATTCCTAGCTTGTTAATGACAGTAGCTTTAATTGCTAGTTATCTTCCAGCCGTTAAAGCAACAAAAATTGATCCATTAGTAGCACTAAAAAGAGATTAAGACTCTTTTGATTCTAATTGTAATCGTCGGTAAGCCTCGCTTTTACTTATACCTAGAGCACGTGCTATAGCTTTTAATGCTGTCATTTGATCTATATTATCTGTTTGCATTTTATTTAGAACTGCTTGTCCTAAACTAATTTCTTTATCTATTATTGTCTGTTCAGCTAAATTAAATCCTTCTATTACTAATACTAATTCACCTTTTAGAGGTTTTTCTAAAACTAGCTCTGATAATTCTACTAGATTACCTCGCAAGATTTCTTCATATAATTTAGTTAATTCACGAGCAATAATAGCTTTACGGGCACCAAGGATTTCTTGGGCATCTATTAAGGATTGAGCAATTCTATGTGGAGACTCATAACAAATAATTGTAAAAGGCAGCGACTTTATTTCTAAGAATTTCTTACGTCTTTCCCCGCTACGTGCTGGTAAAAACCCTATAAAAAGAAACTCATGACTAGCCAGCCCAGATGTTATCAAGGCAGGAAGTAGGGCAGATGCACCAGGAATAGCAACAACTGGGATTTGTAAGGAAATAGCTTTGTTTACTAATACAAACCCAGGATCAGAAATTATTGGTGTACCAGCATCGCTAACTAAAGCAATTGATTGGCCTTCAAGTAAACGGTTAATTAATTGTTCTGTACGTTCACGTTCGTTATGTTCGTAATAACTAATAGTTGGGCGTTCAATAAGGTAATGTTGTAAGAGTTTGCTAGTTTGACGAGTGTCTTCACATGCAATTAAGGAAACTTCCTTAAGAATTCTTAGAGCGCGTAAGGTAATATCTTCTAAATTACCAATTGGAGTAGCTACTAAATAAAGGGTTCCAGACATATTATAAATAAAAAGAGTGAGCTAACTAGCTCACTCTTTAATTGAAAAAGAAAAATTTAATCTTACTTAATAATAGTTAGAGTCGTCCTAGTCGTTATCATCATCACTAGAAGAACTGCTATTTGTACTATTTGAGCCGCTATTACCATTACTATCATTACGTTTTAATGTTGGGCGACCTTGTGGAGCGCTTTGGCTGTCAGATGCTGGCTGTGCATCAACTCCATCTGTACGACGTTTAAGAGTTGGACGGCCTTGTGAATCTGAAGATTGACCACTATCTACATCTCCAGTGCTATTGTCTCCTTGACGACGTTTTAATGTTGGACGACCATCTGAGCTAGCTACAGGATCACCACCATTTGCAGGACGACCAGAAAGAGCCAGTAACCTAGATTTAACTTTATTAAACTCAGAGCTATTGATTACATATTCATCTCGCTCAGGGAATCTATTAATTAGGTTACGTACAGTTACAGCACGATCACCGGTTGTTGGATGGTCACTAAAAACGCTAGAAACTTTACGCTCTTTTTTAGAGAGCTTTTCAAATACTGCCACCATTCCCATTGGGTCATAACCACTAGCCCACGCATATTGTGCGCCTAAAATATCAGCTTCATTTTCAGCATTACGGCTAAACTTTAAGAAAGTTAGTGGAATTGCTAGATTAGCAGCAGAACGAGCAGCAATACCTATTGGGCCACCTAGGAAAATTAGAGGAATTGAACCAAAGTTAATTAATTGGCCTTTAGATACTTGCTCTGTACCATGACGGGCGGCTACGTGGGCAATTTCATGCGCCATTACACCAACAATCTCAGATTCATTATCAGCAGCTAAAATTAACCCTTTGTTAACAAAGAAAAAACCACCAGGTAGGGCAAAAGCATTTATTTCTTCTGAGTCTACAACACGAATAGTAAAAGGGACTTTAGCATCTGAATTAAGGGCAATATTTTGACCTATACGGTTTACATACTCTGTTACTATTGGATCATCAATAAACTTAAGTTGACGTTCTGCTTCAGATGATAATCCTTGACCAACACCTATTTCTTTTTCTATTGAATAAAAATTGATTTGGCGTTTATTAATATCTCTTTTACCTACTAAAGTAGGATCTTGATTAGTGTCTAATTTACCCTTGGCACTAGATGTAGTAGTTTTAGTATTTTTATTTTTATCTTTGTCTTTGTCTTTATTATCTGCATAACTTGGTGTTGCAGAAAGGAAAAACATTATAATGACTGCAAGTAGGGAAATTTTGTAATACTTACTCATAAAATCTCCTAATAAGCTAAACGTAGGTTAGATATTGGGTTATTAATTATTGAAAATATTTCACACTGTCGCGTTAACATTGTACTACATCTTAGAGTATAAGTAGATTAGAAAGGTTGATTTTTTCTGGAAGTTTTGCAGAAATTTTTGATTACTTAAGTATTTTCTAGTTTTACCCACATATCTTTCCAGTTGTAATACTCTAAAGCAGTAAATTTTTTCTTATAATCATAATGAGAAGGCTCTTTATAAGCATATCCAGGATAATAATACTGACGACCTGTTTTAATTGAATAATCAATAGATAAAAGAATTATAAAAATTCCTAAACTACGCTTTTCCTCATTAGGATCAAATATTGTATATATACTAGATGTTGCTAGATGCCCTACATCTAAAAAAGAGGCCGCAATCAGCTTATTATCTTGTAATAAACATATTTCTTGAGTATTACATGGAATTTTAGCAGGGTTATGAGAGAGAAATGTATAAATTGAATCAGGGATATTTTCCTTAAACCTAACTCTATGAGCAAAAAATAAATCCTCTTTTTCCTTATCAATAAAGGCATCACGCATAATAACCGTTAAGTCCTTGTTTTTTCTTAGTACTCGCTTTTGACTTTGAGAATACTGAAACTTGGCTAACTCTATACGTAAAGGAGTGACAGTATATTTATTGTTTTTGGAAGAAAGCTTTTCATAACGAAAAAAATAAGACCCAAAATGCCGCCAACCCTTAGACCAAAGTAAATCCATTAACTCAGGATTTACTTTGTCACAAAAAAAATATTCGTTGATATGGCTCATAAGGGTTATAATAAACAACCTTCTAACTATAAAGAAATAAAATAATTAGAAGGTGAAGGTTTTAGGGATTAACTATATTTGCTCTAGCAATAGACTCTTTAAGTACATTTACAATTTCATCTAGAGAAATATCTTGAACTTGTTTATTTCTACGAGTGAAAAACTCTACTTTATTTTCTTTAAGCTTTTTGCCTAGAGTAATACGGTAAGGAATACCTATTAAGTCAGAATCTTTAAATTTAACTCCAGGGCGATCATCTCGATCATCTAATATAACATCTATACCAATAGCCATTAGTTCTTGATAAAGTTTTTCACTAATTTCTTTTTGAGTAGCATCATTAGTATTAGTTGGAGTAATAACTACTTCAAAAGGTGCAATTGAAACAGGCCAACAAATTCCATCAGCATCATTATAAAGCTCAACTGCTGAAGCTAATATACGCCCAACTCCAATTCCATAACTACCCATTACTATAGGAATTTCTTTACCTTCAGCATTTAGTACATTGGCTTTCATTGATTGGCTATATTTTGTTCCTAGCTTAAAGATATGTCCTACTTCAATAGCTTTATCTACTCTAAGAGTACCAGAATCGCAGTTAGGGCAACCTTCTCCTGTTGCTACTGTACGTAAATCAGCCCATTTACTTATAGTAATATCTCTAGCTACAGATACACCTCTTAAGTGATGATCATCATGATTTGCCCCTGTGACCATATTAGTGCGACCTTCTAAGGCACTATCAGCAATAATCAAAACATCTTTAACCCCTACTGCACCAAGTGAACCAGGTAATGCTCCTAGTAAAGTCTGAATTTCTGCTGCATGTGCTGGCCTAGCATTAATTGCTCCTGTTGAGTCAGTTAACTTAGTTTCATTAAGCTGATGATCCCCACGCATCAACACTAAAGCTGGTTTATCGTCTAACATATAAACTAAAGTTTTAATTTGACGGTTAGCTTCTGCACCACCCGGAAAAGTAGTTAGATCCTCAATAGTACGTACTCCTGGTGTAGGAAATTTTTCTAGGCTTGCTGTCTCTGTTGCATCAGAAATACTAGGTAGTTTAGAGGTAGCTTTTTCAACATTGGCAGCATATTGGCAATTTGCACAACTAGCAATCCAATCCTCTCCAGCATCAGAGTAAATCATAAATTCACTAGACTTACTTCCACCCATTGCTCCAGAAGAAGCCTCAACTATAGAAAACTCTAGACCACAACGCTTATAAATTAAGCAATAAGCCTCACGATGTGCTTCAAAAGCTTTGTCTAAACCATCTAAATCTAAGTCAAAAGAGTAAGAATCTTTCATAATAAATTCACGGACTCTTAATACTCCTGATTTTGGGCGAGCTTCATCACGAAACTTAGTTTGAATTTGATACCAAATTTGTGGTAATTGTTTGTAAGAACGCAGTTCATCACGAGCAATAGAGGTAAAAATTTCTTCATGTGTCATACCTAAGCAAAGATCTGCGCCTTTTCTATCTTTTAGCCGAAACATATTATCGCCCATCACTTGCCAACGACCTGTTTCTTGCCAGATTTCTGCGGGGTTTAATGCAGGCAATAAGTATTCTTGCCCTCCAATACTATTCATTTCTTCACGAATAATAGCAGTAATTTTTAGTAGTACTCTTTGAGCTAAAGGTAAATAGGAGTAAACCCCAGCAGTAAGTTGACGAATATAGCCAGCACGTAGCAAAAGCTTATGGCTAACAGCTTCAGCCATAGCAGGGTTTTCACGCAAGGTAGGAGTAAAGATTTTCGACCAACGCATTTTGTTCCTCTAAATTCTATATTGAGTTTATTTAAGACTACTTTATCAGTAATAAGTAGAAAACCAGAATGATGACTATTTGCAGCTAGCAATGTCAAGCGACTGTGGCATAGAATAATTAAACATAAAAGTTTTTATTGTTGATTTTTCAAATATTAGCTTATATAACATAAAGCTATAATTTTTATAAAATGGTAAACCAATGAAAAGAGATAATTTAGTAAAAGGTAAGTCAATAAAAACACTGCTTTCTAAATTAGCAAATCACTTTGGCGAAGATACTCTAGAAATAGCCGACCCTTGGCACTCAGATATGTCCGCTATTGTCTTAGGTAATGCTAAAAAGAAAGGAAATGTAGTTTATATAGGTACTTTTGGAATGCTTAAAGACTTCTATTACCTAGAGTTAGAATTGCCAGCAAAAGATTCTGCTTACCCTTATAACCCTAATGGCAAATACAATAGGGTAAGTTATGAAAGATTATTAGAAATTCTAGTCTCCCATTTAGAAATAGATAAACCTAATTAAAACACAAAAATTAATGGTTGCTTAATTTAGCTAGTAAGACTATTATATTTGTCACAACACAACACAAACGCCGCCCAAGTGAGCAAAAATCACTTGGGCGGTTTTCTTTTTTGGAGGAAAAATCATGCAATTAGAATTTGGCCTTGAGGATTTAGTTAAATCTTTTCAACTTGGAACACTTGCCCCAGAAAATTTTCATCATCAAGAACATGTAAAAATTGCTTGGTGGTATTTACAAAACTACTCTTTAGTAGAATCAATAGATAAATTTACTAGTGGAATAAAGACTTTTGCTAGCCGTCTTGGTAAAGAAAACCTCTACCATGAAACTATTACTTTGGCATATCTCTTATTAATCAATGAACGAATTCATAAAACAGGAAAATTATTAACTTGGGAAGAGTTTGCAAATGCTAATAGTGATTTACTTGATTGGCAAAATAATATTCTAAAAAACTACTACCAAGAAATCACCTTAAAATCTGAACTAGCTAGACAGGTCTTTCTTCTGCCAGACAAATCTCTATGTCCAAATGAGCATTATTTGGATAAGTAGTAGCACTATAAAACATCCTGGTAAAAGATTTAAGTACTTCTATTAGCTTAGGATCAGATTTTTCTAGGCTAGTATCAATTCCCAAAGTTACTTGGCCAGTGGTTTGTTGTCTCTTAACCATTGGCCAAGGTCTTAAGCCTATACTAAGTTGCTCTAAATTAATCATTAATCCAAAAATATGACCTTCTAGCCAACCCAAACAAGCTTCTAAATCATTGGTGTTTTTAGCTTTTACTTCTATAACTAAAGACTTGGAGCTTTGATTTGGCTTAGGTATTTCAAATAGTGTATCCCAGCCTAAGTCACCTGTTTGAATTTGAGATATTAATTTAGCCCCAAGTGAAATTTCTTTTTTTACAACCTCAGCAGTTGAGCGACAAATATTTCTTGCACTATTTTGATTAGGTTTAATAGATGTAATTATTGGCAACCAATCTTTAGGTAAACTGATATGGTATTTTCTCCCTGATTCAGTTAATGCAATAGGTTGATTCCAATTATGTTTAACTAATCGATTAAAAAAATTAACAAACATTTCAGCAGGAGTAGTTTTAGGGTTAGTTAAATTATCACAACTCCAAGCTGCTAGAATTGTCCAAGAAAAACTACCAGGAAATCCCCAAGCATTACCTAAAATTGCCTTAGTTTTAGCCCAAAGTCTAACCGCACATAAAAATTGCCTAAACCCTTCTAATTCAACATATTGTCTAACAGTGTTTAGTAAAATATCTGCTTCTAAACATCCTACTAAAGTCTGCCAGCTAGTTTGGTCAAAATATTTTTGTGCTGAAGTATTTAGCTCTATAGAGAAAGGAAATAAACTACTAGAAGCATAAAGTAAATCTATGCTAACACCATCTATTTTAAGTTTTAATATTGGTACTTGAGCAGTAATAACCATTCGAGCTTGTTCGTAAATACCTGATAATCTTTGCTTTATCTGAGATAAAAACTCTTGACCAGTAATATTATTTGGAATAATACAAACTATATCTATATCGCTATTTTGGTTTTGTACTCCTAATCGGGCAGAACCAATTAAATATAGAGAAGGCTCTTCTGCTAAACACTCTTTGCAAGCTTCTTTAATTATTGATAGCACAACTTCTTGCTGGGATTTTTGCTCTTTAGTAATACTAGGTGAAAGTTTGTCTAAAGTTGAAATTAAGCTTTCTTGCCAAGTCTCAGAAGTGGACAAAGCTTTATTTATACTAGCTTGATTTTTGCCTATAGGCACTTCATAGCGTATTTCAAAGGGTTTATCAGCACGACGACTAATTAGTGCTACTGAATTTACTTGGAATTCTACTTTTTGCCACTCAGGAAGAAGTTTTAATGCTAAAAGAGGGCTGTCAAATTGACCTACACTTAAATGAGGGGTAAACCCGCTTGATCTACTAGTTTGCTCATTACACTCAGGAAATAATTTTTGTAATGTTGATTGTAGTAGAGTTAGAAGATTATTAGGACTAGTTACAGGTTCAAGCCAAGCCGTAGCGCTTTTACGATGGGTAAAAGTCTTAAACCCAGTTAAAGTAATAGTAAAAGGCTGAAGTAGGCTTAAAGCTTGTAAAATAAGCTTTGAAGCTTCCTTAAAATGCTCTTCAGGAATAAATCCATAAATTAATGTAATATGTGGCATCCAACGATCAATTTTTTTATCATAAAGCTTACGAATACTCTGGATACTAGGCCAAAGTTCTTTAGGTGGAATAATTACAATAGCGCTTTGGTAAACAGGCTGAATAGTTTGTAATAGATTAACTTTTTTGCTTGTTAAAGTAGCTTGTAGTCCAAAGTGATCAGATGCAAAACGGTTTTCTGCTTTATCAAAAGGCTCATTAGCAAACATCTCAATAGTTTGAGCTTGCCAATTACCTGTCTTAGATCTTAGCAAAACCCTATCAAAACGAGCCTGTCTCCCTTGTAGGCTCATTATTTTAGCTAATGGATTAATTTCAGGATTAAAAGTATAGCCTACATCTTTAGGCCGTAGGCTTTTCCAAATATCTTGAAAACCATACTCAAGGAGGTCTTGATCATGCTCACTATCTACTAAGTTAAAATCCCCGCTAATAATTGAGTCTCCAGCTAAACTTGCTAAATATTTTAGTAATGAACTTAATTGACTAGCTCTTACTTGTTCAGAATTATTAGCACGATTACTAGTTAAGTGAACCGCTGCTAAATGTAAGGGTTGGTCATTTATTTGCCAACTTGCTACAAGTACTCGTTTATAAGTTGAATACCAATGATCTACTAGTGTAAAAGGAAACTTAGAGAAAATTACTAGATTTTGAGGTTGTAAAGAAGGTGCTTCAGGCGCTTCACTAGAAAAATATTCTTTTACCCAAGATTCTTTAAGTAATTGATTAAACAGTGGCTTTGTTACTTCCTGTAAAACAATAATGTCCGCTAGAGAGTTTTTAAGATGCTCAATAATTACTGGAATTCTTTCGCTACTATAAATCTTATCTGCTTCATACATATCAGATAAAACATTAAAAGTAACTATCCTTAAACCATTAATTAAGGTATTTTCCCTTGCTTGATGAAAACTTTGCCAACCTACTAAATTACATTGATAAATAGGTTGTGGTGAAAATATTGGTAATGATAGGTCTGATAAGGTTTCTGTCTGGATTTGTTTTGATTTCCAAGCTTCATCAGGTAGTTCATCAGAAGAAAAAAAGTCTATATGTTGATCACGATCCCAAACAATTGTATTTAAGCAGCGAATATACCTAATACGATGCCAAGGAATATCACCGTTAGCATCCCAATCAACCAAGGCTATTTCCTTTATTCCAGCAGTAGTTAAGCGATCTACATAGCCAAAGGTAAAAACCTTAGGGTTTAAGCGATTATCCCAAATAATACGGTTATAAATCTCATGGCTAGGTAACATTTTTGCTTTACTGAGTTCTGATGGAATTTTAGACATAGTATTTTTTTATAGATGCTACTTTGCCCCAAGTTTAAGAGGAATATTAATCATTACACCATCATTAGACTTAGTTGTAGCTTTATAAATAGTTTGAGGTAAAGGATCTTTATACTTAAGTTCTTTGTTAGCTTTATTAGTAGTTTCAGCCAGTCTTTCTTGGCTAGTATAGAATTTAGTTTGTTTATCAATTTGTAATGTTTCTACTTGGGTTTCCCATTTTTGCCAGTTTTCAAATTCTGAGCGAGAAATTTTAGTTGGACTATCAGGAATAGATAGATCTTTTATTGGTTTTGATGTAACTATTACTGAAATCCTCTCAGCAATATGATCAGAACGGCTACGCTCCAATTCAAAATAGCTAGGATTGTCTGTTAGAGATGGTATGCCTACTGTGTATCCTCGTTTTACTTTATTATTACCTCCCAGAATCTTTGTTATTGGAAATAATAAAATAGGCTCGCCTAAAATCCCGTTTTCATATTGTTCTTGGTCTATTACATAGAGATAGCCTTCACGAGGGACTTCTATAGTAAGCCTTATTTTTTCTCCTTTTGAAAGTAGAGTGTTAGGGTCAATACGCTCTGCTACAAGCCCAGAAGTTATTTCTGCTGCTTTATATTTTAATTCTCTTTCTGAAGGAGCGTCTTTAGAGTCTACTAGTCTCCACAATGTTACACCTATTAATTGTTCTATATCTTCAGGAGTATCTTTCTTTATTGATTTTTTTATAGCTTTTTTACTAGCAACAGTTTTTTGTTCAGTTGGGGTTTCTCGGAATTTTCTTCTCATATCTCTATCTTGTTCATTGGGGTTGGTTTGAGCCGTAGTATTATTTGATAGGTAGCCAAGAGAAAATATTGCTAAACATATTATTAATGACCATATTCGTATATTTATATTTTTAGCTAACATAAAATCATCCTTTTTTTATTAAACTTAGGATATTCTAGTTATTCCTTATAATCACTCTATAATATATTAAGCTATTAACTCATATGAAGTAATAAATTAGAAAAATAGGTGTTTTTATGCAAATAGGGGAACTTATAAGTAGTCGATACCAAGTAACAGAGCTATTAGGAGAAGGAGGAATCGGCCAAGCTTGGGGTGCTATTGACACTAGTAATCAAACCAGAGTAGTAATTAAAGTCTTAAAACCTCATATACTAGAAAACCAAGACTTAATAACTAAATTTAATAAAGAAATCACAGCCTTAAAAAGACTAGACCATCCTAATATAGTAAAATTTATTAGTGATGATAAGCATAATGGTTTTCCATATTTAGTAATAGAGTTTATTGATGGGAGTAATTTACGCCCTAGAGTGGTACAAGGTGGAATAGCTGATTTAGAAGCAGTGTCAGCAATAATAGAGCAAATTGGAGAAGCAATTCAGGCAGCACATAACCAAGGAATCTATCACCGTGATCTTAAACCAGAAAATATTATGCTAACCTTGAAAGAAGACAAGGAAATAGTAAAAGTAATCGACTTTGGTATTGCTACAGTAAAAGAACAAAAAGACGAAAAAACTCAAACTACTATTTTGATAGGGACAGTTAGCTATATGGCACCAGAACAAGTTAGGGGTAAGCCAACTGCCCAATCAGATATTTATGCAATGGGTGTGATTGCTTATGAGTTAGTAACAGGTATTCTTCCTTTTAATCTTAAAGGACTTCATGCACCAGCTAATGTGTTAATGCTATATGATTTACAACAAAAAAGGGAAATTGTTAGACCTAAAAAACTACGGCCTGACCTTTCAACAAAAGCAGATGAGTTAATTCTTCAAGCACTTGCTTTTAATATTACTGAAAGACCAAATTCTGCTAAAGAATTTGGTAAAGCATTAGCTAAAGCATTAAAAGAAGAAGAGGAAGTAAGTTTTAACCTTGCTAAAAAAGAAACTATTGAAAACCTATCAACTAACAGAAACAATGAAGGCTACAAATCACAACCTAATAAAATTGATGTAAAAACTTCTAATCCCTCAAATTCTATAAATGAACCAACTTCTAATCCCTCTAGTAAAAGTAGTTCTAAGGGATTTGTTTTTGCACTTATTGGGGTAATAGTTTTTTTACTAGTGGTAGTAGTAGTAAAATTTAACTCTATAAATAACCCTGATACTTTAGCGGCTTTACCAAAGGTTACTCCATCCTCTTCACCAAAAGCTCTATTACCTAAGTCCAAACTTATTAACTATTCAATAAGTCTTAGCCAATCAATAGGAAAGGGTAAATATAAACCAGCTATTCAAATGGCAGGACAAGAAATAATTTTTAATGATGGAGATTTAATTAAATTTAACTTTCAAAGTCAAATAAATGGCTATCTTTATATGATAAATGAAGGGCCAGGTTTAGAGAGCAGTTTGCCTAAATATATAATGCTATATCCTAGCCCAACAGATAATAATAAAGTAGAAGCAAATCTAGCTTTTTCTATACCTAGTCAACCTAAAGACTTAGGTATAGAGTTTTTTGGTTCAAAAGGAACAGAAAAAGTTTGGCTAGTTTTTACACAAGAAAAAATACCTTTATTAGATGGTTTAACCCAACTAATAAATGATAAAGACCAAGGTTTGATTAAAGATGCTAGCAAAATTACAGAAATAAAAAGCTTGTTAAGTAAGCCAACAAAACCAGAATTAGACAGTGATGCTAAATTAATGAAACTTGCTATTGATAATAGTCCTATTACCATAGCTTTATTAAAATTTAGCCATAACTAGACTTTAAAACATGTTTGATAAGATATTAACGTTTACCTTCTAAATTAGCCCATTCACCAGATTGAATAAAACAAGCCCAATAATAAGGGTGTGAACGAATTGCTGGTGTTTTTACTAGCTGGCCGTTTACAGTCTTTTTTCTAACAGAATGTAAAAAATTAAGCTGGACTTCTCTTAAAGCTTCGCCACGACCTTTATTTTTATTAAGCAATTTATAGTATTTAACCATTAAGTCTTTTGTTGATTGGTCATTAACAGACCAAAGGCTTATCATTTGAGTTTCTGAGCCTGCTAATACTAATGCACGTCGAAGCCCATAAACACCATCTCCATTTTTTACATCTCCAAGCCCTGTTTGACAAGCTGAGAGAACAACTAGTTTTGTTCCAAATAAGTTAACTCCTGTTGCCTCTAGTGCTGTTACATTTCCATCTTCTTGTCCATCGCTGTTTGACTGATTTGCTCCTGCAAAAAATAAGTATGAGCGCAGAAGTGGGTTAGCTATACGCAGTTCTTGTACATTTAATGAACTATTTTGGTCTTGATTGTAGGTTAGTTCTCTAGTCTCTTTTTCTAGTAGTTCATTGGATTTTTCAGGAATGTCTTTAAGGAAATAACCGTGAGTAGCTATATGTAAGATTGATGGAGCTTGTAACTCTTTAAATTTACTCTCTGTAGCCTCTTTATCTAGATAAACTACTGCGTCTTTTAGTTCTGATTTAATTATACTGGCTTCCTGTTCTGTTGCTTTTAGCCTGTCTAGTGCATCAAATTGGTTTCCTGAAAGGCTTGGGCCATTTCCTTGTCCATAGTCTGGGTTTGCTATTATCACAGGTAAGGATTTACTTTCTATTTTAGTTTGCAAACGAAGTAAATCTCTACCACTGGTTAAGTAGGACATAGAATAGTTTTCTACTAAATACCTTCCTTTTTCATCAACAAAAGCATCAAACGGTACTAGGTTTAATGCTCCATCAGGTGCTATTAGCAAGTGTTTTTTATCTCCCAGTAATTTGCGTACAGGCTCCATTACTAATTTATCAAGTGTTCTAGCTTTGGGCTTTAGTTCTTTTTGAATATTGCTTAATGCTTTACCTGGTTGTTTTACCAAAGCTTGACGAAACTCTGCTACTGCTTTATCAATAACCTCAGCATCACCAAGATCTGACCAAGTAGGCACTCCTTCATTATTAAGCAAATACACTACATATCGTCTATTGCTATATTTTTTAGTTTTAGCATCATAAGGGTGATATGAGGCAAATTCTATTAATGTTGAGTTTGTAGGGATAAGGTTTTGTACTGATTGTAACTTGACTGTTTGGTTTTGGGTGCGGAATTCTAAGCTTTTTTCACTTATTTTGTACTCTAGTTTTTCTACTTCATCTTGGAGAGATTTAAGTAGTTGCTGATATTGTTCAGGAGTGCGTTTTCCTATTCCACCTAATGTTAAGTTAGAAAGTAAGGTTTTCTTTTGGGTTAACTCATCTAATAGCGCAATATCTTCAGCTTTAGCACGTTTACGGAGTGCCTCTATACTTTGGTTTGTTACATCTATTGATCGGCCTTTTCTACGCAGCACTTCGGTTAAAGCAGTTTCTATGGCTTTGGGGTTGTTTGGAGCATGTTGGGTATGAAGTGATAAGGTAAAATCTGTTTCTTTTGCATACTTTTGCAAATAGGCTTGTTTTTGTCTTTCTGAACCTAATACTAAGGTTTTTGTTAGTTGTTCTTCTCTTGCATCATTTGTTTCTCTATGAAATTTTATTGCTTGTTCATAGTCTCCTTTAGTTTGATAAAATAATGCAAGACTATTTATGGAGTCAGTCGTAAATGGATGATTATCACCTAAGGTTTTCTTGCGAACCTCTAAAGCTTGAATATAAAAGGATTCAGCCTTTGTGTATTCTTTTTTGGCAGAATAAAGATTTGCCAAATTGTTTATAGCACCACCAATAAAACGATGACTATCACCTATGGATTTACGATAAATTTCTAAAGCTTTGATGAAAAGGGGTTCAGCTTTTGTATAGTCTTGTTTCTCATTATAAACATTCGCTAAATTGTTTATAGCATTAGCAGTTAAATAGTGGTTTTCCCCAAATGTTTTTTTACGCCCATCTAAACCTTGAAGGTAGAGGCTTTCGGCTTTTACAAAATCTCCTTTAATAACATAGAGTGATGCAAGGAGATTTATAACACCAGTAGTTTGGGGGTGATTTTCTCCTAATGCTTTTTTATATATATCTAATGCTTGGGAAGCAAGAATTTCAGCTTTTGTATAGTCTCCTTTTTCTCTATAAAAGATAGATAGACTAGTGATAGCTCTAGCCGTATCAGGGTGGCTCTCTCCTTGAGTTTTGCGAAATATGTCTAAACTCTGAAGGAAAAGAGGTTCAGCCTTTAAATAATTTCCTGTATCTTTATAAAGTATGGCAAGGTTGTTCATAGCATTAGCAGTATTAGGGTGGTTTTCTCCTGATACTTTCCTATGTATGCTCACAGCTTGAAGGTAAAGAGCTTCAGCCTTTGCAGCGTCTCCTTTAATTTCTGTATAAAATGATGCAAGGTTGTTGATAGCACCAGCAGTACTTTGGTGATTTTCTCCTAGTACTTTTTTGCTTATATCCAAAGCTTTAAGATAAAGAGGCTCAGCTTTTGCATAATCTCCTTTATCTTTATAAAGTATTGCTAAGTCATTTATAGTATTACCTGTTAAGGTATGATTTTCGCCAAGAACTTTTGTTCTTATGCTTAAAGCTTGAAGATAAAAAGGTTCAGCTTTTGCAAAGTCTGCTTTAAGATAATAGAGTTGCGCAAGATTGTTTGCAGTAGTAGCAATATAAAGATGATTTTCTCCTAATATCTTACGATAGATTTCTAAAGCTTGAAGGTAAAGAGGTTCAGCTTTTGTGTAGTCTGCCTTCGCAAAATAAATTAGTGCAAGCGAGTTCGCAACAGTGGCAGTATCTAAATGATTCTCGCCTAAAAACTTTTTGTATATTTCTAGTGCTTCTGTAGCTAAAGGTAAAGCTTGATCATATTTTCTATTTTGCCTCAGTAACTGTGCTTCGCTATTCAATTTTTTAGCTTTGCTCAGTTGTATGTCTTTGTCTGTAGCAGCACGTAACTCTTTTATAGTGATTTTGTATTGAGCCGGTTTTACATTTTTTTCTAAAGAAGCAATTTCTAAACGATAAATCCCATCTTTGTCTAAAATAACTTCTACGGGTTCGTCTCCTTGATCACCATTAGGCGAGTCTACCTCTTGAAGTTGTTCTCCTGATGGTGAAAATAACCTAACAACAACATCAATGCCTTTTTGCTCTACCACTAAGCTTAAATAATCATTTGCTTTCAGTGTTATTGAGTAGCTATTTGATTCGCCAGCTTTTAAGTCTCGCTCAATAGGTTTATTTATCTCTAGGGGAGTTAGTATTGATGGACTATTTTGAGCAGCTAAAGATTCTTGGAAAGCTAATGAAAGCCCATTACCATAGGCTACTTGAGATGAGGAACATAACATTAGACTAGCAAAAATTAAGGATAAGTTTTTTTGATATTTATACATATAATTTCCTTAAGCATTAGATAGATGAGTGTAAGAAAAGTAAAAATGGAACTGTAATAATAAACTATTAAAGCTAAATCAGTATGGTTTAATTTCATTTACTTATTCAAATATAACTATTGATGTATTTTTGCTATACTCGCAGCATACTACTATCATTTATTTCTATAACATATTAAAAGGCAATGCCTTAACAATAAAAGCTTTAATATCTATTAAGTAAGCAACTAAAAAGATATTTACAATAAGTCTAATTGATCCTACAAATTATAAAGATTTTTATTTATCGGAGAAGCCTAATGGGTGAGAAACTACAGAAAAAACTAGAAAGCCTAGCAATTAATAAAATTGAGCGGCATATTTTTATTTGTGCTGACCAAACAAACCCTAAATGTTGTGACAAAGAAGTAGGTATAGAAGCTTGGGAGCACTTAAAAAAACGCTTAAAAGAACTAAACCTAAGCCGAGAAGGTGGAGTTTGTCGTACTAAAGCCAATTGCCTACAACTTTGTGACCAAGGCCCTATTGCTGTAGTCTATCCTGAAGGCACTTGGTATCACTCTTGTACCAAAGAAGTAGTAGAACGGATTATCCAAGAACACTTAATAGGTGGTAAACCTGTCGAGGAATATTTGATTATTTCACAACCCCTTAAGCTAAAAGACTAACTTGTTTGTTGGGTTTTTTTAGTGGTGAACTATTCGCGCTTTTTATTCTTCTGAGATAAAGACAAATAGTTCACCCTGTTGATTTTTTCTCATTCCTACTCAGTGAAATTCCACAATATACCCTAATAAAAACTTACAAAAAGGTTTCCCCCTTCTATCTATAAGGAATTTCCTTATGGCACATGCTTTGCGTACTGATAGACAAATCTTAGTAGTCCTTAAATCTACTAGATTTAATGGGGGCGTTATGGTTACTCAAATAAATTCTAAATCTCGTCATGAAAACCGCAACATATTACGCTTTTTTGTCAAGCTTCGCTCCATTGAAAACCCACAAGATCAAATAGTAGATGCTTTAGTTGCTGATAGCAGTGAAGATGGAGCAGGTCTATTTACAGAGTCAATATTACCTATAGGAACAAAAGTAGAAATTATTATTGATGACAAAGATTCTGTTTTTGGGAAAGTTGTTAATAGAGATTATTTATTCCCAGATAGTGCTGACATCATTAGATTAGGGGTGCATTTTGATAAACCCTTTAGTCATTGGCCTATAGAAGTATCAGAAAACTAAAGTATTTATAGAAGAGAAAGCTCCAAACTTTCCCTTAGTTGTGACATAAGTCACTGTTTTAACTTAAACCTAGTGCTTTACTTAATCAGTAATTAAAGAGTCAAAATCCAAACGGTTTTCCACTTAACCTGTAGAAATCAATCAGGATAAGAACATGACTACATTAAAAGTAGAAGTACCTAGCCAACAATATCAGCAAGAGTTAGTTTCTTGTCAAATGGCTTGCCCAGTTCATACAGATGCAAGAGGTTATGTAAGGGCAATTGCTGAAGGACGTTTTGAGGAAGCTTATTTAATTGCTCGTGGGCCAAATCCTTTTGCTTCAATATGTGGTCGTATTTGTGGCGCTCCTTGTGAAGCGGCTTGTAGAAGGGGAAAAATCCCACGCTTAGACCCAGATGGTAATTTTATTGCTTGGGACAAACCTATTTCTATTAGAGCACTAAAACGCTTTGCTTGTGATCAAGCTAAGTTAGATATACGCCCTACAGAGGATGTTTTACAAAATATTCAATCTTATATCCCTAAAATCGCTGGCAATATTGAAGAGATGGCAGCACTGTTACAAGCCAGTATTGCTAAAAAATTAATTAAAGCTAATGGAGAAAAAATTGCAATTATTGGCGCAGGCCCAGCAGGGCTTTCTGCTGCTCATGACCTAGCTTTAATGGGGTTTTCTCCTGTTGTTTTTGAAATAGAACCTGTTGCAGCAGGTATGTTAGCTGTAGGCGTGCCAGCTTATCGCCTACCAAGAGATTTAATTGCTCGTGAAGTTGATCTAATTAAAGCACTTGGAGTAGAAATTCATTGTGGTGTTAGAGTTGGTAAAGATATTACTTTTAATGATTTACGTCGTGATTTTGCTGCTGTGCTAATTGCTGTTGGAGCTAAACAATCTAGATCTTTAAGCCTACCCGGTGAACAAGGGCCTAAAGTTTATGGCGGTGTAGATTTACTTAGAGCCATTTCTTTAAGCGAACCATTGGAAATTGGTCAAGATGTTGTAGTTATTGGTGGTGGTAATGTTGCTTATGATGTTGCTCGTACAGTATTAAGACAGATTGCTTATGACACAGCACGTACAGCAAAACGACTTACTTCTACTTCACAAGTTTGGTTAGCCTCTTTAGAAGAGCTAGAAGACATGCCTGCTGATACAGTAGAAATTGTAGAAGGTGATGAAGAAGGCATTATCCGAATGAATGGTTGGGGGCCAGTTGAAATTTTACGCAGTGATAATGGCAATGTAAAAGGTGTGACTTTTAAACGCTGCTTACGTGTTTATGATGAAAATAAACGGTTTTCCCCAATCTTTGATGAAAACATCCTTCAAACTATTTCTTGTGACACAGTGTTACTTGCTGTAGGACAAAGCCCAAATCTTTCTTTTCTAAGTGATGGTGGCAAAGACATAGAAGAATTTCGAGTAGGTTGGCCAAAAGTAGATCCAAATACTTTAGCCACTACAGCTAAAGGAGTGTTTGTTGCAGGCGATTTAGCTCATGGTACAAGGTTATTAATTGATGCGGTTGCTTCTGGAAAAAAAGCCGCCCGTTCAATTTATCAATATTTAACTGGTCGTACTTTAACCCCTGAATCTACTACAGCTCATATTATTCAAGAGGCTTATAGACGTGAAGCTGGTTATGAAAATATTGAGCGTATAGCAATTCCAGTAATTGAAGCAGAAGAAAGACTACATCACCCTGATACCGTTGTTGAAAAGGGTTATACCCGTGAACAAGCAATCTGTGAAGCTTCACGTTGTTTAGATTGTGGAGTAACACCAGTTTTTGACGGCAACCGCTGTGTTTTATGTGCTGGTTGTGCAGATGTTTGCCCTACTCAATGCCTAAAACTAGTTCCTTTATCAGAGTTAATTCCTAGCTCAGAGTTAAACAATGCAATTAATAATAGTTTAGGGCAAGACCTAGATCTAAATGAAAATTCTGCAATTTTGAAAGATGAGGATCGCTGTATTCGCTGTGCTTTGTGTGCGATGCGCTGTCCTACAGATGCAATAACTATGGAAAGACTAACATTTTCAACTATTTGGAGGTCTCAATGACAACCAATTCACAAAAATCACGCCTTGATCCAGAACCAATTGCTCGTAGAGATTTTCTTGGTTTGTCAGCATTATTTGCTGCTGCCTCAACTTTACTTTTTGCATTAATAGGAATGTTACGTTTACCTAAAACATCCGTGCTTTCTTCACCAGCAAAGAAATTCCCTGTTGTTTTACCTGATTCTCTTGCTGCTGGAGAGGCTTTTGTTCCACCTGGCCGAGCAGTAGCGTTATTTCGTGATGATAAAGGAGTACATGCAGTTTCTACTATCTGCACTCATTTAGGGTGTGTAGTGAAAAATAATCCAGAAGGGTTTGAATGTCCCTGTCATGGTTCACGCTTTTCTACTGATGGTACTGTTACTAAAGGCCCTGCTCCTCAACCTTTACCCTGGCTAAAAGTAACACGTAATGGAGATAAATGGGTTGTTGATGAAGGTGCTACTGTACCAAAAGGTACTAAAGCAATATAGGTGATGTTATGAGTACAAACACGCCAAATCAAACACGCTCAGGGCTAGAAAAATTTTGGGACAACTTACGCGCATTACCAAATTATTTTCGTAATGCTGCTTTTAGAACTGGTGCTCCAAATACAGACCGCACTCGCTCTAGTTTTGTATTTGGGAATGTGTTTTTACATCTGCATTCAGTTAGAACACATCTATGGAGCTTAAAGTGGACTACCACTATGGGGCTTGGTATTGCTACCACTGCGGCTTTTTTAATCACTCTAGTTACTGGGGTATTGTTGATGTTTTACTACAAACCCTATCCAGATGTAGCCTACCTTTCAATGAAAGATATTCATTTTATTGTTCCTACAGGGCGCTTTATCCGTAATATCCATCGCTGGGCGGCTAATATAATGGTAGTAACAGTAATTCTACATATGGCTAGAGCTTTTTATACTGCCTCCTACCGTAAACCAAGAGAATTTAACTGGTTAATGGGAATTGCACTGTTAGCCATTACCCTAGGAATGTCTTTTACTGGATATTTACTACCTTGGGATCAGTTAGCTTATTGGGCAATTACCATTGGCGCTAATATTGCACAATCTCCTAGAGAGCTAACAGATGCTTTATCAATAACACAATATTTTGATCCTGGTGGGCTGATTCGTTTATTACTACTAGGGTCTGACAATGTTGGACCAGAAGCATTAATTAGATTTTATTTACTCCATATTATGATTTTGCCTCTTATGCTAGGAATATTAATGGGAATACATTTTTGGCGAATCCGCAAAGATGGGGGCTTGGCTCGTCCTGTTGATGCTGATGCAAGACTAGGCATACTACCAACAACTAGTTATCCAGTTTTTACCCAAGCACCAGCTAAAACCTATCAATTAGCCGCTATTGTTCGTGGTCGTACACCAACGGTTGGACGAGGGCCAGAGGCTACCGTGCCATCAATGCCACACCTATTTTATGCTGAACTAGCAGTTTTAATGTTTACTGTATTTCTTTGTGTCGCTTTAGCTTTGATTTCTGATGCACCCTTAAAAGAACTAGCTAATCCTAGTGTGCCAGAAAATCCAGCAAAAGCTCCTTGGTACTTTTTAGGTTTACAAGAGCTTGTTTCTTTTTCTGCTTTTATGGGCGGGATTGGAGTTCCAACTATTGTAATGATTGGGCTTGGGCTAATTCCATTTCTAGACCGTGAAGAAAATGGTACTGGTGAATGGTTTGGGGGAACAGGTGGTTTACCTGTAGTTAAAAGAGCAATTGCTATTGGTTTAGCTGTACCTATTTTTATTGAAACTATTGCAATTCGTTTTGGTTGGATTAGGGAATGGTTTCCTCAAAGCCCACAAATAATCGTAACCTTAATTAACCCAGCAACCCTTTTAACCCTAGCTTATGCACTTTACTCTATTTATTTGGTAAAACGCTATAACTCAACTCGTGCAGGGGCACTAGGGCTTTTTACCTGCTTTTTATGTGGGTTTTTAGTTCTAACTATTATTGGGACTTATTTGCGGGGACCAAATTGGGTGTTTTATTGGTCACCAGCAGATTGGCCAAAACATTGATGCAGAAACATAAAGTTACAAAATAGTAACTAGTAACAGTGATTTTGTAGCTTTATAAAATGTTTATAAGAGCAAAACTATGAATAAAAATAAACACTTACTTCTTTGGTCAAGTTTTGCTGCTTTTATCGTGTTAGTAATAGCTGCTTTAAGCGATAATTTTTGGCGAGACTGGCAGCAAATTCAAAAAAATGCTTATGCTGATGGTAAAGCAATTGATGTACACCTTAGGCAAATTGTTATACCAGAACTTAACACTATTGATCGTTGTGTAAGCTGTCATGTCAGTATGTCGCCAGGTGAACAAGCAATGACTGGCCATAATGCATTACTAGCACATAAACCAATGGTGCATGACTCAGGCAGTTTTGGTTGCACTATTTGTCATGGTGGCCAAGGACTAGCAACAGAAAAAGATGATGCACATGGCAATGTACATTTTTGGCCAGAACCAATGTTGCCTAAAAAGTTTAGCTATGCTGGTTGTGGTACTTGTCACACTCCTTTAGGTGTCCCTAATTCAGAACTCTTAGCTAAAGGAAAAACTCTATTTGAACGCTATGATTGTCTAGCCTGTCATAGAATGGATGGTCGAGGCGGTACTCTACGCCCTGATGGTGGTGGAATGGAAGGTAAAGACCTTTCTTATGTTGGTATTAAAGGCTATGACTTAGATTGGTATACAAAACATTTTAATAATCACCAGCAGGCTCAAACCCCAGCTTGGCAAAATTCTTTTGGGGCTATTTCTGAAGATGACCAAAAAGGCATTAATGGTTTTCTTTCTACTCGTGTTGGTGCACCAAAATTAATAGAAGCAAAAGCCCTTTTTAATTCTTTAGGCTGTTTAGGCTGTCATAAAGTAAGTGGTGTTGGTGGTGATGCTGGGACAGATCTTTCCAAAGTTGGTTATAGGGATCCAGGTCAATTAAATTTTTCTACTATTAGCGGTGAACATACTTTATCTAGCTGGTTAGCAGAGCATTTTCGCTCACCAGGTACATTAGTAGCAGGCTCTCAAATGCCAGCTATGGGTTTATCAGAACAAGAAATAGAACTACTAACAATGTATGTGCTTTCACTAAGGCGTAGAGAGTTGCCTAGCAGTTTTTCCCCTAAAGACCGTGCAAAAGTAATTCAATTTAAAGAGCGAGAGTTTGCTAGTGATGGGGCTACACTTTATGGGGTATTTTGTGCTAGCTGTCATGGAAGAAATGGCGAAGGTGCTCGTTATCCAGGTACACAAGCTTTTCCCGCAATTGCTAATCCAGACTTTTTAACCGTAGCCTCAGATGAGTTTATTTCAAACACAATTAGTCAAGGCCGTGCTGGTCGACGAATGGCCGCTTGGCAAAGTGGACTAAACCCAAGTGAAATCCAATCAATCGTTGCTCATATTCGTCAATTAGGTAAAACAAACTTTACCCCTCAACCTACTCCACCTCGTTGGGTTAAAGCTGATGCTATTTTAGGTAGCCGTTTATATAAAGCTAACTGTCTAGGCTGTCATGGCTCAAAAGGAGAAGGTGGGGAAGGTCCAGCATTAAACAATAAGCAATTCTTAAATAGTGCTACAGATACTTTCTTGGTGGAAACTATTGGTAAAGGCCGACGTGGTACACCAATGCTAGGGTTTGATAACCCTTCCCCTGTACGCTCAGCACTTTCACAAAAAGAAATAGAGTCAATTGTTGCCCATATTCGCACTTGGAAAGGAGAATAGTTATGAAAAAGACAGTTTCTCGTAGGGATTTTCTTAAAACTGTTACTGCGGCAGGGTTTGGCGCTCTAGTTGCTACTAGTGCAGGTGCTTGGGGACTAGAAAAAGTAACTAATCCTTTAGCTGCTTATCCAAACCGAGATTGGGAAAGAGTTTATCGTGATTTATGGAAGCATGATTCTAAGTTCACTTTCCTTTGTGCGCCTAATGATACTCATAACTGTATTCTTAATGCCTATGTACGTTCTGGTGTAGTAACTAGAATTGGCCCAACAATGCGTTATGGAGAGGCAACAGACTTAGCTGGAAATAGTACTAGTCATCGTTGGGATCCTAGAGTTTGTCAAAAAGGTCTAGCCTTAACACGTAGGTTTTATGGGGATCGTCGAGTTAATGAATGTATGGTGCGAGTAGGCTTTAAGCGTTGGTATGAAGCTAAGTTTCCTCGTGGTGAGGATGGTTTACCCCCTCGTGAATATTTTCAACGTGCTAGAGATGAATGGGTAAGAATGCCACATAGTGAGGCAGCAACAATTGTTGCTGCTGCACTAAAAAATATTGCTGAAACTTATACTGGTGAAGAAGGGAAACGCCGTCTAAAAGCTCAACATTATGATGAAGCTACAATAGAGGCTACACAAGGAGTAGGAACACAAGTACTTAAATTCCGTGGTGGAATGCCTTTACTTGGAATTACTAGAGTTTTTGGTCTTTATCGTATGGCTAATTCTATGGCTTTACTTGATGACCATATTCGTAAAGTCGGACCAGAAAAGGCAGTTGGTGGAAAAGGTTTTGATAATTACTCTTGGCATACAGATTTACCACCAGGTCACCCAATGGTAACAGGTCAACAGACAGTTGAATTTGACCTTTGTGCTGTTGAACAAGCTAAAACTGTAGTTGTTTGGGGAATGAATTGGATTACTACAAAGATGCCAGATTCTCATTGGCTAACAGAAGCCAGAATGAAAGGCACTCGGATAGTTGTAATTGCTTGTGAATATTCTGCTACAGCCACTAAAGGCGATGATGTTTTAGTAGTTAGACCAGGAACAACTCCAGCCCTAGCCCTAGGGTTTGCACATGTAATTATGCGAGATAAGCTTTATGACCTTGATTATGTGCGTCAATGGACAGACTTACCAATATTAGTAAGAATGGATAGCCTAAAATATTTACGTGCTGAAGAGGTTTTTGGACAAAAGGCTTCAGAACTTACCAACCAAACAAGAGTGTTAAAAGAAGGCGAAAAAGAACCTCCTGCTGGCGAGCAAAATGAAATGTTAATTTCAGAAAAACTACGTCAAGAATGGGGTGATTATCTTTGGTGGGATCAAACTAGTAATAGCCCAAAACAGCTTACTCGAGATCAAGTAGGGAAAGTATCAAAAGTTGGAGAAGCTTTATTAGAAGGTGCTGTAGAAGTAACTCTAGCCGATGGAAAGAAAGTTCGTTGTCGTCCTGTTTTTGATTTAGTAAAAGAATATGCTATGCACTTTGACCCTAAAACAGTAGAGGAAATGACTTGGGCGCCTGCTGCTGCTGTAGAATCTTTAGCACGTGTTTTTGCTAAAGAACCTGGTACAACCCTATTTGCTATAGGAATGGGGCCAAATCAATTTTTTAATAATGACAACAAAGACAGAGATATTTTCTTACTTGCAGCATTAACAGGAAATGTAGGAAAAATTGCAGGCAATGTTGGCTCTTATGCTGGTAACTACCGTGTAGCTTTATTTAATGGCTCACCTCAATATATTAATGAAAACCCTTTTGATATTGAGCTAGATGAGACTAAACCAGCTAGGGTAAAACAATACTGGAGGGCTGAATCTGCCCATTACTATAATCATGAAGACCATCCGCTAAGAGTAGGAAACAAACTACTTACAGGTAAAACTCATATTCCTACACCAACAAAATCACTTTGGTTTGCTAATGCTAATTCAATATTAGGTAATGTGAAATGGCACTATAACACGGTTGTTAATGTGCTGCCGAGAATTGAAATGATTGCTGTACAGGAATGGTGGTGGTCTACTTCTTGTGAATGGGCAGATGTGGTTTTTGGTGTAGATTGCTGGGCAGAACTTAAACATCCAGATATGACCGCTTCTGTAACAAATCCGTTTTTACAGGTCTTCCCTCGTACCCCATTGCCTAGGGCATTTAATACTATGGGAGATATTGAAGTACTGGCCTTGGTATCGTCTAAATTAGCAGAATTAACCAAAGATAACAGGTTTAATGATTATTGGAAGTTTGTCCGTGATGAGAAAACTAGTGTTTATCTACAAAGGATTCTAGATCATTCAACTAATACTAAAGGTTACAAAATAGAGGAGTTAGAAGCTAAAGCTAAAGAAGGTATTCCTGCATTACTTAATAGCCGTACTACTCCTAAGGTAGTGGGGTATGAACAAATTCAGGATTCACGACCTTGGTATACAAAGAGTGGACGTTTAGAGTTTTATAGAGAAGAAAATGAGTTTATTGAGGCTGGGGAAAACCTGCCTGTTCATCGTGAGCCAGTGGATTCAACGTTTTACGAGCCTAACATAATTGTTGCACCAAAACATGAAGCTATTCGCCCTGATGAACCAGAAAAATACGGAGTAAAACGAGAAGATCTTTCTTGTGAAGTTCGTTGTGGGCGTAATGTGGTGTTAACTTGGGCAGAGGCTAAAAAGACTAAACATCCACTTGCTAAAGATGGATTTAAGTTTGTTTTCCATACACCTAAATATAGACATGGCTCTCACACTACGCCAATAGATACCGATATGGTAGCAGTTTTGTTTGGTCCATTTGGGGATCTTCATCGCCATGATAAACGCAGCCCATTTGTTACAGAAGGCTATGTAGATATTAATCCAGAAGATGCTCGTGAATTAGGGGTTGAAGATGGTGATTATGTATGGCTTGACCCTGATCCAGAAGATAGACCTTTTAGAGGTTGGCAAAATAATCCTAGGGATTATGCTTTTGCTCGTCTGCTTTGTCGAGCACGTTATTATCCTGGTACACCAAGAGGGGTAACAAGGATGTGGTTTAACATGTATGGCACTACGCCAGGATCTATGGAAGGACAAAAGTCGCGTAAGGATGGGTTAGCAAAAAATCCTCGTACAGGTTACCAAGCAATGTTTAGATCTGGCTCACACCAATCAGCTACTAGAGGCTGGTTAAAACCTACTTTGATGACAGATTCATTAGTAAGAAAAGCAATGTTTGGGCAAGGGATTGGAAAGGGGTTTTTACCTGATACTCATTGCCCTACAGGTGCTCCACGTGAAGCAGTAGTAAAAATCAGTAAAGCAGAACCAGGCGGGATTGATGGGCAAAAATTATGGCGTCCTGCGGCACTGGGTATTCGCCCACGTTATGAATCTGAAGCAATGAAAAAATACTTAGCAGGAGAATTTATTAAAAAGGAGAAATAACATGGCACGCGTTTATAATTGGCAAATAGGCAGAGAAATGTCTTATTGGTACCCAGAAAGCCGACCAGAAAAACAATTTGCAGCAGTCTTTGATATTAATAAATGTATTGCTTGTCAAACCTGTACCCTAGCTTGCAAAACCACTTGGACATCTGGACGTGGCCAAGAGTATATGCTTTGGAATAATGTAGAAACCAAGCCTTATGGTTTTTATCCCTTAGCTTGGGATCTTAATTTATTAAATTCTTTACAAGGTCAAGAATGGCAAGGCAATGTTTATCAAGGGCAAACTGTTTTTGAAGCTGCTCCAGAAGGAGAAAGAGTTTTAGGCTGGCGACCTGATGAGCGCGATTATTCTTATCCAAATGTTGGTGAAGATGATTGTGTTGGGCAACTTGAAAATGGGGCAAGTTTGCAAGTTCCACATATGATGTGGTTTTACTATTTAGCACGTATTTGTAACCATTGCACTTATCCAGCTTGTTTAGCTTCATGTCCTAGAGGATCTATTTATAAACGGCCTGAAGACGGAATAGTGCTAGTTGACCAGGATCGTTGTCGTGGCTATCAAGAATGTGTAAGAGGTTGTCCTTATAAAAAGGTATTTTTTAACCCAATGACAGGGACATCAGAAAAATGTATTGCTTGTTTTCCTAAGATTGAACAAGGAATTCAACCACAATGTTTTGTTAATTGTATTGGTAAAATTCGTCTAGCTGGATGGTTATCTAAACCAGAAGAAGCAAAACCAGAAAACCCATTAGACTACTTAGTCCATATTAGGAAAATAGCCTTACCGCTATTCCCACAATTTGGTTTAGAACCTAATATTTACTATATCCCTCCTATTCATGTACCAACACATTTCTTAAAACAAATGTTTGGCCCAGGAGTAGACGAGGCAGTTAAACAATATCGCAACATGGCTCAAGACCCAGACTTAGCAGGACTTTTAGCCTTGTTTGGTTCAACAGAATTTATTGTACCTAGATGGAAGCGCCAAGGAGATTTAGTTATAGGAATGAGTGAAAAAGGTAGTGAGCTTATTAAAGTTCCTATGCGTGAGCCTGTTCATATTCGTGCCGCTTATGATCCTAAATATAATATTGCTCGTGTAAATTGCCCATAAACTAACTAATAAGAGGCCAGCCTTAAAGAACTGGCCTATCAAATGCCTTTACAGGGCATTAAGATTTTAGGAGCGGATTTAGGATCTATTTAGTAACCCATTATTTTATGGTGTTAAATCACTGGTGACTGCTAAAGAGGAGTTGATGATTATGTTAAGGGCAAAAAGACTATTAATTTTGATGTTGATATTTATATTAAGCAGTGGGGTATTAATTTTAAGTTGTCGTAGTGGTGAAGGACCTATTACAGCAGAAGTAGTAATTATGCCATCTACTAATTTACCCTTAGACCCTAGTGATCCTCTCTGGAAAGCTGCTCCAAAACATTTAGCTAAATTAATACCACAGGATTTAGTAGAGCCAAGACTTATGAAAGCTTCTACTCAAGAAGTACAAGTAAAAGCCTTGTCTAATGGGGCAAATGTAGCATTTCGTCTAGAGTGGATAGATGAAGTAAAAAATGATTTACCTGGACCAGCTAAGTTTATTGATGGATGTGCTATTCAAATTCCTAGCAAAGTAGCTGCAAATGTACCTGATCCACAAATGGGGCAAGCTGGACAATCAGTAGAAATTACTTTTTGGCGTGCTGATTGGCAAGCGATTATAAATGGTCGTAAAGATTCTATTAAAGAACTCTACCCTAATGCTACAGTTGATCATTATCCATTTGAGGCCAAGCCTTTAGAAAAAGATCCAGCAGCACAAAGCGAAATGGCAAAACGCTATTCTCCTGCTCGTGCTTTAGGTAATGGTAGAGAAGGGCCACGAGATTCAGCAGTAGAGGAATTAATAGCTGAAGGCCCAGGATCTTTATCTAAAATGCCTAACCCTACAGGGGCAAAAGGGAATGGTTTATATAGTGGTAAAGGTTGGTCAGTTGTGATTTTACGTAGCCTACCAACAGACTTAAATCCTAATACACGTTCTCAGATTGCTTTTGCTATTTGGGAAGGTGGGCATGGTGAAGTAGGTGCAAGAAAAATGCGTACTGGTTGGGTGCCTTTATTAATGAAGGCAGAAGGGGAGTTAAGCAAAAATGCACACTAACAAAACTAATGAAGTTAAAGAAATAAACGAAGTTAAAGAAATTAAAGAAATTAGAGAAAAAGAGTTATTAGAACAGGCTACAGAGTGGCGGTTAATAAGCTTACTATTTGAATGTCCAAAAGATGATTGGAAACAGAAAGTAAAAGCTCTAGCCAAAGAAGTTAAAGATCCAGACTTAAAAATAGCTGCTAAAGCGGCTCAAAAAGAAGCAACAGAAGGGCTTTATCATTCTATTTTAGGGCCAGGAGGCCCAGCACCTGCCCGGGAAATAAGCTATAGTAGTGGTTGGACACAAGCTGGTTATTTAATGTCAGAGTTAGGGGCTTATTATCAAGCCTTTTTTTATCAGCCAATTACTAAAGAACCTTCTGACCATATTTCAGTAGAGGCAGGTTTTATTAGTTATTTACGTTTGAAAGAGGCTTATGCTTTAGCTTGTGAAGCAGAGGAAGAAATTGCTATTACTGCCCAAGCTGCTAAAAAGTTTATAGCAGAGCACTTAAATATTATTGCTGAACCTTTAGCTGAAATAATGTCAAATATAGAGGTTGATTACTTAGACTATACTGCAAAAGCTTTACTTAAACGTGTTGGAGCTTGTCAACATAAGTCTTTACCTGTTTATCAATCTATGCCAGAAAATGATAGTTGTGAATTTAGCTGTGCAATAGAACCTGAAAACTAAATAGCATTAAAGCATAGTCTGATAATAAGTTGTTCAGTTAATGTATAAAGGCGGAAAATTTCCAGGGTTTTTAAAACTTCTTGTTTATTTTATTAAGGTTTTGGTGTTCAATACTGAGTACACTAACCAAAACAAGGAGAAAAATTACTATGAAATTTAGCGCATTAGGAAGACGTGTGAAAACAGCTTTTTTAGGGTTGGCTTTACTTGCCACTCTTTCTATTGGTGTTCCATCAATACCTACTGCTAAGGCTTTTGGCAGCACTGAAGCTTTACTACTTAGCTGTATAGATTATCGTGTAGTAAATGAAACCGAAGCTTATATGTCTGGTAGAGGGTTAAAAGATAAATATGATCATATAATCTTAGCTGGAGCTTCTTTAGGTGCAACAAATACTGTTTATCCTGCTTGGGGACAAACTTTTATAGAGCATGTTGACGTAGCAATTAAGTTGCATAACATTCATAAGGTAATTATTCTAGATCACAGGGATTGTGGAGCTTATAGAGTATTTCTTAAAGCAGATGGAATAGAAAAAGATCGTGCAAAAGAGAACACAGTACATTTAGAACAAATGAATGCATTAGCTAAGACTATTCAAGAAAAATATCCTCAACTAGATGTAGAGTTAGCAATAATTGATTTAGAAGGAAAAGTAGAAGCATTAGGTGAGAAAAAAGGTAAAGGTGGCGAGCATAAAGAAGCACACCATTAAAAATTACTTAAGCCATAAAAAAGCTTAATCTAAGTTTAAAAGAAGGGCAGATCAAAAGGTCTGCCTTTTTATTTTCTTGGCCAATACATAATTACACCAACTCCAATAAGTGCAATTAAAGCACCAATTAAGTCAAATCTATCTGGTGTTATACGGTCAACTTTCCAACCCCACAACACAGAAAGCATAATAAAAACTCCTCCATAAGCAGCATAAACCCGTCCAAAATTAGCTGGTTGAAAAGTAGGGACTACCCCATAACCAATAAGGATTACTACTCCTATTACTGCAAACCAAAAGCTTTTATTTTCCCTTAACCAAAGCCAAATTAAATAGCCCCCACCTATTTCTAAAAAACCTGCTAAGACAAAGTAAAAAATAGATTTTATTGTTTCCATAATAATCCTTTTTTAATTCTATAAGTTGATGCTAGGTGTTTGTGCGTAGGCTGAGTCTATAGAACAAAGTTGTTTGAGTGTTTCAACAAATAGCTGGTAGAAAGCTTGTAATTCCTTAATGTCTAATACTACGCCAACAACATGTAAATAGAGTTCTAAGACTCCTTTTGGAAAGTTATCGCTTAAAAAACCTTCATTTTTTCTTATATCAAAATAGACATAAGGGTATTTAATAAGTGTTTGACGGATTAACTCATTTTTGAATAAAGCTTTTATTTGTTTTGGGTTATTGGTTTTAATTACAAAAGTATTATCAAAGTCAGGGTAGCCTATTTCAATGTCTTGCATACCAAAAAATTTAGCTATTTCGCTAAAAATATCTTGTTGGTAAATTGTAAAAAGAAAGTCATCTTTGCTTAAAAAAGTAGCTCTTGCTCTAGTTAAAGTACTTCCACTAGTTCGCTCACTAGGGTGAATATCAAAAACAATAGTCCAATGGGAAAAAGAAACTTTTACTTGGATTTTATCGTGTAAGTCTGTTGTTGTAAGTACTCCACCTATATCATTAGAAAACTGTTGCCAAATAATTGTTTTATCCATAAACATCTTCTTTATATCTAATTTATATCTAAAAAATATTTTTACTTTAACTTAGCGCTAACTCTTTGATAGCTATCCTTAGCAATTTTAGCTAATTGTAGGTTAGCTTGAGCTTCGGCCATTTTATATGCTTTTTCATAGTTTTCTTTAGCTTGTTTTAGCTGGCCATTTTTTTCAAAAGCTTCTGCTAAACTATGGTAAACATTGGCAGAATTTGGATAAAGTTGACTATTTTTCTTAAAAACCTCTATAGCTTCTTCTATTTTCTTTAAGTCTAAAAATTGATAACCAATTTGATTTAAGGAGTTTTCAGGGATATTAATTTGATAGCCAAATCGTTCAGAGAGTTTTTTATAATGACTTTCTAAATCAGAAATATTTTCTGATTGTGGTAGCCAGCCTGAAAAAACTTTTCGCAAGCCTTGATAATAAGCCGGTAAAACTACAGAACCATGAGTTTCTTCTATCATTTGATTAAAGCCATATTCTAGGTTTTTGGGGGCTGTCTTTTTTAATAAGTTTTTAAGAGAGTTAAACGAGTTAACATAGTCTGGCTCATCTCCAATAGCAAAAAATAGAGTTTTTTTGTATTCTTTTTTTTGTTTGAAAACTTCTTCTGCACGTTTAATAACAAAGTCCTTATCCCAATGTAGTACAGGGCTTGCAGCAATATAAGCATTAAACATATTGGGTTGAGAAATAAAAGTATAAAAGACTAATAATCCTCCAAGCGAATGCCCTGCAAAAATCCTATAGGGTTGAGTTCGATAGTTTTCTTCTACAAATGTAATAACTTCCTTTTCTATAAACTCTAGAAATTTATCACTACCTCCACTGTTTAAGCGTTCTGTTTTGGTTGGAGTAAAATCACGAACACGGTTTGTATTTTGAATACCAACTAAAATCATTTCTGGCATTTGGCTAGACCAAGCTTGTTGTTCCATCATTCCTGCCATCATAGAATTATAAGGGGTGTGTGCATCTAGCATATAAACAACAGGAAACTTTTCATTAGACTTTGTATAGTTACCCGGAACACGTACCAAAATAGTTCTTTCTTCATTCAAAACCTGTGATTTTATAATATGTAGGTCATGTATAACACTAGCAGCTTGTTGGACTTGCCCAAATACCATAGGTGAAACACAAAGCATAATTACTAACCCTAGTGTTATATATTGCAAGGTCTTAAATATATTTTTTATTCTGGTGTACATTGTCCCTCTTTCTTATTTTAATTTATCTATATCTAGACTATTTGTTCTAACACAAGATGTGTTTGGATCTGTCCAAGCAATAATTATTTTATTATTAATGTAAGTTAGTTTTGGGATGCCACTTTTTCTTGCAATAGTTGTTTCTAGAGTAGCGATGGGCTTACTTTGTTTGCCATCAGGCCAAACACGGGAAATATTAATGTTACCTTTTTCTGTTGAGCCAGATAACCAAGAAACTAAAACCGAACCATCATCAAGCATTACTAGGTCTACACGGCCTACTGTATCACCTTCAGCAATTGTTATTGGACTATTAAAGTTTACTCCAGCATCGCTAGAAAACATAAGTTTAACCGTTGCTTTATCATTTGCTAGGCTAAACCATGCCGCGGCTACTTTGTCGTCTTTAGCAACAATAACAGGGCCATTTACAGGACAACCATTAATTTGCCATTTATCAGGATAAAGTGTTTTAGGTTCTGACCACTTACCTTCTTGGTAACGAACTATAGAAATATCTCTAAATTCTTCTTTTGAACGATCTCTATAAACTGCTATTGCTCCTTTTGATGTAATTGCTACTGAGGTTGGACAACAGTCACAAACTCGCTCATCCAAAGATGTTTCATCAGAGAGTTTTCCTAATTTATCTATAGCAGTAAAACGCAAAGTCATTTCATTGCTTAAATCTTCTTCATTATATTCGCCCTTATCATTAATCTTAATTTTACGTCCATCTAGCCAAATAGCTCCTAGTTTATCTTTATCCCATGAAAAGAGAGAAACAAACCCATGCTCAGTTTTTGTTCCATCAGTATGAGGTAGAATTGGACTACTCCAAGTTTGTCCATTATCAAAAGAGCGTACAATATTAATATCATAAGCATAAGTATTTACACTGCTTTTAACTAACCAATGAGCTGCTAGAGATCCATCTGGTAATTTAGTAATAGATGGTATGTCAGCCCAATTTATAAACCAATTATCACCTTTGGAAATTAACTGAGGGCTTGACCAAGCATTATTTTCTAAAGTAGCAAAATAAAATGTATATTGTTTTTCATCGAGCTTTTCTAACCAACTCATTAAGACTTTTCCATCAGGCGTTTTAATTAATTTTGGAGACTGGCTATTAATTTTTGCTGGGGATTTAATTTCTTCTGTAATAGCTGGCAGGCTTGTTTTAATAGGTGTTGGCGTTATATTTGGGCTAGTAGAAGTAGAGTTTTGATTACAAGCCATACATAATAGGCAAACAATTAATAATGACAATAGCTGACAAACAGGCCTCATATTTGTTTAACTCTTTTCTTAGATTATTTAAATAGGTAGGTTATTCTAAGCCCTAAAGGACTATAAGCGCCACTTAAGAAGTAAATTAGTGAAAAAGCTTAATTCTTAAGTACCGAAGGTATGATATAACTCTAGCTTGGCACTTATGTGCCAAGCTAAAGTTATTACGCCCCTTTGGGGCTAAGAGATTTAACCTCTTTGTTTTGTAGTAATTGCTTATGTTGGTGCTTATTAAGACTATTTCTATTAATAAGTTAGTTTTAAATTAACACCAAGGAACAAGGTGTTCGCCTTCTTTAGTTTTGGCAAACACCTAGGTTCATCAAAAAATTTGTTTAAGCCTCTGCAACTAAGTTTCTTAATACATAAGGCAAGATACCGCCATGTTGATAATACTCAATTTCAATTGCTGTATCTATACGTAGAGTTAATGGTACTTCTTCGCTTTCACCATTAGCACGATGGATTACTAAAGTTACATCTTGTTGTGGTTTAGGCATTGGTTCTAACCCAATTAGGTCAAAAGTCTCTGTACCATCAAGCTTTAAGCTTTGTGCAGTAGTGCCTTCCTTAAATTGACAAGGAAGTACACCCATCCCTACAAGGTTACTACGGTGAATACGCTCAAAGCTTTGTGCTACTACAACATTAATTCCTTGAAGTTTTGTTCCTTTAGCTGCCCAATCGCGAGAACTTCCTGTTCCATATTCTTGACCAGCAAATACAATTAATGGAACATCACTAGCTTGATATTTTATTGCTGCATCATAAATGCTTAGTTGCTCGCCATCAGGTTGATGAATAGTTACTCCGCCTTCTGTTCCAGGAACCATAAGGTTTTTAATTCGTACATTAGCAAAAGTACCTCGTACCATTACCCGATCATTACCACGACGTGAGCCATAGCTATTAAAGTCTGCTACCTCAACACCTTTTTCTTGTAAGTAAACACCTGCTGGGGAAGTCTTCTTTATTGAACCTGCTGGGCTGATATGGTCAGTTGTTACTGAGTCACCAAAGATTGCTAATGGTCTAGCGCCTTTGATATCAGAATATTTTCCTGCTGATAGGCTAAAGTTCTCAAAGAATGGAGGTTCTTGGATATAAGTAGAATCTTTATCCCATTCATAGACATCACCAACACTACTAGGAATTTCATTCCAAAGTGGATTGTCATCGGTAAAGTTAGAATAGAGACGGCGGAAAGTATCAGCATCCATTGCTATTCCAAGCACTTGGCTTAACTCTTCACTAGATGGCCAAATATCTCGTAAATAAACATCATTTCCATCGCTACCTTTACCAAGAGGCTCACTAGTCATATCAATATTAACTTTTCCTGCTATAGCAAAAGCTACAACTAATGGAGGACTCATTAAGAAATTAGCCTTAATACTTTGGTGAACACGAGCTTCAAAATTACGATTGCCACTTAGTACACTAGCAGCAATAATATCATTTTTTACAACAGTATCTTCTACATCGCTATCTAATGGCCCAGAATTACCAATACAGGTTGTACAACCATAACCAACAGTGTAAAAGCCTAATTTATCTAAGTAAGGTTGTAATTCAGATTTTGCTAGGTAGTCAGTAACTACGCGTGAGCCTGGCCCTAGAGATGTTTTAACATGTGCTGGTACAGACAAGCCTTTTTCTACAGCTTTTTTAGCAAGTATTCCTGCTGCAAGCATTACGCTTGGGTTAGATGTATTAGTACAAGAAGTTATTGCTGCAATTAAAACATCACCATGCCCTAAGTCTACAGCCTTTTCACCAGCACGAGATTTTACTGTAGAAGTTAAAACAGGTAGGCTAGTAGATTTTTGTCCATTACTAAAACTTACCTCTACACGTTTAGTAAGTTCTTCACTAGGTTTATTATAACCATTTTCCTTAACAGGTTTTTGGAATAAATCAATAAATTTAGATTTTACTTCTGTAAGGTTAATACGATCTTGTGGGCGTTTAGGGCCTGCAATTCCAGGTTGTACATCAGATAAGTCAAGCTCAAGTAGGCTGCTATAGTTACAATCACCTTTTTCTGGCATACCAAACATTTCTTGTGCTTTAAAGTAATTACGAAATGCATTTACTTGGTCTTCTGTTCGGCCAGTTGCTTGTAAATAACGACAGCTTTCTTCATCTACAGGGAAAAAGCCCATAGTTGCACCATATTCAGGTGCCATATTAGCTACTGTTGCACGGTCAGGTAGTGATAATGATGCTGCACCCTCACCAAAATATTCTACAAACTTGCCTACTACTTTGGCTTTACGTAACATTTCTGTGCAATGTAGTACTAGGTCTGTTGCTGTTACACCTTCGCGTAGTTTGCCAGTCATATGAAAACCGACTACATCAGGAGTTAGGAAGTAAACAGGCTGCCCTAGCATTCCTGCTTCTGCTTCAATACCGCCAACACCCCAAGCAACAATGCCTAAGCCATTAATCATAGTAGTATGGGAATCAGTACCAACTAGAGTATCAGGATAATAAGTGTTGTCTTTTTGTAGTACACCTTTAGCTAAATATTCTAGATTTACTTGATGGACAATACCAATACCGGGAGGAACAACCTTAAAGCTTTCAAACGCTTGCATACCCCACTTTAAGAACTGATAACGAAGGCGGTTACGCTCAAACTCTATTTCCATATTAAGTTTAAGTGAATCACTTTGATTAGAAACATCTACTTGGACAGAGTGATCTACAACAAGGTCTACAGGTACAAGGGGTTCAATAATTTTAGGGTTTTTACCCATACGATGTACTGCTGAACGCATTGCTGCTAGATCTACTAAGAGTGGTACACCAGTAAAATCTTGTAGTACGATACGTGCTACAACAAATGGGATTTCTTCTGTTCGTTCTGCATTTGCTTGCCAATTGGCTAAAGTACGGACATCTATTTCACGTATTTTTTTATCATCATAGTTACGTAAGACAGATTCTAGCACAATGCGGATACTAACAGGCAATTTAGAAATAGGGCCAACACCCTCTTTTTCTAATTGTGGCAAAGAATAAAATTTACCAGTTTGACCGTTACCAAGTTCAAAAGTCTGTAAAGTGTTAAAAAGATTATGCATGTTTGTTCCACCTATTTGTAGTTAAAATTATAAGCCATTGTTCATAAATTAGTTATGAACACTTAAGTTAACCATTTAACAGCGAAACAGTTTAATTGCCCATCACCACTACGTCAAGCAAGACTTAGCTGACAAATTTGTTTAATTTGTATTTACTAAAAACTTAGGATAAGAATTTCCAAGCAAGGTATTTTGAATAAGTGAACTATGCTATCCTTTTCTGGCTAATTAATTACTTAGTACAGAATTCTCTCAAAGCTTTTCCTTCATTTGGGTATAACCTGCTTGAGCTTAGAGCTTTTAAGAGCGTTCTGAGAGCAGGTTTAGCACCAGTTGCAACCTATCAAGTTAATTCTCAAAAAGTAGGAAAGTTCAATGAAATCTAGTGATGTATTAAAAGCTTGGAACCGTATTTTAGGCGGTCAATATCCATCTTTATCAGTTGAAATTACTAGGGAATGTCCCTTAAAATGCCCTGGTTGTTATGCTTATGAACCTTCACATTTAGGCGGCCTTGGTACTTTAAGGCAACTAGCTGATTATAAAGGACAAGACTTAGTTGAAGGTGTACTAGCTTTAGTAAAACAACATAAACCATTACATTTATCAATTGTTGGCGGTGAGCCGTTAGTTAGATTTCGAGAATTAAATACATTATTACCAATATTAAGCGAAATGGGCATAGCAGTTCAGCTTGTTACAAGTGCTGTTAGAGAAATTCCACCAGAATGGGCAAAAATAAAGGATTTGTTTTTAGTTGTCTCTATTGATGGGTTACAACCAGAACATGATGAACGACGTAAACCTGCAACTTATGAAAAAATACTAAAAAATATTGTTGGTCATACTATAACTGTACATTGTACTATTACTAATCAAATGACTAAAAAGCCTAAGTATTTTGAAGATTTCTTATCTTTCTGGTCAAATCGTGAAGAAGTTAAAAAAATTTGGTTTAGCCTTTTTACTCCTCAAGTTGGTGGCCAAGATGAAGAAATAATTGCTGGAGAAACTCGCGAAAACTTACTTAATGAACTTGCTACACTAAGAGATAGATTTCCAAAATTAAATTTACCTGATGTGGTAATTGCAGGATATCGTAATCCTCCAAGCTCACCAAAAGATTGTATTTTTGCTAGGACTACATTAAATATTACTGCTGACTTAAAAGGTAAAATCAGCCCATGTCAATTTGGTGGTAATCCAGATTGTAAACAATGTGGTTGTATTGCTTCTGCTGGACTTAATGCAGTTGGTGCTTATCGTTTATTTGGAGTTTTACCTTTAAGGTCAATTTATCAAATCTCTGATAAGATTGGCAAAATGCGTACAGCAGCTAACTAAAAAATTAATAGTTAAATGAAAATTTTTTTATTAGAAGATAGTTATGAGCGAATGCGGCGATTTAGAGGACTTTTTCAAGCTCATTTAATTACACATTCAGCAGACTCACAGGAAGCAATAGAAATTCTTTCTAGAGAGGGTTTTGATCTAATTTGTCTTGACCATGATTTAAATGAACATGATACAGATTGGATTGCTTCGGGAAATGGTTATGAAGTAGCTAGTTTTTTAGGCACTAGTCAAACCCCTAATGATAATGCCTTAATCTTAATTCATACAATGAATCCTCCTGGAGGTGACCGAATGGTAGCATCTTTAAGTAATAGAAGGGTTGTACGTACTTCAATAATAGAAATCTTTAACCTAGATTTTCTACGCTCAGTTGGAATAGAGCTTTAAGTGTTTTCTAAAATGTTAGATTTTAACAAAATAAAAAAGGGAAAGTTTTTGGCTTTCCCTTTTTTATTTATAAATTAAACTATTGAATTTAGTGGCACATAGGCTTTTGAGGAATATCAGCATTCCTAGGTGAGCGCCAAGGTAATATATTCATTTGTGCTTTGCTATAAGCAGGTGCCCAATTATACATTTCAGCAGGGGAACTACTTAAAATTGAACCCATTAAACGAATATTTGCTTGTTCCATTAAGTCTTTACCACCCATTGTGATGCGTGGGTTAGCTGCTGGATCAAGTGCAATCTCATCTATCATTGGTGCTAAGACTGCTGATGCTCCTTGAGCTTGGGTAGTTTTGCGATCCAAGATATAGCTAACAAAAGCTAAACACATTTCATCTGTAGTTTGCTCACCCCAAGTAACTGTTTTTGGATTTTTATTAGGGTTATTAGGATTACCAGTAGAATTATCATAAGTAGCTGTTAGCTTAATTTTAGTTCCACCAGGTAAAGTCATAGGCTCTTTATAGGTATAAGTGCCTTGCCATTTGAAATCCCATTTAGGAATATCTACCATACAACTTGGGTTTTTACCATTTGGTAAAGTGTATTCTACTTTGATTTTTTGACCAAGTAAGTGCATATGAGGACTAACGCCTAATACTTTGACATTAGTACCAGCAGGTATAGTATATTGACCAACAACTTTATGGCGTTTTGCTCCAGGAGGAATTGCAAAACCTATATTGAATACTGGAAAACTACGGAGTTCGCTTTCTAATGGAGTATCTGAAAAGTGCAAGCCAATACGAGTTTGATCAGGGGTTACTTTACCATTTGGATGATAATGGACTTGCATTACAACACGAGAGCCTTTAGGAATTTTAATTCCTACACCTTTAGGAGAAAAACGAGGAATATTACCTGGTGCCCAACCACCTAAACCACCTGTAGGGGTAAAACCTGCACCACCAAAAGATGTATATCCTGGGCCAGGATCGGCTTCATCTAATTTTACTGATGCGCCTTTACCATCTATAAAAAGTAGAACGTGATGAACTATTTCGGCTGCATCAGGTAAGACCTCTACAGCAGTAACATATTTATCTTCTTCAAAAACATGTGGCAAAACAAAACAGCGATAAACATCATCACCAGAAGCTTTTAGCTCATAAGGCTCAGGAGATTTTAATGCTAAATCAGGTTCGCCAAGCCCCCAACTACTATTAAACTCAACTGGAGGAGGTAGATCTGCTGTATCACCTTCTGGAGCACCTGCGTCAGCCCATTTACTTAAAGTGTCAATTTGAGCACTAGTTAAAATACGCTCATCATTAAAACTTCCACAGCCTTCAGCTGCTTTCCAAGGAGGCATACTTCTAGATTGAACAGCTGTTTTAATTGCTTCTGCATAAGGCTTAGCTTCTGAATAAGTCATTAATGAAAATGGAGCTATATAGCCAGGATGATGACAAGTTTGACAATTTTGTTGAAAGATTCTTACTACTTCTTTATTAAAAGTTGGGCCACTAGCAGAAGACCCTTTAGTGGAGTTTGTTATACTTGGGCCAAGGGCTAGGATCCCACAGGCAAATAAAAACATAATTAATAAGATTTTTTTCATGCCTCTTCTCCAAAGCTGGGAATATGTAAATATTGTTATTTGTTATGGTTAAAAGTAAATGGTTTAGTGTGCTAAAGGTCTAACCATTATATAGAATTTTACTAGTAGGCTGCAATTAGATTTTTGTTAAGTTTCGCATATTTAAGGTTAAGATACGAAAACCCAAAGTTAAAATGCTAAGAAACATATTCTTTGTCTAAATCTTAATTTGGTTTTTATATAAATTAGGGAAAGAAAAAAAGCTAGCCGATAAAGACTAGCTTATAAAAGATTTATGAGAAGACTATTTAAGTCTTAAGGAAAATTAAAAGGAAAATCAAAAAGGAAAATCAAAAGAACTAGCGAATACCACTAGGTTGATTAAATGTACCAATTGCAACGCCAGCTTGACCAACTACAGTAGCATTACCACCAGCCGCAGGTTTAGACTGAATACGACTATTACCAGTATCAGCAATAAAGACATTGCCTGATAAATTTACAACCATTGCTTCAGGTCGATTTACTAAACCAACAGTTACTCCAGCACCCATAAACACCGACCAAACCCCATTTGTGTTGACTTGAATACGATTGTTTGTTGTATCTGCTACCCAGATTCTTCCATTGTCGTCTACATAAATGCCTTTAGGGGTATTCATTTGACCAATTGCTGTGCCAGGATTTGCAAATACTGTCCAACCACTATCTAAACCAGTAGCATTCATTTGAATACGATTATTTAAGGTATCAGCTACATAAACCATTCCAGTTGCGTTTACTGCTACTGATTGAGGTTGATTAAACTTGCCAACAATTGTTCCTGCTGTTGCTCCAGCAAATACTGCAAAGACAGGAGTTATACTTGATGCATTGTTTACAACTAATACTCTGCTATTCATTGTATCTGCAATATAGAGTTTATTATTTGTCTCATCATAAGCTAAACCATTAGGTTTGTTTACTTGATTAGCTGCTACACCTGCTGTAGCAATTACTGTCCAACTTACTCCACCATTTGTAGAACGTTGAATGCGGTTATTATTTGTGTCAGCAACAAAAATAATTGTATCTGCAAAGTTTGCTGCAATACCACGAGGTGCATTAAATTGCCCTGGTGCTAATCCAGCGCCGTTTCCTACTGCTTGCCAAGTTTGTCCATTGTTTGTAGAACGTTGAATACGATTATTTAAGGTATCAGCAACATAAAGGGTGTTATTACTTACTGTTGCTACTACCATTAAAGTATAGCTTTGAGAACCTGTACACATATTGGCATCAGTTGCAGTTATAGTGAAAGTAAAAGAGCCAAGTTGGGTAGTAGTACCAGATAGAACTCCTGCACTAGACAAAGTAATACCAGTAGGTAATGCTCCTGCTGTTACACTAAAAGTATAAGGAGACATTCCACCATTTGCTGTAATTGTTTGGCTATAGGCTACACCTCTCATAGCTATAGGCAAAGTACTTGGAGTTAATGTTATTGTTGGACAGACTGCTCCTTGGCAGGTGTTTCTTAATACTGATACATTGTTATCTGTAAGATTGTTAGCCGCAATATCAAGCCTATTATCATTATCAAAGTCTGCTATTGCTGTTGAGAAAGGATTTTGTCCAACCAAAAAATCAAGTTTAGTTGCAAGAGTTATATTTCCAACAGTACTAGTATTTCTAAAGACTACTAATTTAGCTTCATTAGAAGCAGTAGAAGCAATATCAAGTTTTCCATCCCCATTAAGGTCACCTAACGATATACCTTTGCCGCCGCTACCAGTATTAAAATCAATCTTAGTAGCAAAAGAAATAACTCCTGTGCTACCAGTGTTTCTAAAGACTGATATATTACTAGTGTTGGTTTCTCCAACAACAAGTTCAGGTTTACCATCGCTATCAATATCACCGATTTTTACTGATTGTGGAATAGTGCCAGTAGGGAAAGTAACTTGGTTAGCAAAAGAAATTAACCCAACGGTACTAGTATTTCTAAGTACTGATACTGTATCAGGATCAACATTAACATTTGAGATATTATCAGAATTAGCAACAGCTAAATCAAGCTTACCGTCGCCATCAATGTCGCCTATTGCTACCCCACCAGGTTTGCTACCAACATTAAAAGTAAGTTGATTATCAAAAGAAATAACTCCAATACTACCAATGTTTCTTAGTACTGAAATGGTTTGAATAGGGTTATTGGAAAGAATATTAGCATTAGCAACAGCCAAATCAGCTTTACCATCACCATCTAGGTCTCCTATTGCTACTGCGCTAGGATTTGCACCAACAGTAAAAGTAACTTGGTTTTCAAAGGAAATATTACCAACAGTGCTAGTGTTTCTAAGTATTGAGACTGTAGATGCTCCACCAGTGTTGTTATTACTATTACCAACAGCCAAGTCAAGTTTGCCATCACCATCAATATCACCAACTGCTACTGATCTAGGGCCAATACCAGTAGCAAAATCAATTTTAGCTGTAAAAGAAGCAGAACCATTTTGACTAGTGTTTCTTAGTACTGAGACTGTGTTATCAGGACGATTAGCCGTGACTATATCCGCCTTGCCATCGCCATCAATATCACCTGATGCTACTGAGAAAGGGTTAGTACCAGTAGGGAATTCATTTCCTCTAAAATTCATAGTAGCACTAAAAGAAATAGAACCCATTGGGCTAGTATTTTTTAGTATTGATATTGTATTGCTATTATCATTAGCAGTAACTAAATCAAATTTACCATCACTATCTAAGTCCGCGTTTGCTATAGATGAAGATCCTGCACCTATAGGGAAAGTGACTTGAGTAGCAAAAGAAATATTACCAGAAATACTAGTATTTCTTAGTACTGACACGCTATTACTACTTTGATTAGTAGCCGCTAAATCAGCTTTGCCATCACCGTCAATATCTCCTATTGTTAACCCAAAGGGGCTGGAACCAACAGGAAAACTAACAGTAGTAGCAAATGAAACGCTACCAATTGTACTAGTATTTCTAAGTACTGATACAACACTGCTATTGCCATTAGCAAAAGCTAAATCAAGTTTGCCATCACCGTCTATATCCCCTATTGCTCCTCTACGAAGATTACCACTAATGGGAAAATCAACTCTAGCAGCAAAAGAAATGTTACCAAGGGTGCCAGTGTTTCTAAATACTGATGCTGAACTACCAAAATTACTAACAGATAAATCAAGTTTGCCATCGCCATCAATATCGCCTATTAATGCCGATTGAGGACTAAAACCAGTAACTAACTCTATATTAGGAGCAAAAGAAATATTGCCTACAGTACTTGTGTTTCTAAACACTGATGCTGTGCTACCAGTATTGTTAGCAGTAGCTAAATCAAGTTTGTTATCACCATCAAGATCTCCTGCTGCTAACGAGACAGGCTGATTGCCAGTAGCAAAAATAACTCTAGTAGCAAAAGAAATATTACCAGGGGTACTAGTGTTTCTTAGTATTGATAATGTATTGGCACCGCCAGCATTAGCAACAGCTAAATCAAGCTTACCATCACCATCTATGTCTCTCGTTATTACTGATGTAGCATTAATACCAGCAATAAAATCAACTCTTCCAGTAAATAAAGGAGAACCATTAGTACCAATATTTCTTAGTATTGATACTGAAGAAGTAGCATTGCTTCCAATGACTAGATCAAGCTTACCGTCGCCATCTATATCTCCTATTGCTACTGTGCGAGGAGTAAAAAAGCCAATATCAAAGTTAATATTAGAACATGGCATAAGTGCTAATGGGCTAATAGCCTCGTCAATATCAAATTGGTTTTGAGTTGTGTTATTTGCTGAAGAATGCAAAGTAAAAGTTGGCAAGAAAATAAGCAAAGAGAGTATTAAACAGACAAAACTAAGTAGTAGTTTTTCTTTAAGTTTATTGTTAGATGAATTGTTATTGTTAGATAAAAGTGTTTTTTCCCTAAAGTTAATAGTTAGCATAAGTCTATGCTCCTTGTTATTTATTCGTGAGTTTGCTAGGTCTTTGCTTTAGACATGCAAGTTTTTCAAAGAAAACCGCTCACAAAATAAAAACTTTTTCCGGGAAATAGGAAAAAATGTAGGGGCAAACTTATGTGTTCGTTGGATAAAATGATTGGATAATAATCGTTATTATGATTGTTTTGATAAGAGTTCTTTAAGCCATAGTTTAGCGGCAGTCCATTCACGCCTTACCGTAGCATCAGAAATATTTAGCAGTTTTGCTATCTGTTCTGAAGTAAACCCACCAAAAAAATTTAATTCTATTATTTGGGCTTGTCTGGGGTTTATGTCTGAAAGCTTATTTAATGCTTCTTCTAATGCTATTACATCCCAATCTTGTTGCTCAGATAAATAAGAAATATCTTCTATAGGGATTTTATAAAAACTTCCTCCTCGTTTAGCTCTATTATGTGCCATAGCATAATTTACTAAGATACGTCGCATAATACATGCAGCGGAAGCAAAAAAATGTTTGCTGTTTTCCCACTCTAATTCTGATTCTGCCATTTGGATATAGGCTTCATTAATAAGAGCAGTGCTTTGAAGTGTGTGATCTATACGCTCTTTTCTTATATAACTATCAGCTATTTTATGTAGTTCTGTATAAACTAGAGGGAGTAATTTATCTAGGGCTAGCTTTTCACCATTATTCCATTTGCTAAGTATTTGAGTAATTAGCTGGTTATCTAAGAGTTGTGACATAGTATCATCATTAATAAAATTAGGTTTTTCTAATGTTTTATTTATGATAGTAGGCATAGAATTGGTCTGATTAGATTTTTCTATTTCTTCACTTAAAGCTAGCCTATTTGGGTCCATTTCTAATAATAAGATCATCTGCTCAGCAAATTGATTTGGGGTAGGGCGTTTGCTAGGGTCTTTAGCTAAAGCACTCATAACTAGTTCTTCTAGAGAAGAAGAAATTTCTGGGTTCATTTTTCTAAGTGGAGCAGGCTCTAGGGTTAGAATTGTTCTTATCATAGAAAAAAAACTAGTGGATTCTGACAAAAAAGGTAAAGTACCACAAAGCATTTGATAAGCTATAACACCTAAGCTATACACATCAGATTGACCATTGTAAGGCAAGTTTTCAAATCTCTCTGGTGCCATATAGTTTGGTGTACCTATGAAGTGCCCTGTTTGAGTTAAAGACTCTTGAGAAATTCCTTCTACTTCACTAATAAGTTTAGCAATACCAAAATCTACTACTTTAACTACTTCACCTTTTTCAGACTTATGAAGAAAAATATTATCTGGTTTAATATCTCTATGAACAACTCCTAGTTGATGTGCTTTACTAAGAACTTTACAGACAGGAATAATTATTTCTGCACAGCGTGCTAGTGAAAAAATATGTTTTTGTGCCATCTCACTAGCAAGAGTATGTCCTTCTAGGAGTTCCATAACTAAATAGGCAATACCATTATCAGTAATACCAAAATCAAGTATTGTAACTGCATTAGGATGATTTACACGACAAGCAGAAATTCCTTCTAATCTAAATCTCTCTAATGCTTGCTTACTTTCATTTCCTGTAAAAGGGCGAAAGATTTTTACTGCTACTAGGTTTTGTAAACTAAGGTGAATAGCTCTATACACTGCCCCAAAACCGCCTTTGCCAATCTTTTTCTCTAATTTATATTTTTTATCCAACACCAAGCCAGGAAGCAAATCAACCAAAGTAGAAAATACTTTATCTGTACGTTTTTGTTCTTCTATTAAAGCCTCTTTTTCTTTTTTTAGCTCTTGATATTGTTTTTCTAAAAGCTGGTTTTTTTGTTCTAATTCTTTACGAAGGAAATAAATAGTTAATTGGTTTTCTATTCTTACAAGAACTTCTTCTACCTGAAAAGGCTTAGAAATATAATCAATTCCACCTACCTTAAAAGCTTTAACTTTGTCTAGTACATCATCCATAGCGCTAATAAAAATAACAGGTACTTTACTAGTATTACTATCCTGTTTTAGATGTTGACAAACTTCATAACCATTCATTTCTGGCATTGAAATATCTAGTAGAACTAAATCAGGAGGGGCGGTATGTATTGCAGTTAATGCACGGGTTGCAGAGGTTGCTTTTCTAACTTTATACTGGCTTTCTTTTAAGATTTTTTCTAATACATTTATATTATCTATATTGTCATCTACAATAAAAATATCTGCTTTAGCCATTAATTAACCCTCTCAATAAGATCTAAGAGTTTATCCACTTGTAGGTTACTAATCATAGACTGCATTTGATTTGCTAATTCCAAGTCTTTTTGCTTAATTTGGTCAACTATAGTTTCAGCTTTATCTGTATCACAAATTGTAAGTGCTTTGGTCAATTCTCTTAACCATTCAGAAGGTAACTTTTCTAATCGGTTTTTTTCAAAAACTTCTATTAGCTTTTGATTAGGTAAAGTAATTGTAGGTTCTGGCATTATATCTTCATAAAGAAAATCTACTTTTAAGTACTTAGCTAGAATGTCAAAAATTTCTGATTCACGGAAAGGTTTAGTTAAAACATCATTACAACCACAATTTAAGATTTCTGACTCTTCTTGCTTAAAAGCACTAGCTGTTAGTGCAATTACTATAGTAGGTTTAAGTGCAAGGTTTTCTGATTCTAGTTTTCTGATATGTTTAGTTGCCCCATAGCCATCTAATATTGGCATTCGCATATCCATCCAAATTAAATGTGGTTGCCAGTCTTGCCAAATTTTAATAGCTTCTTGTCCATTGGACGCTTCTTGAATAAGAAAACCAACTTTTTTTAACATCAAGGAAAGTAAATAGCGGCTCTCTAAATAATCATCCACTATTAAAATACGAAATTCAGGTTGATTTTTTGCTAAACCAATTACTCTATGAGACTCAATTTGACTTGGATCTATATTACTTTTTGGTAGTTTTATATTAAAAAAGAAAGTAGTTCCTTTACCTAAATTGCTTTTAGCATAAATAGTTCCACCCATTAGATGAATAATATTTCTACTAATAGATAGCCCAAGACCTGTTCCTTCTTGAGTTGCTTCTCTATTGCTAGCTTGTACAAATGGCTCAAATATTTGTTCAAGCTCATTTTCAGGGATTCCTATACCTGTATCTTCTATTTCAAAACTAGCAATGTCTTGACTCCAATTAACTCTTAGTATGATTTTTCCTTTAGGAGTAAATTTGATTGCATTACTAATAAGATTAACTAATACCTGACGTAGTTTGTTTGAGTCTGCTAAAGCATATTGTGGTAAGTCAGTAGCAAACTCATAAGTAAATTCCAAGTTTTTTGCTATTGCACGGGTAGTAAATGTAGAGGCAATATCTTCTAATAATAAAAAAGGCTCAAAAGGCTTTTCTACAAGGGTTAGCCGGCCTGTTTCAATTTTTGATATAGATAGAACGTCATTAATCAACCCAAGTAAATGCTCTCCATTACGTATCATAATTGATAAATATTTTTTTTCTTCTACCTCTCGCTCCTGTTTGTGTTGCATTATTTGGAGTAGCCCTAAGATTACATTAAGAGGGGTGCGGAGTTCATGACTCATATTTGCTAAAAATGTGCTTTTAGCTTGGTTTGCTTCAGAGGCTTTCTTTTCTGATAATTCTACTTTATAAATTTTTTCTTTGAGTTCTTCATTTTTTGTATCAAGTAATAAGTTTTTTGCTTCTAAATCTATTGTTTGTTTTTCTATTATTTTAGTGCTAAGAAATCCGCTCATTCTGATACCAAAAGAAAACCTAGCAAAATAAAGAGCTACAAAAGTAACCAATGTACCTACCCAATAGGCTTCAGCAGTATTAAGAAGTAATCGTATTGATACAAGGAAGAAAAGATAATTAAAAAAGAGGGGTAAAATCAGTCTACTTGGATAATAAAATACTGAAGATAAAATAAAGGTCGTCAATAAGTAAATGTAAGCATACCTTCTAACGATTATAGTTTGTAAAAATATCACATCACAAAAAGAGACCATAACAACAATATAAACAAATGATAAAGATCTGTGAAAAGGAGTTATTTCTTTGCTAGATTTTGGTACATTATAGTCAAAAATTAGCCAAAATATTAAAGAACTTATAAGAAGAAGCGAATGTAGCGCCCAAAAAGATTTTGCAAAAGTTCTTTCAAAAGAAAGTATATTAAATAGGTTAATAAAAATCATTGCAAAGCCACTCCAAATAATACAAAACCAAGCAAAAGTTTTTAATTGGAGGTAGCTGACATAAGTTAAATTATTAAGAAACTCATGTTTATAACTTTCTGGCATTTCATCAAAAGTACCAAAAAGGATTTTTCTTAATCGTTTCATAAGAGCTTTTTATAAGTATTAGCAATTAAATCTAGTCATTAAAATATTTCTTGTCTTAATTCTAAAGGCTGCCAACACTGGCAGCCTTTAGTTAGAGGTTTATTAATTTTTAGTTAGCCTTTAGAGCTAAATTTAGTTTTTAAGCATCAGCAGTACGTTTTAGTGGAATTGCTTCGCGCACCATTGCTAAAAGCTTTTCTAGACCTGCTTGACGATCTTTACCTAAATGTACACGAATAGCACGACGATTACGTGAAGCTAAAGATTGGAAATCGCCTAATGCTTGAGCGGCTTTAAGTACAGCAAATGTATAGCTTTCCCCTGGTACTGCCATATCTTCAGCATCATCGGCGGTGAGTTGTATAAACATACCAGCATCACTACCACCTTTATGAAGTTGTCCAGTGGAATGTAGGAAGCGTGGGCCATAACCTACTGTTGTAGCTACTTTTAACCCATCACGTAAGTGAGTGCGTAGGTCTTGAAGTAAACTGTCATGTGCAGGAGTTTCATCAATATAAGCTAATAATGCACAATAATCACCAGCCTTGGCTTGGTTTAAGTGTGCAGCTACTAAATCAGCTACTGAACCAGAATTATTAGCAGAAAGACGTGCTTTAGTGTCATCATCACAGTAAACCGTTAATCCATCACCAGTAGCGGCAACAGATTGTTCTGGCAATTTACCTTTTTCAGCATATTCAGCTAGTAGAGATTTAGTATTATCTTTACTTTCTTGAACATTTGGTTGATCAAAGGAATTAATTCCTAGTACAGCACCTGCAAAAGCAGTAGCAAATTCCCATAAGAAGAATTGTTCGCCTAAGTCTAGCTTATCATTTAAGATATGGCGTACTACAGGATGTCCTTGGGCTTCAAGGGCTTTTAACTTAGCATCAACATCAGCACTAATAGAACCACCTAAACTCATTGCTACAAAAAGACGATCATCACCATAAGAAGATGGAGATCCAACAGCTTCACCTGCTACAGGTAAAATCCCGCGGCCATCTTTACCAGTACTTTCTGCAATTAGTTGTTCAATCCATAAGCCTAAAGAAGCAAGTTCTGGAGAAGTTATTATAGTGAGTTTGTCTTTACCAGCTTTAGCCATTTCACCCATTATTGCACCTAGATGAGCACCAGGATTTTCTGCTCCAGGTACACAGCTATCACAAGCATGAGCAATACGATCAGCACGATCAAGTAGGGTTTTAAAATCAAAACCCTGAACAGCAGCAGGCACCATACCAAAATAAGAAAGTGCAGAATAACGACCACCAATATCAGCAGGGTTTAAGAAAATACGACGGAAATCATGATCTTTAGCACGTTGTTCCATACTTGTACCAGGATCAGTTACAGCAACAAAATTTTCTCCAGCACGAGCACCTTTAACAGCTTTTACCTTGTCATAGAAATATTGGAAAAATGCATTAGGTTCTGTAGTGCTACCTGATTTGCTTGAAACTACAAATAAAGTTTCAGCAACATTGATTTGGGATTCTAAAGCTTTAATTGCTAAAGGATCAGTACTATCAAGTACTAAAAGGGTTGGTGATCCTTCTTGTTTGCCAAAGATTTGTCTAAAGACTTCTACACAAAGGCTAGAGCCACCCATACCAAGTAACATTAAGTGCTTAAAGCCAGCACGACGAATATTAGCAGCAAATTCTTCTAGTTCTTGGCTATGCTCATAGACTTGGTGTGCAACTGTTAGCCAGCCTAAAGCATTTTTAATAATTGCTTGGTGTTCTGGTTCAGACTTCCAGAGGCTAGCATCTTTTTTCCAAATACGCTCAACCCATTTTTCTTTTTCAGCAATCTTAAATCTTTCTCTAACACGATCAGCATTTGCGCCTAATGAGGAAGTAAAGCGATCAAAAATACCTGATAATGTTGCAGCACGTTTAGCTTCAATTGAAGCAAACAAGGTATCAAAGGAAGTCATAAATGATTTTACACCTTCAACTTGTAGTTGGTGGGTAACTTCAGCTAGGTTGATACCAAAACTTTCTAGTTTTTCAAATATTTTTACTGCTCCTTCATGATCTTCTTCAAGGGTTGCTCCTCTAACTTTACCATGATCACGAAAAGCGCTGTAAGTTGCTGGAGGAACAGTGTTTACTGTATCATTACCAATAAGTTCTTCTAGATAGTAAACGTCTGAATAAGCAGGATCTTTTGTACCTGTTGATGCCCAAAGTTGTCTTTGAACTTTGGCACCTTTTTCTTTTAATGCTGCAAAACGCTCACCATAGTAAATTTCTTTAAATTTAGCATAAGCAATTTTTGCATTTGCAATAGCAGCTTTGCCTTGTAAGGCATTTAATTCAGCCTTTTCATTTTCATCAGTGGTTAAGCGGGCACGCTCTCTTAGTTTGCCATCTACTGCTGTATCAACACGGCTAACAAAGAAACTAGCTACACTTGCTACATCATCTACAGGATTACCTTCAGCCGCACGGCGTTCTAAGCCTTTAATATGAGCTTCAGCTACATCCATATAGGATTTAAGGGAAAAGATTAATGTGACATTGACATTGATACCACAAGCAATCAATTCTGTAATTACTGGAATTCCTGCTTCTGTGGCAGGTACTTTAATCATTACATTTTTACGATTTAGTTCTTTAAATAAACGTTTTGCTTCGGCTATAGTGGCATCTGTGTCATGAGCAAGCTTAGGTGAAACTTCTAAGCTTACATAACCATCGATTTCATTTGTTCGTACAAAAACAGGATAAAGTAAATCTGCGGTTTGACGAATATCATCAATAACCAAGGCTTCATAGATCTCATTTACTTCTTTACCAGTAGCAATTAATTTCTTAAGTTGTTCACTGTAATCAGTGCTACCCATAATTGCTTTTTCAAAAATAGTTGGGTTAGAGGTTACACCACGTAGGTCATCCCCACCAATCTTAGCTTGTAAGGTGGAGGTAATGCCCCGCATGTCATAACCAATTTTAGATTGCAAGTCACCAGTAACTAAAAGTGCTTTACGAATATTATCGTACCAAATGCTTTGACCCAGTTTTTGTAATTCTACTAAAGGGTTGCTCATATGTATTTTGTCTCCTAAAAAAGTTGGATAAAAATTTTAGTGCCATAGAAATATTGGTATTGAATTTTAAACAGCCAATAACCAATAAATAATAAATATAACCATGCTCATAAAGAGTGAAGAGCTTAAAACTTGTGGTTGCAAAATTATAATGTGGCTTTTAACTATTTACAATGGTTGTAGATAGGTAATTTGCCGGACTTAAGTTTAAAGGTAATTATTTTTTTAGTGCTACCCAAAATAGACAAAACCATCCAGCTAAAAATGCTAGCCCTCCAAAAGGAGTAATTGCACCAAGTATTTTTATTCCTGTTAGGCTTAACGCATAAAGGCTACCAGAAAAAAGTATTATTCCAATAATAAATAACCATCCACTAGTAGTAACAAGGCTTTGAGGCCAACGACTATAAGCCCAAGATGTAGCAATTAATGCAAATGCATGATACATATGGTAGCGAACACCTACTTCAAAGATCGTAAGCATTTCAGCAGAAAGCCTATTTTTTAAGCCATGTGCCCCAAAAGCCCCTGCTGCTACAGCAACAAAAGCCATAATTGCCCCTAAAGCAAAAAAAGTCCGTTCCATTAAATTCACTCCTAATAATTTTAAGAATTATTTTTAATTGTAATATTTGTTTTCATTATTTAAGCTAATGCAAAATCTCGTCAATAATCTATTGCTATAACACATATTTTCCTTATGGATAATCAAATAGCTTTTACAAACTTAACGATTGAACAGAATAAAACACATTGGTTAATTTTAAGAGTAATAGCAAGTATTAGCATTCTAATTGCTTTAATAAATTTAACTATTCGTGCTGGTACTAACGGGCTAGATCAAGATGAAATTGAACATACACATGTTGCGTGGTTAATGTTTAATGGGCAAGTTCCTTTTCAGGATTTCTTCCAAATGCACCCTTTAACCTTTTATTATTTACTAGTGTTTTACTATCAGGTTTTTGGTGAAAATATAACTATATTTTTCTGGGGACGAGGGTTAATGGTAGTTTGTTTTATTTTCTCTATATGGCTAATTTACCTACTTGGCAAAGAAATGTTTGGCACACTAGGAGGGTTAATAGCTAGTTTAATTTTTTGTCTTAATCGACTAGCTCAGAGTATTGCAGTTTTTATTCGTGCTGATGGGTTGATGCTAGTATGTTTACTAGCGGGGCTTTATGTGTTTTTGAAATCTTGGTATAAAGACTTTCGTCCCTATCAAGCAATATTAGCTGGACTACTTTTAGGAATAGCTTTTTCTATACACCCTAGATCGGGTTTTGCCGTTTTAGGTTTAGCTGTTTCAATTCTTGTTAGTAGGTCTTCTGTTAAAGGAATAAAACAGATCTGGGAGAGAAAAATTGAATTAGCGCTTTTTACTGTTTTTTCTTTTTTGCCAATTTTAACACCATTTTTTATTTATGGTTTTCAAGCTTATTTTGAAAAAATTTATGTTATTGGTTTTAGTGTAGTAACTTCTTATAGTCCTTGGGATCAATTATGGGAAGTATTTACTCAAAGCTTTGGAATATTTCCTTTAGTTTTTGTTTCTATTGGAGTCTATCTATTTACAATAATTAAAGATAGGGAAAAGACTTCTAAATGTACAACAAGTTTGTGGCTAGTTTTAATTAATTTTCTAGGAATAGTGCTTATACCATTAACTAATGAATTAAAAGGTATAGGTAATGCTAGAGGAGTGATGGCAATACAAAACTTCTATAGTTTTACTGCTTTTTTAGCTCTATTTGTTACAGGTAGTTTTATTTGGATTATTGGACAGCTTTCTTTAGAAAAAAAGCTAGTAGTTTTGTATCTATTTATGATACTTGCACTTGCTTCTACTCTACGCCCACAAAACTGGTACTTTTCTTGGCAAGGGCTAAAAGCAAATTTAGCAAAATTAGAAAATATAAAACAAGTAATCCCTAGTAATGAAAGTTATGTGGGGCCGATAATGACTAATCCAGTGTTTTGCAAAAATGGTACTTATTATTGGCATGATGAAATTGCATTAGAAAAAACACGTAACCCAAATTTTAAACATGATTTTATTGCTGAGTTTGAAAAAACAAAACCATTTTTAGTTAATAAACAATTTATTGAGTTTATTCATTTTGATCCTCAAGAGCAACAAAGAGTAAAAGAATACTTAGAGCAAAACTACTATTCTCCTAAACAATTACCAGGATTTTTAATTCGGAAATGACTTAATAGTTAAGTATCAAGTCCTTATATTATTTGATGGTTACTAGAAAGCATAAGCGATGTAGATGGCATTTCAGCACCAGAAAATTGATAAAGTCTAGCAGGTCTATGAACTCCATCCATTTTTGTTTCTGGTAATTCAATAAGCATATTTTCAGAAAGAATTTTTTTACGGAAATTTCTTTTGTCTATAGGGCGATTTAGAATTATTTCATAAACCTTTTGTAGCTCAGTTAAAGTAAATTTTTGTGGTAAAAGCTGAAAACCAATCGTTGTATAACTTAACTTATTACGCAATCTTTCTAGGGCGTATTTAAGAATTTTTTCATGATCAAAAGCAAGCGGTGGTAGGTTATACATTGAATACCAATCAACATCTTCAGCATCTGTATCAGCTTTAATCTCTAATTTCTCAGAGCTAATTAGTGCAAAATAAGCAATTGTTACTACCCAAGCACGAGGATCACGCCCAGGATCCCCAAAAGTATAAAGCTGTTCTAGATAAGTAGTTGAAACATTGGTTTCTTCATAAAGTTCGCGCCTAGCGGCTTCTTCTAGAGTTTCACCTATACGAACAAAGCCGCCAGGAATCGCCCACATACTTTTAAAAGGCTCAATTTTACGCTTAATCAACAAGACTTTTAGGTCTTTGCTATCAACAGTAAAAATAATTGTATCTACAGCTACAGAAGGACGATCTTCAAGTGCTGGGATAAAAAAATCACCATGAGTATGAGTGCTAGTAACAGGGTTAGTTTTTTTCTTGACCAATGTAAAATACCTCTAATTAGCAATTTAATTAGCAATTATTTCTGCTGTACGCGCAAATTTTGCACCAGCTTGTTTCATTTCATCAAGCGCTGCTAAACTGGTTTCAGGAGTAACACCACTAATAGCATCTTCAACTACTGTAACAGAATAACCTCTTTGAAGTAGCCCAAGCACAGCAGCTTTAACACAATAATCTGTAGCAACACCAAAAACAAAATAGTTTTCAGCATCTAGGGTTTGAAAAATAGTTTCAGCGTTTTCATTACCAAAAATACTAAAGATAGTTTTTTCTAACACAATACTATTAATTTTTTCTGGCAAAGAAAAATCTTGCTTACTCTGAGCAACTACTATTGCTGACTTAACCAAAGTAGCTGCAACTTTTTCCTGCCCAGGAGTATTACGTACACAATGAGGAGGGAATTGAGAAAACTCTGGATCCTCATTTGGATGAGCGTCTACTGATGCAATAATTGGAACGGCTTTTTTATTAGCATAAGATACTAAAGATGCTAAATTACTAGTGATTTCTGGTGCTCCAGGAACAAAAAGGCTTCCTTTTGGATCCATAAAATCAAATTGAGTATCAATATCTACAAAAACCATTTTTCTACTTGCCATAAAATATCTCCATCTTTTTATCTAGAAAGGTTATTTGTTTAAGTTACTTTTAACTTGTTCTAACAGATCATTTAAGGCATTACTGATAGAAACAGGATAAAGAACTTGTTCAGTAAAACTATGATATTGCTCTGGTAAACTAGCTAGTTCCTTGGCAATGTAAGAACGAGAACTTTCTAAATCAACTTTACCTAAATCTGTTATTTCACCATTTTTAATAACTGGAACTAGTAGAGGACGGCTATTAGCTGGGGCACTTTCATTAGCTAGACCAATAATGTCACCTAAGTATTCACCATTATTACCATAATTACGAAAAACTTGTTTAATTCCGGGGTAAGTAGTTTTTTCTGAGCTAAACTTAGCAGTAAAGTGGCGGCTACCATCATCATTAATTCGCTCAACTAGTTTATAAACACCACCTAAAGCAGGTAGATCACGAGAAGTTGCTAGTTCTGTACCAACACCTAAAGTGTCTATTGGGGCGCCACTTTTTATTAATTCAGTAATTGAAAATTCATTTAGGTCACCACTAACTACAATTTTTGTTTGATTAAGTCCAGCTTTGTCTAGAATTTCTCTAACTTGAAAGCTTTGTTCAGCTAAATTACCACTATCAATTCTTACACCTTTTATTCCAGCCCCAAGCTTACAAGCATGTTCAGCCCCTTTTAATGTGTCATAGGTATCAATTAATAAAGTACTAGTGTCAGGGAAAACCTCATAAAGCTTCTTAAATGCGGTTAGCTCATCATTAAAGGCTAATGTCCAAGCATGTGCAGCAGTTCCATAAACAGGAATCCCAAATCTTTGACCAGCAGCTACATTTGAAGTACCTGTAAACCCGCTTAAATAGGCAGTACGAGCAACATAAGTTCCTGCAATTGCTCCATGAGCGCGACGTGTACCAAATTCTAAAATACTACGTTTTTTCCCATCTTGGCTTGCTGCTTTAACAATACGAGCAGCCTTAGTTGCAATCAAAGTTTGAAAATTTATTGTTGATAGTAAATAAGTTTCTAAAAGTTGTGCTTCAATTAGTGGAGCAGTAACACGTATAATAGGCTCATTGCCAAATACAAGCGTGCCTTCAGGCATTGCCCATACATCTCCAGTAAAATGAAAATTATGTAAGTAATCAAAAAATTCTGGTTTTACATGTTGAAATACTGTTAGGCTTTGTAAATATTCAATATCTTTTTCACTAAAACGTAGACTGGTAATATAGTCCAAACACTCAGCTAAACCGCCTGTTACTAAATAGTTGCGGTTTTTAGGCACTCGCCTAACAAATAGCTCAAAACTTGCTTGATTGTGGCACTGATGTGTAAAATATCCAGCAGCCATAGTAAGCTGATAAAGATCTGTAATTAAACTAGTACTAAATTGGCTTGCAGGCATTTAAGTTACTCCTTGTTGAATTAGTGTGAATCATACACTAATTAAAAATAATGTCAAGTGAAGAAAATCACAAGGTAGTTATTTTAGCTGAAAAATATAAAAAAGCTAAATAAAGAAAGTTAAGACATTAATAGATATATAAGAAAATTATTGGAGTTTAGAAAAATGGATTTAACTGGGTATGTCAAAGTTGGAGAACTAGGGGCTGTTTCTCATTCCCAACCACTAGTGCTAGTGCATGATAGTTATCGTATTGCGATCTACTATGATCAGAATAATTACTATGCAATTGAAGATATTTGTCCTCATATGGGTGCATTTATTAGCAATGGTTATCAAGAAGGTAATTTGGCTATTTGTCCTTGGCATCATTGGGAGTTTGAATTAGCTACAGGGAAGTGTAACAAACCAGTAAATGACTCATTTATAAAGACTTTTCCTCTTAAAGTATTTGATAACTCCTTTTGGCTACCTAGTAAGCTTTGCGAGGAAAATGAAGGTGAATTTGAAGATTGGGTATAAAGTTTTTATTAATTTTAGAGTGAAAAATAGTTGATCTAAAAGTTTAACTAACGACCGGAACTTGTTCATCTGGAAAAAGTTGTTGCAGCCCCTATATCGCTATGTTACATTCGCTTTATCAATAGGTAGCCCCTAACTGCTTATTCCTTGAGCAAATCAAATAGGCAATAATAACCTTAATAAAATAATCTAAGCTTTTACCTAAAATAACTGATCTATTTATCATTAATTGATTTAATGATTTTGGAGGTGAATCTTGAACCGGGTAGCAACTACTTCCCTAGTAAATGATGTTAAGTCAACAATGCAGTTAACTTATGAACAAGTAATATCTTCGTTGCAAATTCCTACTTATGTTTGGATTGCAATGGTTTTGTTTGCTGCCACAGGTCTTTGCTATTCTTTAACAGTTCATACTCGTAGTGAGTTAAATAATGCACAACTTGAATATACAAAAGCTAGCCAAGAAGTACAGCAATTAGAAATGGAAAACTCTAGGATAGTTCGTAGGTTAAATGCTATAGAAAAAGATCCTCGTACTGTAGAGACATTAGCTCGTGAAGCAGGAATGATAGCTGCTGGAGAAACGGTAATCTTTTTACCTCCTCAGCAAGCTAAATCCCAAATAGCTGTTTTAAAGAAATAAATAACCTAAAAATAGTCTAAAAATAATCTATCCAAAACTAAAGAGGTTGCTTGTTAATTTTCTAACAAGCAACCTCTTTGATTTTAATTAGTTAATTTGAAAATTAACTATGGTTTTAACTACTTTCTCCACTCATCAATTAGAGAAGCAATTAAACCTGACCAACCTGTTTGGTGAGCAGCACCCAAGCCTGCACCAGTATCACCATGGAAATATTCATAGAAATGTAAACAATCTTTCCAGTGTGGATCTGTTTGGAATTTATGAATATTACTATAGATTTGACGAGTCCCTTTTTCATTACGAGTAAACATCTTAATCATTCTATTAGCAATTTCTTCAGCCATCTTATCCAAAGTAAAATCAGTACCATCAGGGCCTTTAACTATAAAGTTTTGCCCATATGCTTTACCAAGCTTACGTAAGGATTCAATTAGTAAGAAAGAAGTTGGGAACCAAATTGGGCCGCGCCAATTAGAATTGCCACCTTTGATCTTACATTCTGCTTCTGCTGGATCATAACGAACTTCACTTCTACCAAAGACAAAAGGATGTTCTTCATGGAATTTAGAAAGACTACGTATACCCCAGTCAGATAAAAATTCATTTGGATCTAGAATACGTTCTAGCAAGCCTCGTAGTTGATCTTCATTAACAATGGCTAAAATATGTACATCTTTACCATCACGATTAACTGTATAACAACAACGTTGGACAACATCTTGACGGTTTTCTAAAAACCAATTTAGGTTAGTATTAAATTCTTTAAATGGTTCAACCCAATCGACTTCTATACGTTCAATTGCATAGATAGGAATTACCCCTACAAGTGAACGGACTCGGAATTTATGGAATGAGCCATCAGGATAACGAAGCACATCATAGAAGAAACCATCTTTTTCATCCCAAAGTGAGTAGCTACGACCACCCATTTTCTTCATTGCTGCGCCTACATAAATGTAGTGTTGGAAGAACTTAGTTGCTAGACTTTCATAAACTTGGTTTTCTTTTGCTAGTTCTAAAGCAATACGCATTAGATTTAAGCAATACATACCCATCCAACCAGTTGCATCAGATTGCTCTAGTACTACACCACCAGGAAGTTTTTCACTGCGATCAATCACAGTAATATTATCTAGACCAAGGAATCCGCCTTCAAAAACGTTGTTACCTTCTGAGTCAACTTTGTTTATCCACCAAGCAAAGTTAATTAAGAGTTTATGGAAGCATTTTTCTAAAAAGGCACGGTCTGCTTGTCCAGTTCTAACACGCTCCATATTATAAACACGCCAACAAGCCCAAGCCATTACAGGAGGATTTAGGTCAGAAAATTCCCATTCATAAGCAGGAATTTGGCCATTTGGATGTTGGAACTGTTCAAAGAGCATAAACCAAAGCTGTTCTTTGGCAAACTCTACGTCTACTAGTGCTAGAGCTACACAATGGAAAGCTAAGTCCCAAGCAGCAAACCAAGGATATTCCCATTTATCAGGCATTGAAAGAATACGCATTGAGTTTAGGTGTAACCAATGCTGATTACGTATTTTCCAACGAGAATCTGGAGGAGGGCAGTTAGGATTATCACCTTCTAGCCAACGCTGTATATCAAATAAATAGATCTGTTTAGTCCAAAGCATACCAGCTAAGGCTTGTCGCTGTACTAATTTCTCATCATCTGAGGCTGTAGAAGGATGAACAGTAGCATAAAACTCATCTGACTCAGCTTTACGTTGATTAACTAGCTTATCAAAGTCTTTTAACGGATTATCTAATTTTTCTGGACTAAGACGTAGGCGTATTACTACAGAAGAGCCAGCAGGAACATTCTTTTTATAATGAAAACAACTCTTAGTTCCAGTTTTATTAGGGTTTACAGCTTTTTCATTACCATAAACAACATACTCATGAAAACCATCCTTAAAATAGTCTCTTTCTGTATTTGAATATGGCCCATAAACCTTTTTCATATTGGTTTCATTATCAGTAAATAGTGCCTCAGTATCTGTTTCAGCATATAAATAACGTGGGCCAAGACGATAAGTAAAAGGTAAATTCTTAACCATTTGTGCAGCAGAATCATCAGCAACAATAGAGGTAAAACCCTTACCAGAATGGCCTACTTTGATAGTGGGTTCAGTGTTATAGTGCTCTCCCCAAGCCCAAGTATTACGAAACCATAAATGTGGCAAAATATGTAAAGGAGCATCTTCTGTGCCACGGTTAAACACTTCAATACGAATATAAATATCTTCTTTGTCAGCTTTTGCATATTCAACAAAAACATCAAAATATTTATTTTCATCAAAAATACCAGTGTCTAAGAGTTCATATTCTGGGCCTCTTCCATGGCGACGTTGATTTTCCTCAACTAAATCCCAGTAAGGATAAGTAGCTTGAGGGTATTTATATAAATATTTCATGTAAGAATGTGTAGGTGTGCTATCTAGGTAGAAATAATATTCTTTTACATCTTCGCCATGGTTACCTTCGCTAGGTACAACACCATAAGCACGTTCTTTTAATATAGGATCTCGTCCATTCCAAAGAGCAAGAGCAAAGACTAATAGCTGATAACGATCACAAATACCTGCTAGACCATCTTCACCCCAGCGATAAGCTTTACTACGGGCTTTATCATGGGGCAAGTATTCCCAAGCGTTACCATCAGGGCTGTAGTCTTCTCTAACTGTACCCCAAGCGCGTTCACTTACATAAGGGCCCCAGCGTCGCCAAGATGATTGGCCATCGGGTTTTGCTTTTAATCTATTATGTTCAGCAGTTGTTGACATAGTGGTTTGGCCTCATTAATGTGGAAGTTCCCAGATTGGATTTTGGGTGAGCGCGAGATATTGCGCACAATGGCCTAATATAAGGTAGTGTAACTTTTATCGCAAGTATATAAGGCAATCTTATGAGATAAGTTTTTAACTTATTGAAAATAGATAAATTATTGTTAAGTTAATTTAAACACTAACTATTATATTGATTAATATACCTATTAGGAAAAAATAAAAATTATTACTAATGGAGAAACTAATAGCTCTCTATAGTAACTTTACGTTAAACTAAACCCTTGTTATATTTGAACTTTTTTATATTTATTGAGTTAAACCTTATGGTAATTTACTAGAGGAAATTGTTAATGCTAAATGCTATTAAACAACAACTTATTAATAAACATTATTTTTTTTGGATAACAATTTTTTTGGCTGTAATAATGTTAGGGTTTTATGTTTTTTTTATTTCTTTACTCTTTCGTTATGGTACTTATGAAAAAGACTTAGGTTGGAAAAGCACTTCTAGTGAAACGTCTTATATTATTAGTGAAATTACTTCTGATAGTGATGCGGTAGGGAAACTAAAAATAGGTGATAAAATACTTGCTATTAATAATGATACCTCCATTGAAAAAAACTATATAATACTAAGTAATCTTAATAAAATAATTCGTAAAATACCTGTAAATAGCACTTATACTATAGATATTTCTCGTGACTCCATTCCATATAGATATGAAATAACTTGTAAGTTAAAACATAATTATAGACAACTAGGAATTTTACTTACTTTTTTTCTTTGTAGTTTTGTTTTTTTCATTTGTAGTTTTTTGATTGGTATTGTAAAACCAAAGGAAAAACTTACTCGTCAATTAAGCCTTACCCTTTTTTTTACTGCACTCTTTATGCTAGGGGTTAGTATTAGACTAACAATCCCATTTTTAGAAGGGTTAGATTACCTTTTTTATTTAATATTATCCCTTCCTTTCCCACTAGTATTTCCTTTAGCTTATAGTAGCTATTTACAATTTCCTCCAGGTATTGCCCGAAGTAAGCTTTGGGATATGATTAAGTATTTTTTATATATATACAGCATAATAATAATAGTAATAAAAGAAATAGCTTTACTAGATCTTTATAAGCTCAACAATATTCCAAATATAGTAAAAGATCTTTTTAATAATGATTTTTGGCTATCAGTTTTTGACAAAACTTGGGCAGGCTTAATTCAAGTCACTATAGTATTATTAATGCTAATTATTATACGTAATTATAATATTACCATTGATATAGATCAGCGTCGTCGGATTAAATGGGTTGCTTATGCCTCTATTATTGGTTTAGTACCTTTATTAATAGCCCATTCAATTACAATTTTTTTAAGTCCAGCCAATCATAAATATGTGATTTCTACTTACTCTTATTTTTGGTTTGTTCGTTTTGCAGAGCTTTTTATAATTATATTACCCTTATCTTTTGTTTATGTAATTGTTAAACATCAAGTTTTTGATATAAATGTAGTTGTACGTCGTGGTTTACAATATATACTGGCCAAAAATTTTCTCTATCTAGTGTTAGTCTCAGAGTTATTAGGAATTATTGCAATAATAGTTTTTAATCCAAATCTAACAGTTGGTGAGATTTTTTCTCCTCAAAAAGGTTATTTATATATTGTTGGTTTTACATTTATTAGCTTTGTTTATCGTACTCAAATGACTTCTTGGTTAGACAAAGTATTTTTTCCAAAAGCTTATAATAGAGAAAAGGTTTTAGTTAACCTAATAGAAGAAATTAAAAAACTAAATTCTGTTAATGAAATTTCCCAGATGATTATTGCTAAGCTAGAAGAAGTCTTACATCCTAAAAGTGCTTATTTCTTTTATCGTTTAGGAGAAAAAGAGCCTTTTACATTAGAACATTACAGAGGTAATTTATCAAAAAAACAACATATTTTAGATAGCTCTGATTTAGTTCAAATTATAGAAAAAGATCCTATTAGCAAAAAATTAGACTTTATTGATTCTTTATCAATAGAAGAAAAAGATTGGCTTACTACTTTAGGAATACAACTAATAGTTCCAATAGTAGGTCAACAAAAGGATTTAGTAGGATTATTTTTACTTGGGGGTAAACGTTTTGATGAACCCTATTCTAGAAATGATAGTAAATTGCTTGAAGCCTTAGCTGGCCAATTAGGAATAATTTATGAAAATAGCTTATTAAAAGAAAAAGTAGCTCAAGAAGATAGGATTAAACAAAATGTGATCTCTAAATTAGAAGAGAAAAATATTAATTTAGTAAAAGAATGCCCCCGTTGTAATAAATGTTTTGATAGTAATGAAGAATTTTGTGATATAGATAAAGTTGCATTAACGCTTTCTTTGCCTGTTGAACGTGTTATTGATGGAAAATATCGTTTAGATAAGCTAATAGGTAAAGGTGGTATGGGAGTAGTTTATTGTGCTACAGATTTACGTTTAGCTCGTCAAGTGGCTGTTAAAATATTACATGGTAGTTTGTTTGGAGATCATAAATCAGTAAAACGCTTTGAACGTGAAGCAAAAGCTGCTGCTAACTTAACTCATCCTAATATTGTCTCTATATATGATTATGGAAAAATATTAGCAGAAGGAGCTTATTTAATAATGGAGTTAGTCTCAGGGGTTTCTTTAGCAGATAAGATTAATCAAGAAGATTGTCTTTCTACTAAAGAGGTTGCTGATTTATTTGACCAAATATTTGAAGGAATGAAAGTAGCTCATAAAGCAGGTATTATTCATAGAGACTTAAAACCAGCTAATATTTTAATCTGTCAAGAAAATGGAAAAAATAAAGTTAAAATCCTTGATTTTGGTATTGCTAAAATTAAGCGTACTGATGTTACCCCTAATAGTGTAACTGAGCCAGGTACAATAATAGGAACATTTGGTTATATGCCATTAGAACAATTTTCTGCTGAGGATGTTGACGAACGTGCAGATATTTTTGCTTTAGGTGTTATGGTTATAGAAACCTTGACTGGAGAAAAACCATTTTCAGGAAAAACTGTTTATGAACTTATGGGAAATATGATGAAAAAGACTTTTAATTTACCTGGTGACTTACCAGAAATTAAAGCTTTAGATAAGGTATTACAAAAATGTATTGCTAAAGAACCTAGTCAACGCTTTAGTTCTATTACAGATATGCAAAAAGAATTAATTCCTGCTATTTCCCAATGCCCAGAATCAATATTTAAAAATATATTATAAGCTTTAGTTATAAGCTAAGGCTGCTAATCCTGCTGCTGCTGCTACTTGGTTAAACTGAAAATTAGCATCACTAACATTTAATGCAACTTCTGTTGGTTTAATTAGCTTAAGCTTAACTTCTGCTAAAGCATCAGCAAAGGTTCTAGCAGTAAGTTCAATTTGGTTTTCATCGCCAATTACTAATAAATTTAATGGGGTTGTATTGTTAGCAAGTAACATTTTTTCTTGGTAATAAGTAGCTAAACGGTAAATTTCACTTTCTAAATCTTCTGGCCCACATTCTCTTAAACGTATCATTAAAGGTTCTTCTCCACGTAAAGCAACAGAGGAAAACCCCCAGCTATTATGGCTAACTAGTAATTTGTCTCCTTCTAGTTTATTACGCGTTAACCATGAAGCTTCACATATATGCCTAGGTAAAATTAACCCAGCATGCCAACCTAGTTGCTCAAAAACTGACTCATATTCTTTCATTACTCCATCTTCTATTACAGTAACTAAACAACGAGGTAATCCTGTTAGACTAGAGATTTGTTGATGAACTAGTCTTAAACGTGAAGAAGGAAGACCAACAATACGTTCTACTTTCCAAGCTAACATTTGAGTTAATTCATCTTGGGTCTGTGGTTTACTATCTAAATTAACTACTACTGTACGAGCTACCTCTTCTGGTAATGCTATTGACCAACGTTTTTGACTAGCAAGTCCAGCACGAGCAGTAGTTTGTTGTAAAAGATTTACTAAAGAATTAATTTCAGCAATATTTGGCGAGCTAAAATCTGGTCTAAGAAGAGCTTTAGGCAGAAAAGCACTAGCAACATGTTCAACATAAAACTGTCCACGCCTCTTTTTTAGCTTAAGTAAAACTGCTTGACCATCAATAAAAGCTAAAGATACTTTAGGTAAACGAGGTTGAGTTAAAAATTGCCAAATAGGAGATATTATAAACATAGTAAGCCTTGATTTTCCTCTATATATTTATTCTAAAGGAGAGATATTTATTTTCTTATAATTTTGGGTATTTAATAATTACCCAAAACTATAAGCTTAGGAATAAGTTAGCGGGAGTCTAGAAGTCCTTAAAAGGTACGCCATTGCTTGCTACTCCTGGTGCACCAGAAAAAACATTTTTAATCCCTTTTTTTCCGCTACGACTAACAGCTTGTTCTTCCAATTCTATTTCCCAATCTTTTTGTCCTGTGATTGGATCAATTGGCACTTCACGAATATATTGAGCTTTAACTAAATCTTCTAAGGATTGAGGTGCTTCTTCTTTATCTAGCGTATATTTATCTACAGAATCACGTAGCTTAAAAAGAGTGTCTTTAAGGGTAACTTCTTTAGCATTACGTAGGGTAGTTTGAAAAACAGGTACTACTAATGTAGCTAGAACTAATATGATAGAAACCACTATTACTAGCTCTATTATAGTAAAACCATTATTTTTTGAGTGTTGAGCAAGCTTATTTCTTAATAATTGCCACATAATCTTTTACCAAATTTACCAATCTCTATATTTAGTTCCGTTAAGACCTTTTTCATCACTTCTAGAGTAAACATCAAAAACATCTTCATCATTAGTTGTTGAAGAATCAGGATCATCTGTAGAAGACCTAGTATTCCAGTCTGCAAGACCTGTGTTTGGGTCAATAGGTATACGTCTTAAAAAACGTAATTTTTTATCATCTACTCTATTTGCAGGAGTAAAACCTTTAGCAAGAATTTCTAAGGTTTTTGGAAATCCTGAAGGGGTACGTTCTTGGATTGGAATCAACTGTCCTGGAGGAACTGTTGAATCACTATATCGTTTATAAGAATCTATTGCTGTACGTAATTCCCTTAGACAGCGTCGTAGTTCAATTTCACGGTTGCGTTTTACAGTGTTATAAGCTAAAGGTAAGGCACTAGAAACTAGTATTGCTAAAATTGCTAGTGTAATAATCAACTCTAATAAACTTAACCCATTAGATTTATTGTTATTACGCCAATTCTTGTTTGATAAAAATCGAGATAATTTATTCATCTTCTTCATCATCCTCATCATCGCCATTATCTCCATTGCCACCATTACCACCATTAGATTGGGCTTTTTGTACTTCAATATTACCATTTACTAGAGTGATAGGTATGCTTTGAGCATTAGGCCCTAAGAGTTGAGCTTCACTTAGGTTTAAGTCAGCAGAGCCAGGTGCAATTCCTTCAAAATAAACTAATGCTACTTGACCAAATGCATTTACTGGAGCGGCATTTACTGGACGTTTAACATTAATAATTATTGCATCACCTACTTCAGAAAAATTAAATTCTGCAGGTGTGCCATTTAAGCTCATTAACCCTCCATCTTTAACATCTTTAACTTTAACTATAGAAGGGTTAAACCGTAGTGACAAATTAGCTTCAGATACCTTGATATTATTAGAGCTAAGAACTAAACCTACTAAACCAATTTGACCTACTGCAATTTGAGAGTTAAGCACTCTAGCCAAAACAGTTACAGGAGAAAGATTCGCTAGGTTTTCTTCAGATGCATTAGGATCAGCATTAGGATTACCTGTTGAGCTACTTTCTGTAGGAGGCGCCGGAAGAGGGTTTGGAAGAGGGCTAGGAGGTTGATTTGGTTTAGGTGTATTAGCAGGAATAACTTGATTATTGTTAATGTTATTAACAGGCTTATTGTTTGTTGGTGCAATTACTCCAGGAAATGTTTGGTTTGGGTTAGGAGTAGGGGTAGAAGATTGTTGGTTTACTTGAGGAGTTGTTACACCATTTGAATTTTCAAGTTGGTCTTCATAATTTGCTCTAGCAATAATTTCTTCTAAAGTAAGATTTACTCCAAAAGAAAGTGAATTACCATTTGGGCCAATAGTTTTAAGATCTGATTCACTAACATATGGAGCACGCAAAACATGTGGTGTTATGGTAATAACAATATTAGTAGACATAGAATCGTTTTTAGGAGTAGCAAATAGCCTGCCTGCAATAGGGATAAAACTAAGGAAAGGAATACCTGAAGCCCCTTCACTTTTATCTATTCTCATAACACTAGCAACAATACCTGTTTCACCTTCTTTAATACGAGCTACACCTTTTACTTTACGTTGTGTAAAAGTAGGGTTGTTTTGATTTCTTCTAGAAGTTTGTGATTCTTGCAAAACATTACTAGATTCAATTGACAATTTCATCTGAACATATTCATTAAGTACTTGAGGAGTTAACTCTAGGTTAAGACCTACGTCAACATATTGAATTTGTTGTACTCCACCAATACCACCTAGAACAGACTGAGATTGAGTGCCTTGACCATTTTGTCCAAGACCAGTTGTTACTACATTACCTGTAGGGATAGTAGCTGTAGTAATAGGGACGCGTGAACCAATATTGACAGAACCAGCTTCATTTTCAAAAGCACGTATTTGTGTAGAAGCTATTAATTTTCCAATACTTTTACTTTGCAAAAAGCTAAAAGTACTAGAAGGTGCAACAATACCAGTGGCTAAATCAGTAAATGCCCCTGGCAATGTGCTTCTGCGTGCGCTTCCATCTCCAGCAAAACTACCTAAAGCACCAAGGATACCAGTATCAAACTGATTACCTATCTGTAACATATTTCTATCACTTACTTCATAAAGATTTACATCTAGTACTACTTCTGACTGGGCTTTATCTACTCTTTCTAGTAAAGTTTCTATTAGTGCTAGGTTATCTTTAGTATCACGTACAACTAAGGCATTTAGGTTTTTAATTTTTATAATTTGTTTGCTTCCTACAGCTTGTTGAAGAACCATTGATGCTTCTTCTAATACAGAGTTTTTGATATAGAAAGTACGAACATAGAGATCTTCATATTTTTGACGATTAGCAAGTGCATCAGTAAAAACTAAAATAGTACGTCGGTCTAATTGAGCATAGCTTAAACGTTGAGTATTAAAGAAAATATCTAATGCTTTGGGAGCAGATACATTTTTTAAGGTAAAACGTGCTTTTTTGGTTTCAACTAGTTTTGCAATATTGTCTTCATAAACTATATTAAGACCAGCTTGTGAAGCCAAAACATTGATAATCTGCATTACAGAAGCTTCAGTAGAAAAATCAAAATCACTTTTACGAAACTTTGTAGTAGATAAGGCAACATCTTTATTAGCAGTAGCACTACTTTCTAGGCTAGTCTTTTTTAGATCGCTTGGACTAGAGTCGGCTTTATCCCTATCAATCCCTAGCTTTTCTAACATACTCTTCATACGACTAAGCGCCATTTCATTAGTGTTATCATAGCTATAGGCTTGACGAAATGCTTGATAAGCCCCTTCATAGTCGCCTTGTTCTGCTAAGACCTTACCACGTCCCATAAAACTAAGAGATGCATTAGCTAAGGAACGTAGGAAGTGAAGTTTATATTCAGGATTACTAGGATCTTCGCTTAATGCTAAAGCATATTGTTCAGCCGCTAAATCCCATTGTTGCGCAGCTTCAAATTTACGCCCTTTCTTAAACTGCTTTCCACCTCCACCTGCTAATGCTATAGGAGCAAAAAGAACTACTATTAGTGCTATAGCTATGATCCTTTGGATAATCCAATATTTTTTCATAAAGTTAAAACTCCGTTTTAATTGGTGCCTATTTTGGGCAAATAAATTTAGCTGTTTGCTAGTTTTTATAATGAAGTCAAGTGCTTTCACGTTGCTAGGAAAGCGAAGTTCCAAAAACTCTCATATTATTCCACGAAAGTTACCCGGTTAATTTCGCGTAAAGTAGAAATGCCACGAAAAACTTTTTTTACTGCAGATTCACGCAAGCTAGTTAACCCTTCTTCTCTAGCTGCACGGCGTACTTCTGAACCTGGACGACGTGCTAAGATTAATTCACGAATATTATCTGTAACATCTAGTAGCTCATGAATAGAAGTCCGACCACGATAACCAGTAAAATGACATTCTTCACAGCCTACTTGCTCATAAAAAACTTGATTGCGGTATTTGTCAGGATTTAATGCTGACTCAATTAATTCTTGATCAGTTGGTTGATGAGGACGTTTACATTTAATACATAGTATTCTTACTAGTCGTTGTGCTAGTACACAATTAAGTGAGCTAATAAAATTATATGGTTCAACTCCCATATTAAGAAAACGTCCAATTACATCAATTACATTGTTAGCGTGTACAGTAGTAAAGACTAAGTGACCGGTAAGTGCTGACTGAATAGCGATTTGAGCCGTTTCTGAGTCACGAATTTCCCCAACCATTATTTTATCAGGGTCATGACGTAAAATAGAACGCAGTCCACGTGCAAAAGTTAAACCCTTCTTTTCATTTACTGGGATCTGAGTAATACCACGCAGTTGATATTCTACAGGATCTTCAATAGTAATAATTTTATCTTCTTCATTGCGGATTTCATTAAGTGCCCCATAAAGGGAGGTAGTTTTACCTGATCCTGTAGGGCCAGTAACCAAGACCATACCATAAGGTTCAGTAATAAAACGGCGGAAGCGGCGTAAGTCTTCAGGTTCAAAGCCTACTACATCAAGGTTTAATTCTTTAAAAGATTCATTTATTTGTTCTTTATCCAAAATACGGATAACTGCATCTTCTCCATGTATTGCAGGCATAATTGAGACACGAAAATCAATCAAGCGCCCACGTAGTCGAACCCGAAAACGTCCATCTTGGGGAACCCGACGTTCAGCTATATCAAGTTCAGACATAACTTTAATACGGGAAATAATTGTTTGATGATGTTGAATATCAATAGGATCGGCTGCTTTATAAAGCGCACCATCAATACGATATTTAACAAATACCGCAGTATCACCAGTTTCAATATGAATATCTGAAACCCGGCGCTCTAAAGCATTTAGAACAATAGTATTAACTAATTTAATAATAGGAGAAGTTTCTTCAGTTAACCTAGCAAGATCTAATTCTGTTTCCCCTTGTTCGGTTTCTTTTACCAACATCATTTCTAGGGATTGAGTAGCATCTTGTAAAACTCTTTGAGCCGCATTTTCCCCACGTTTTAGAGTGTGTTCTATTGCAGCACGAGTCGCTACAACAGTTCTAATTTTGGTTTTAAGCTTTGAAACTAGTTCATCAATTAAATCTAGATTTGTTGGGTCAGAAATAGCAATTACTAAAGCATCTAATTCACGTTTGATAGGAACAAATGCATTATTAATCATTAAATTAACAGGCATGCTGTTAAGTAGCTCATGGTCTATTTGATGAGTTGTCAAATCAATATAGGGAAGTCTATAGCGTCTAGCAATTTCTCTAGCCTCTTGTTGTTCTATATTCATCCTATCTTCAGGACGAATAGCAGCAGTTTCTTTACTAGGACTGGTTGTTTGTTCAGCGACTTTTGACATAATACTCCTAAGAAATTTTAGCTAAAAGATTAATGAGATTGTCCCTTCATTAACTCTAAGATAGGTAAATACATTGCTAGTAATATTGTCATTACTACTGTTCCCATAACTACTAAAATAACAGGTTCAATTAAGGCAGTTAAACTAGTTATTCTTACATCAAGTTCTGCGTCAAAGAAATTTGCTACTTCATCTAACATTTCTCTTAGTGAGCCTGCTTTTTCACCTACACCAATCATATCTATTGCTAGTGGTGGTAGCCAACCACTCTCATTTAAACTTTCTGTAAAGGCTTGTCCAGAACGTAGCTTGGCAATTACTGCTAGAGTTGTTTTTCTTAAGTGACGATTAGTAACTGACTCACTAGCAATTTCAAATGATTCTAGTAGGGTAATACCACCAGCAAGTAAGGTCGCTAAACTACGACAAAGTTGTGCTGTTGTATGCTGGCGAATTAAATCTCCTAAAATAGGCATTTTTAGCATCCATTGATCTATCTTATAACGTCCTGGTTCAGTACGCCGCCAGATTAGAGCAGCTATTATTAAAAGTATTAATGGTGGGCCAACAATAAATAAATTGTCCCTAGTAGCATTAGCTATTGATACTACTACCTGTGTTATCCAGGGTAATTTATTACTACTACTTTCATAAAGAGTAGCAAATTTAGGGATAACATAAGTTGTCATTAATGTAATCAACCCAATTGAAGCTACAATTAAAATTATTGGGTAGATTAAGGTCTTTTTAAGTTTTCTACGTAATTCTGTAATAGTTTTTGTGTAAGCAACATAACGAAGTAGTACACTATCTAAATCACCAGATCGTTCACCTGCTAAAATTGATGCAGTATAAAGGCGGGGGAATATGTTGCTATGTGCTGCAAAAGCTTCTGAAAGGGCTGTTCCACCACGAATACGTCTTTCAACGTCTTCTAAAACCCCTTTAAAATAGCCTGATTTTTGTCTATTAAGTAAAATTCCAATAGCCTGCAATATAGGTAAACCAGCACGCAACATAGCAGAAAGCTGTTGGTTAAACATTAAAAATTCATCAATGCTAAATTGGTTTAAGCTGATATTTTTAGTAAGCAGACTTTGATCATTAGGCTTGGCAATAGAAAAGATACGATATCCTTCTCTTTCCAAGCGAGTACGCAGTTCAGCCATAGCTTCTGCTTCATAATTACGGGTTACTACTTCTCCATTAGGAGTACCAAGACGACATACAAATTCTGGCATATTATTTATTTAGTTCACTAGAATTAATAGAAATAGAAACTATCCTATTTTTGTTTAATAAACCTACTATTTATAGCATAAATAGACGCGTTTAGCTATCTGCACAAATAGGGTAAATTTCAATAACTTATTAGTAGTTATTTGAGCAATGACACGCGGTAATTAAGAAAATGTTCCCAAAACTCAGCTAAAGATTTAAATAGATTTGTTTAAGACTCTGTTAATAGCCTAATTGTTGTTGAGATTATGTAAAATCACTATATCATTTATTTGATTATAAAATAATATAGCGACATTTTAGCGACAAAATACACAGTTTTAGCGGGCATAAATGGTCTTTAATAGAAAATCTATATCCAAATATTAAGTGTTTTCTCTACTATTCTTGACTAGTTAAACAAACAATATCTATTTTTTAAGAAGTTAGAAGGAGAAAAAATGAACCCACATATGGCAAAAGCGGCTGAAAACTCAGGTAAATACAGCCTAGAATATAGACTTACACATTTATTTTTATTTTTTGCTGCTTCAGATGGTGTGCTTTCTGAGCCAGAAATAACAAAAACAGCGGTCTATATCAAAGCTATGCTAGAAAAAATAGGCTCTAAAACAGATCTTAAAGAACTACTTCTAGCCTGTCTTGAAGATATGAAAAATAATGGCAATGTAGAAGCATTAAAAGAGACTATTGGAATTTTTGCTCAACATATGCCTGTAGACATCTTAAAAATTATAGTAAGTGGTATTGAAGATGCTGCTAGTGCTGATGGTCTTTCTGAAAAAGAGGCAGAGACACTTGCATACTTAAAAACGGATTGGGGATTGGCTTAAATCCAAACTAACAAAGCAATATAGAGCAAAAAGGGTAGCTTTAATGCTACCTTTTTTAATTAAATGGTTTTACTTTAATCTTTTCTAATATTAACTATTTCCTCATTATTGCCAAAATGTATTTTTGTTTCTAACCTAGGGGTTTCAGCTACAATTTTACCCTTTTTAATTACAAATAATGCTGATGGTAATAATCTTAGAATATCAAACGGCTCATAAGCATCAAGTATAACCAAATCAGCAGGGTTACCCTTTTCTATTCCATAATTAGTGATACCTAATGCTTTAGCATTATTATAAGTAATCATATCTAATACTGCTGATTGCTCATCACGTCCACTCATTTGACACATATGTAGTAAGACAAAAGCTGCTTGAAGCATTTGACCACGCCCTAGCGGATACCAAGGATCCATAATTGAATCATGCCCAATACCTACATTAACTCCAGCACTTAAAAGCTCTTTAACTCTAGTCAGTCCTCTACGTTTAGGATAAGTGTCAAAGCGTCCTTGTAAAATGGCATTATCTAAAGGATTAGCAATAATAGAAATTCCTGAACGTGCAACTAAACGAATTAGCTTAAATGCATAAGCATTATTATAGGAATGCATTGCAGTTGTATGGCCTGCAACAACTTTATTTCCAATATTATAGCGAATTGCTAAAGCACAAACATGTTCTAGAAATCTAGATTCTTCATCATCAGTTTCATCACAATGGATGTCTACTTTACGACCATATTTAGCTGCTAACTCAAAAACTATTTCTAATTGTCGGATACCATCTTCTCTAGTCCATTCAAAGTGAGGAATTCCCCCTACACAATCTGCACCAAGCTTAAGTGATTCCTCTAGTAGTTCTATTCCACGAGGAAAACAAAGAACTCCTTCTTGAGGAAAAGCAACAATTTCTATACTAGCAAATTCACGTAAGTCTTCTTTAACTTTTAATAGTGCTTTAAGTGCTACTAGGCTTTCATCACAAGTATCAACATGTGTACGAATATTTACAGTACCTTGAGCAACAGACCATTTTACAGCTTGGACGGCTCTTTTATAGACATCATCAAAAGTTAGCTCTTTTTTTCGTTCGCTCCAAATTTGAATGCCTTCAAGTAATGTTCCTGATTGGTTATGTCTTGGATGTCCAGCAGTAAGAACAGCATCAAGGTGTACATGTGGGTCAGAAAATGCAGGTAAGACAACTGCACCAGCTAAATCTATTTCTTTAGCCCCTTCTAGGTCTATTTTTGGTGCAATTAACTCTATAACACCTGATTTAATTCCAATATCAACAAGATTTTCATCACCACGTAGTAGAGAATTACGTAAAATCAGATCCATAAAATTTTCCTACCATTACAATTACATAAAGCCAAGTTTTTTTGCTGCTAGTAGAGCAACAAATGCAAGTAGTACAAGAGTTGCTAGCCAAGGGTGTTTTCCCATAGGGCATTTAGGGGTATTTTCTTCAGAATTAACATTTCCCATAACTGTTTTTTCCTAATACATTTGGAAATAATATTAAACTATCGATTCCAATTATGTTCAACTTCAATCAGTCCATCCATTCCTTTAGAAATATGGTAACGATTGGCAAATTCCCAACAAACATCTTCTTGGTGAGAAACAATAATTACTCTACCACCATGTAAAACCTCTTCACTTAATCGACGAAGTTCATTTACTAATAATGCTCTGTTAATTTCATCTAAAGCACCAAAGCCTTCATCAATTACAAGAGTATCTACAGTGCGTCCACCAGAAATTGATTGACCAATAGCAATTGCTAAACTAATTGCAACACGAAATTTTTCTCCACCACTAAGATATTCAAATGGTCTTAAAGGTGATTTGGGTTGACTTAGGTCACGAGCTAAAATTTCTAGCTCAGTTCCTTGATTATTTTCTTGTAAATCTACTTGCCAAACACCATTACTTAAACGTCTTAGAGTGGTGTTAGCATATAGTTTAATTTTTTCTTGTGCTGCTTGAATAATCTTTGCTTGTAATCCACGTTTACCAAATAAAGTAGCTAGTTTTGTATAATAAATTACTTCTTTTTCTGCTTTATCTCGTAATGTTTTTAATTCTAAATAAGATTTTCTTTGGCTTTCTAACTCTGCTAATTTACGTTTAGCTTGATCTACTTCATTTTCAATATTTAGTACTTCATCACTAAATTTGTAATATTCTTTTTCTACTTCTGCTATTTCACAATGATATTTAGCAGGAATTTTTTCTAATTGCTCTTCTAGTAATGCAATTGCACCTAGTGATTGATGAATACGAGTTTGTGCAATAGTTAATTGCTGATATTTATCTTCAATATCAGCTAACAATGCTACTTCTGTCTTTAATTCTGTAAAAGCTACTTCATCTAAAATAGCTTTATGAGAAATAAAATTAGTAGGTAAATTTTTTTCTTGACTACTTATTTCATTATTAATTTGCTGCTTACGACGCTCAACCTCAGATAATTTATATTCTGTAAGAGTTAATTGATTTTGTAGGTTACTATACTTATTTTTATATTCTGTAAGAGTTGATGTAGCTATTGTGATTTTTTCTTCTAGATCTAGCTTTTTATTATTTAACACTACAATTTTTTGTTTTATTTGCTCTAATTCTAAAATTAAGTTTTCACGGGTTTCTAATGATAAAAGAGGTAACAATGCTAGTTGAGTATTATAGACTAGTATTGTTGTTTCAACATTTGCTTTAACTTGATGAGCTTCATTTAGTTGCTGCCATTTTACTAATATAGATTCTAAATCTACAGTCTTACTTGTTAAATTATTAATTTCAGCCTTACTAACTTGTGATTGTAATTGTTTTAGTAAGTCTTCTTGCTCAAATATAACATTATGATTACAAATATTTTTAACTTCAGCTTTTAAATTTGCCCATTCAAGTTTTACAGTGTCTCTTAAAGCTGTAGTTAACTGTTTTTCAAGTATATCTTTTTGTTCTCGCTGTGGTTTTAATTTTTCTTCTAATTCTTGTTGTTTATTTAATAATATAGCTAATTCTTGTTGCCAATGATGACGTTTTTTAGCTAAACCCTCTTGTGCTTCAGGATTATTTAAACAATTACCACAAATTGGGCATTCTGTATCACTTTGCAAGAATATCTCATCTATTATTTTACTAGTTACTAACTTTATTTCTACTGTGTACTCTTGCAAAATAGCTTCTTGCTTATTTATTTCATCTATTATCTGATCAGATTGCTTTTTTAACCTTTCACAGTCATGTTCTAAGATTATTTTTTTGTTTTGTAACTTTAACAATTCATTATTTGCTTCTTCTATTGTTTTTTGACTATTACTAATTATTAATTCTACTTGTTTTATTTGCTGTATAACCGGAGATAACTGATTTAATTTATTATACAATTGAAAATCTTCTGTAATTTCATCACTTTGACTAAGAATATGTTGATAGGGAATAAGTTTTTCTTCTTCAAGAGTAATAAGTTTCTCTAGGTTAGTAATTTGATTAAGGTCTTTTAATTTAGTTATTAAGTTTTGCTCATCTAAACTAGCTCTACTTATCTCTATTTCTGTTTGGGTTATTTCTTTTTGAATATTTTCTACTAGATTTTGAGTTTCATTTAATTTTTCTGTAACAATCACAAAATTATTTTTATTTGTTTCTAGCTCAGACTCAATAGATAGTAATTCTAGTTGCTCACTATCTAAACGTTTACGAATTTGCCAAAGATTTTCTAGTTGTAATAAAAATATTTTTAATTGGTGATAATGCTCTACTTGATTTTGAATTTTAGCTGATTCTAAAAGTATTTTAGAATCAAGTTGATGCTGGGATTTTTTTTCAGCAATTTGTGCTGTTAAATCAGCAACATGTTTACTCTCAGATAAAGCAAATTTTTTCTCCTCTAAAATTTCTCTAGCCTGAAAAAGCTTGTCATCTAGTTGAATAATTAACTCATTTTGGATTTTTATTTCTACTTCTGTTATTTCAGGAGTTTTATCTAAAGCTTTTTGATGATTATCTTGGTTTTTTGTAAAAACATTCTTCTGTGTTGTAGCTACTTCACCTAACCGTTTGTAAAACTCTAAGTCTAATAACTCAATTAAACAATCTTTACGCTCAGAAGGCTTGGATTTTAAAAATGCATCTGATTCGCCTTGACGTAAAACTACCGCAGAAACAAAGGTCTGATAACTCATACGAAGATTTTTTGTTACCCAATCTTCTACTGCATTTGTAGTTTCTGGCTCAGCTTTCCATTCTTGACCATCCCAAGCTCGTACCATTCCCCAAACTTTTGTTCTGGAATGTCGGCTAATTGTACGTTGGATTAAGTATTGTTTCCCGCCTAACTCTATTTCTAGGTTTATTTCAGCTTTATCAGCTTTATCATGAATTAGCCTTTCAAAATTAGTTTTTCCCCCACGATGTTCCTTAAAAAGTGCAAAAGTAATAGCATCAAAAATAGCACTTTTTCCTGCTCCATTAGGCCCATAAATTAACCAAAGAGGGGATTTTCTAAAATCAATTTCTACAGGGACAATTTCTTGATCTTTTCTTTGTCCATAATGACTAAGGAAACCTTTAAGCTCAATTTTTTGCAAGAGCATTGTTAACCTCCTGCATTAATAATTTAGCTCTTTCTTCTAATGCTAATATGTCAACATCTTCAAAGTGTTTTTCATAAAGGTAGTCTAGAACTGTTTTAGAGTAATCTTGAGGGCTTTTAGTCGTATCTCTAGTGCTAACTATTGGTTGATTACTAATACAAATTACATCTAAACAACGTAGAGATAATTTATCTACTAGCTCTTTTACCCGGCGTTGAACGGCAATTGGCTCATCATCAATATCACATTCTATATTAAGGCGAAAAAAAGACTTGTTTAAGTCTGGATAAGTTGTTGGTAGGTTTTCTATTTCTGAAGCAGTTAAGGAAATATCATAAAAAGGGGTTACAGCTAGAGGAATTTGAGTAACATTAGCAATACCATTATTTGGTATATCTACTAGAAGTACAAACTTATCATCATCACGTTCTCCCATATCCATTCTTTCCATACTACCACTATAGTAACAGGGAACGCGATGTGGGATTTTTTGGCATTGATGAATATGTCCTAGCCCAATGTAAGCTAAATTAGGAGCAAAAGGGAGTGAACTACGTTCCATTAAAATGCCTTCATCATAGTTTACTTCTTTTTCACTCCGACTAATTACCCCAGAAATACTTAAGTGAGCAAAAAAGACTGCTGGTAAATTAGGGTCTAGGCTATTTAGTAAAGAATCTAGCAAAGTGGCATAAGCCTTACTTAAAACAGCATTACGGTTTTTTGCTCCACTAGCTTCTATTTTATAGGGTTCAAGCAGTTCAGGAATATTTGGATAGGGAACAATAATAAACTGTACACCATTAATTGTAACAACTTCATTCTTATCAATGATATAGATTTGTTCTTTTTGGCTTTCTTCTACACTTAAAAGCGCTCTCATCATATAAAAGTGCTCTTTATCATCATGATTACCAGGAAACATAAGCACTTTTAAGCCACGTTTAATATAGGGCGAAAGCGTTTGAGCCAAAGATTTAGTAGATTCAAAGATATTTCGACGTACAAAAACATCACCAGCTACAACTAGTAGATCTACTTTATGTTCTTCTGTTAACTGGCAAATTCGTTCAATTTGAGCAAACAATTCCTCTTTACGATCATAATGACCACGTAAGGCTGCTCCTAAATGCCAATCGGAGGTATGTAAGATACGCATATGCAGATTTAATACCTATTTAAAAACTAGATTTTTCTTATTTATTTGCTAAAGTGTGGGCGATATTTATTGTTTGGGAAATATCAACTATCTGTTTAGCTTGTTTTAATCGAGTTTTTAAAATCTTAGTTACTTCATGATGAGGTGCTAGGTTATCAAGTACTTGACAGGTTTGCTCAACAGCCTCCCAGTTATTTACTGCACAATAATAAAGACCAACTACACCCCAAAAACTAATGACTTCTGCAATATGGTATTTTTTTCTTTTTGGATAGAGAGAAAATAGGTCAAATTTATGTTCAAATACTTCCTCAAACTCTGTTACTCTATCTTGTTTGATTAAGTATTGCCCATAGGTTAATTTAGCAAATAAATAATCAGGATGTCTTTGGTAATTTTCTAGCATCATTGCATCAGACTTTTCTTCATCACCAGATAACATATAGGCAACATACAAGTAATTACCTAGCACAGGCACAGTAGGATATTTTTCTTTTAATATTAATAGTTCTGGAATTACTGTTTTAGGGTATTTTTGTATTAACGTATAGAGTTCGCTAACACGATCACGCTCATTTTTAGGTAAAGTTTTAAGACTTTCATCTTCCACAGGCTCATAGCTAATTTCGTAGTCAGAAATATTTTTTGATTTTAGTTTGCTTTTTAGATCTAGTGGGCCAGGCTTTTTACGAAATTTCTTATTACTCATGATTTGATGTCACCTATCAATATTATTGTGAATAATTATTAAAGTTCACCTATTTTACACAAAGCTTAAGGTGACATCATCCTATATTAGAGTTTTAGTTTTAAGAAATACAAATCTTAAACTTAATTTAGCTTAGATTTTACTAGTTAAATATTTTTCCATTAACAAAAGGTAAAACAGCAGACTTAGTACCTAATGCCAAAGACTTGAATAACTCAGCAGTTTCTTGGTTAATGCCTACACGCAAAAATAGAATAGTAACTAGTAAATCACCTCCAGGTAGTAAACTACCAAACCCCAGTACAGACTTAATACCATAAGGAATTACAAACTCTTTTTGAGCAGGTATATGAGGGCTACCTAAGGCATCAGCTATAAAAAAGACATTGTATAGCTTTTCGCCCATATCTACCATAAGTGAAGAATCTGGTTTTATTATAGAATGGATTTCTATCCCAAGTTGTTTAATTAATTGTGATATCATAGGTAATCGACTTATCATAAGTTCACTAGGTAAAGGAATAGTTTGATGTCCAGCAGAAAGTTTTCTTGAATTCCACTTAGCCTCTTCACCAGCAGTTGCTAATAAAGTTAAACAACGAGTGTTAGGTTCTTTAGGGAAATTAGTTAATAGTGAATCAGCAAATGTGCGTAAGCTTGTATCTAAATCCTTATAGGCAATAGTTTTATAAATACGAACTAGCGCACAAGCCTTCTTATTTGTTTGACCATCAACCAATTGGCTATAAAAATAGCGTGTCATTCTTTCAGCAACTTCTTCCATGCTATGTGCATTTTTATTGATATCTCTTAGCCCATTACGGCAGCTAATAATATCACTAATAGTAAGATTATTTATGTTGTACATGATGTCTATCCTTAAGTTTGAAATTATAGATCTTAGATTTTTAGACTTAACAGAAATGCTTAGTTACATTTCATTTTAGGGGGTAATTGAGTCACACTACTTACAGCACTTAAGAAATTTTCCTAACAAGTTGAAAAGCTCATAGGTAATGGAGCAATAGTAATAACGCTAAAGATTGTAGGAAAATGACTTATCCTACTAATATACCATAAAATATTATTACTTATCTATCCTAATATAGTTCATATTAATTGTTTTTTAACAACTCTTAATATTATTGGCTCAAATTAAAGGTATTTATACTAGCTAATTAGTTAATTAGTTGAAATATAGGAGTTTAAATCAATCTTACTTATTCGTTCGTCAAGTAAGTTATTCCCTATTTTAATAAGGGTTTTTGATAAAAGCGCTTGATTGGTTACTAACCAATCATCAACTCATAATTAGTTTTTATAGAGTTAACCTTTAACAGGATTTTTAACCGCTACAGCTTTATAAGTTCCAAATAGCCAATCAATAATTGGTGAAGTCACTCCAAAACGTAAATCTGCTGATTGATGATGATGCAACATATGGTATTTCTTTAAATACTTTAATAGAGCAAGCTTTGGTGTGTAATGATGCGCTTGATAATGCAAGAGTTCATAAGAAAAATAACCAATAATTAGCCCTAGAAAAAGATAACTCATAACTTGCCAACTACCTGTTATTACCCAAGCTAGTAAAGAGTAAGATATGGCTAAAGGAACACTAGTATATAAGCTAGCAAATAGTGAATCTAATGCTTTAGGATTTTCATGATGATTTAAATGCATTTGGTAAACTAACTGTTTTGTTCCAGGACTTTTTGCTTGATAATGAAAAAAGAAACGATGTAAACCATATTCTAAAAACATCCAGCTAATCATCCCAACTACCACTAATAAAGCTATTATAGATAATGAGTAGCTTTTAGAGAAACTTGCTTTTATTGCTAGGCTACCTGCTATAATGCTGTAAAAATAGAAAGGAAAAAACTCTTTCCAGTAATTCATGGTAAAACTCCTAATACTAATTGGGTAGAGCAAATAAGGTTACTCTACATATTTGCCTACTAGTAGGTAAATAAAGGATTCAAAAAAAATGTTTTTGGTTGCAAAAAACTAAATTAAGCTTTAATTCCTTGGAGTAAAACTTCTGCTAATGCTTTTGCTCGCTCTAGGGAAAGAAAATCTGCGGTTTTATCCATTTTCAAAAACGACATAATATTAATTATGATTAGCCCTTGAAGTGCAAGTGCTGCTTCGCCTGCATCAATTGGCTTTAGTTCTTTGCGAGAAATCCCTCTTTCAATAATTGCCCGAAAAAATTCATAGTCTCGATTATGTAATAACTTAAAATCTACAGGCTTATCTTCTGGAAGAGCAAAAGTTAAGGCTACTACAAACCGTACTAGATCAGGTTCTTGTAAACAAAAGGAAAAATCTGCTGCAATAACTTGAAAAATCTGTTCTGCTATATTGGCTTTAGGTTTTACTGCTTGGCGACGTTCTTGATAACAACGTTCATAAGCATCTTCTGCAAGAGCCGCAAATAAACCTTCTTTATTCTTAAAATGATAATAAACCGTAGGTTTAGTTACTTTTGTTGCATCAACTATTTCATTAATTGATGCTGCTGCATAGCCTTTCCTCATAAACTGTTCACGGGCTATAGCTAGAATATGTGCTTTAGTTTCTTCTGTATCTTGACCTTTGATTTTGGGCATATACCAGTAAGTATATAAATTATTTTTTATATTGCAAGCCAAGAGTTCTAAAAACTAACAATTAGTTTCGGGAAAATTGGATAACAAAAACTTTGTCTCACAGGTAAAATCGCTTATCGAGAGAAAAATAATTTAATTAAAACTAAAAATTTTAAGGAATAAAACCAATGCATTTTATTCAAGGACTAACTTTTGATGATGTTTTGTTGATCCCTAATTATAATGGTATTCGTTCCCGTCAAGATGTTACTACTGCTGTAAATATGGGTAATAAACGTTTTGAAAGCCCAGTGATTAGCTCTAATATGGATACCATTACAGGGCTAGCAATGGCTAATTGTATGGCTTCTTTAGGTGGATTAGGTATTTTACATAGATTTATGACCAT
>Ga0075163_10000089_pt1 | contig 101033 bp, 94 predicted proteins | sample JI1023141ADNA_FD_71478 | JGI IMG/M metagenome (GOLD analysis project Ga0075163, IMG submission 71478) | Wastewater effluent complex algal communities from Wisconsin, to seasonally profile nutrient transformation and Carbon sequestration -... | ecosystem: Engineered > WWTP > Effluent > Algae... | reverse complement strand
TAGATACTGAATTGAACCATGCGTTTGCTCATTCTGGACTCCAATTAGTACGAGCGCGTCTTGAGGGCTACGGCCTCGACGGTCAGGGGTTGCATGTTGACCGGCTTGTAGCTGATCGAGTTATCAACCGGCGAGAACAGCGTGTGCTTCAGCCATTCCTTGTCGTTGCGACCATTCGGGAACTCGGCGGTATCCGGTGCATCGTCGCGGACATGCGCGCCACGCGATTCCTTGCGGGCTTCGGCAGAAATCATCGTAGCCTTGGCGACTTCGATCAGGTTTTCCATTTCGAGCGCTTCGGTACGGGCCGTATTCCAGGCCATCGACTTGTCCTTGATTTCGAGCTGGCGAGCAGCCTTTTCGACTTCGAGAATCTTCTCGACGCCCTGCTTCAGCATGTCGCCGAAACGGAACACGCCGGCATGATCCTGCATGGTGCGCTGCATGGCCAGACGGGTTTCGTGCACGTTGGCACCGCCCTTGCGGTTATCCAGTGCTGCGATGCGGGCCAGGGTCTTATCGGCGACGTCCTTCGGCAAGTCACGGTGAGCCTTGCCGGATTTGAGATCTTCCACGGCAGAGTCACCAGCCGACTTACCAAAGACCAGCAGGTCAAGTAGCGAATTGGTACCGAGACGGTTGGCACCGTGCACCGAGGCACAGGCGCATTCGCCGCCAGCGTAGAAGCCCGGCACGACGGCATTCATGTCGCCGCCCTGCGGCATCACGACACGGCCGGAGTAATGGGTCGGAATCCCGCCCATCTGGTAGTGACAGGTCGGCACGACCGGCAACGGCTCCTTCAGGCAATCGACACCGGCAAACTGCAGGCCGATTTCATGGATACCCGGCAGACGCTTCATGATGGTGGCTGGATCGAGGTGGGTGATATCGAGCAGGACGTAGTCCTTGTTGACGCCACAGCCACGGCCTTCCTTGATTTCAGTCGCCATGGCACGGGAGACCACGTCGCGCGACGCGAGATCCTTGGCGTTCGGCGCGTAGCGCTCCATGAAGCGTTCCTTGCTGCTGTTACGCAGGATGCCGCCTTCGCCGCGCACGCCTTCTGTGATCAGCACGCCAGCACCGGCCACGCCCGTCGGGTGGAACTGCCAGAATTCCATGTCTTCGAGCGGGATGCCGGCACGCGCTGCCATACCCAGGCCGTCACCGGTGTTGATGAAGGCATTGGTCGAAGAGTAGAAGATGCGGCCGGCACCGCCGGTCGCGAAAATGGTGGCACGGGCGTGGAAAATCACGATCTGGCCAGTTTCCATTTCCATCGCAGTAACGCCGAGGACATGGCCTTCTTCATCACGGATCAGGTCCAGAGCCATCCATTCGACGAAGAACTGAGTGTTGGCCTTGACGTTGCGCTGGTACATTGCGTGCAGCATGGCGTGACCGGTACGGTCAGCGGCAGCGCAGGAGCGACGCACCGGCTTTTCGCCAAAGTTCGACATGTGACCGCCGAACGGGCGCTGATAGATCTTGCCGTCATCGGTACGATCGAAGGGCATGCCGTAGTGCTCAAGCTCAACCACCACCTCGTTGGCCTTTTTGCACATAAACTCGATCGCGTCCTGGTCGCCGAGCCAGTCGGAACCCTTGACGGTATCGTACATGTGCCACGTCCAGTGATCTTCCTCGGAGTTACCGAGCGAGGCAGCGACGCCACCCTGGGCAGCAACGGTATGGGAACGCGTCGGGAAGACCTTGGACAGCACGGCAGTCTTCAGACCGGCTTCGGACAACTGGATTGCGGAACGTAGACCAGCACCACCGGCGCCAACGATCACCGCATCAAACTTCAGAACAGGAATACTCACGCTTACAGCCTCCAGAGAATCGCAGCAGCCCACGCGGTGTAACCCACCAGCGCAGTCGCGGTCAGCACATGCAGAGTCAGACGCAAGCCAGTCGGCTTGACGTAGTCCATCCAGATGTCACGCACACCAATCCAGGCGTGGTAGAACAGGCTGACGAAAAACAGGAAGGTCAGGAACTTGATTACGCCATTAGCGAACACGCCCTGCCAGGCTTCGAAGGTTGACGGACGGACAGCCAGCAAAACAGCGGCGATCAGCACGGAATAGACTGCCATGATAACGGCCGTGGCACGCTGGATGATCCAGTCCTTGAGGCCGTAATGGGCACCAACTACAGTACGGTTGATCACAGCAGCATCCCCCACAAAATCAGGGTCAGCGGTATGCTGACAGCCAGCACGACACCCGCTGACTTGCGGGCAGCTTCCTTTTCGATACTGACATGCAGGTCGAGCAGCAGAAAGCGGATACCAGCGCAGAAGTGATGCACAAAAGCCCAGAGCAGGCCAGCCAGAATCACTTTGACCGGTAGCAGACCAGCCACCGACTTGAATGCTGCAAAGCTTTCCGGAGAGCCAAGGCTGGCACCAAACAGCCAGAGAATCGCCGGCAGGCAGAGAAACAAACCCGCACCGCTGACGCGATGAAGAATTGAAACCTTGCCCGGCAATGGCAATTTAATTGTGGTCAAGTCCAAGTTTTTTGGACGTTTCTTGATGGTCATTTCTGCCATGAACGTCATCCCTCGCGTGAAGATGCGGTTATCCGCTTGTACGTGGTTTGAAAAGAACCATAATTATACATTCAAAATCAGCCTGAGCGCGCCGTCCGCAGGCGATTTCGGAGCTAGTTCGCAAGCACTAAGTCAGCCCAGGTCGTTCCGGTAGTAGTGATGCCGCGTGCAATACAAGCCCACACGCCATTCAACCGGTTTGTTGCCGTAGGTGTAGGCGGTCCGCTCGACCAGCAGCAGGGGGTCATCCTGAGCGACGCCCAATAATTCCGCGCTCTGGGCGTCAGCACCAACCGCTCGCAAATGCTCCTCGGCGTGGATCATCCGAACGCCAAAATCGGTTTCGAACAGGCTGTAGAGCGAGCGTTCGCCACCGCGCAGCCCTTCCAGGGTCAGGCCACTGAACAGGTCAGCCACTAAAAAAATCTGGTCGAACACCACGGGCTCGCCGTTGAATCTCAACAGGCGCTTGACGTGTATCACCCGGTCGCCTGGCTGCAAGCCCAAAACACTGGCAACGTCGGGCGTCGCCGCGATGGTTTCGCAAAAGAAGGGGTCGCTGACCGCCTGCATCGCTTTGCCATCATTGGAGACCAGGCGCAGGAAGCGATAAAAGGAACGCGGGTCACTGTGGGTAGCAACGAAGGTGCCCTTCCCCTGCCGGCGAACCAGCAGGTTCTCCGCCGCCATTTCGTCGATGGCCTTGCGCACCGTTCCCTGACTGACATTGAAGCGCAGCGCGAGATCGCCCTCGCTGGGGATGGCGTCACCCGGCGCCCATTCTCCCTCCTCCAGACTGCGAATCAGAAAATCCTTGATCTGACGATAAAGCGGGCTGAAAGTCGGCGATGCGGTACGGGCGGCAGGACGGGAAACGTCACGGGTCATGGGCGCAAATTTCAGCACATTTCAGACTGAGCGTCCACGAAAAGTTGTCTTATATAAGACAGATGATGAATTGACAGAAAAACGCCGAACTTCTAACATCGATAGTCTCTCGTGCCAGCTACTGACGGAAGTCGAAAAACACAGGCCGGCATTCGAGCAGACCCGCACAATTTCAACCACGCTGTTAGATACAGGAGCGACATATGTCCAAAGCCCCCATGCGCGTTGCCGTTACCGGCGCCGCCGGCCAGATCGGTTATAGCCTGCTGTTCCGCATCGCCTCCGGCGAAATGCTCGGCAAAGACCAGCCGGTCATCCTTCAGTTGCTCGACCTGCCGCAAGCCCAGCAGGCCGTGAAGGGCGTCATGATGGAACTGGAAGACTGCGCCTTCCCGCTGCTCGCCGGCATGGTTGCCACCGATGACCCGAACGTTGCCTTCAAGGATGCCGACGTCTGCTTGCTGGTTGGTGCCCGTCCGCGCACCAAGGGCATGGAACGTGCCGACCTGCTGACCGCCAACGGCGCCATCTTCACCGTTCAGGGCAAGGCCATCGCCGAGAACGCCAAGGAAGACGTCAAGGTTCTGGTCGTCGGCAACCCCTGTAACACCAATGCCTTCATCGCCGCCGCCGCAGCCAAGAAGGTCGGCCGCACCAATCCGAACAACTACCACGGCATGCTGCGCCTGGACCACAACCGTGCCCTGTCGCAACTGGCCACCAAGACCGGCCGTGATGTTTCTTCCCTGAAGAAGCTGGTCGTCTGGGGCAACCACTCGCCGACGATGTACGCGGATTACCGCTACTGCACCTCCAACGGTGACAGCGTCAAGGCCCTGGTTAACGATCACGCCTGGAACAACGACGTTTTCCTGCCGACCGTCGGCAAGCGTGGCGCCGCCATCATCGAAGCCCGTGGCCTGTCGTCTGCTGCCTCCGCAGCCAACGCCGCCATCGACCACGTCCGTGACTGGGTCCTCGGTTCCGACGAATGGGTCACCATGGGCGTTCCGTCCGATGGTTCCTACGGCATTCCGGCTGGCATCGTGTTCGGCTTCCCGTGCGAGTGCAAGGGCAATTCCTTCAAGATCATCCAAGGCCTGGAAATCGACGAGTACAGCCGCGAGAAGATCAATATCACGCTCAAGGAACTGACCGACGAAGCCGAAGCCGTCAAGGACATGCTGTAATCCAGCATTAGTTCTTAGCTTCATCGAAGGGCCGCGGTAAAATGCCGCGGCCTTTTTCATTTCAGGGTCCGAAAACCATGCGCCATCCGAAAGCGGTTCTTTTTGCCGGCGAAAAGCCTTTTCCCGTCCTGCCCGCAGTCGACCATTATGCCGGCTCGGAAAAACTGATGCGGAAGGCCCTGCAACTGCAGAAAGAACTAGGTCCGATCTTCGACATCACCTGCGACTGCGAGGATGGCGCCCATGCTGGTGCCGAGCGCGAGCATGCTGAAATGGCCGCTGCAGTGATCATGAGCGAGGACAACCTTTTCAATCGGGTTGGTGTCCGCATTCATGACGTGACCCACGCCCACTGGCGGCAGGACATGGAGATACTGGTCGGCCATGCCGGGAGCCGCCTGCCGTTCCTCACGCTACCCAAACCATGCAGCGCCGGAGACGTGCAAGTCCAGATCGAGGCGCTACGCGAAATTGAGCTTAAATTTGGCATCGACCGTAGGATTCCGGTCCATGTACTGATCGAAACGCACGGCGCCTTGCACGAAGTGTGGGAGATCGCCGCCCTGCCCGGCGTCGAGTCGCTGGATTTTGGCCTGATGGATTTCGTCTCCGGCCATCACGGCGCCATTCCCGGCAGCGCGATGAAGAGCCCCGGCCAGTTCGATCATCCGCTGGTCGCCCGCGCCAAGTGCGAAATCACCGCCGCTGCGCTGGCCAATGGCATCGTGCCTTCGCACAACGTAACGACCGAGCTGAAGGACATTGAGCACATCGGCAACGACGCCCGGCGCGCCCGGACCGAATTCGGCTACCTGCGCATGTGGAGCATTCATCCCAACCAGATTCTGCCCATCGTCGAAGCCATGCGCCCCGATTTTTCCGAAGTCCAGGTCGCGGCTGAAATCCTGATCGCGGCCCAGGACAAGGACTGGGGTCCGATCCAGCACGACGGCAAATTGCATGACCGTGCCTCCTACCGCTATTACTGGGAACTGCTCGACCGTGCCCACGTGACCGGCATGACCATCCCGGCCGAGGCAAAGAGCCGTTTCTTTGGCTGACGAACTAATCATCCTCTACCGCGACGAAACCATCGTCGTCATTGACAAGCCGCCTGGTCTGCTCGTCCACCGCTCGGAAATCGATCGCCACGAAACCCGCTTCGCCATCCAGATCCTGCGCGACCAGATCGGTCAGAAAGTCTGGCCCGCCCACCGGCTGGACCGAGGAACTTCCGGCGTGCTGTTGTTCGGGCTAAGCCCGGAAATTGCCAGCCAACTGGGGCAGCAATTCGAGGCAGGCACCATCGACAAACGTTACTGGGCGGTCGTCCGCGGCCACCCACCAGCATCAGGCAGCATCGACCATCCGCTATCCCGCCAGCGTGATGCCTACGAATTTCGGGGGGAGCAAAGTAGTTGCGAAGCCCAGCCGGCGTTGACCCACTTCTGCAAACTGGCCGAGATCGAACTGCCAGTCGAGGTCGATCGCTATCCGACCAGCCGCTACGCGCTGCTGGAAGTGGAACCGGTCACCGGTCGGCGTCATCAGATCCGGCGCCACCTGAAGCACATCGCCCATCCGGTCATCGGCGATGCCACACACGGCAAGGGGCGCCACAACCGTTACTTCGCGGAACACCTGGATTGTCACCGCCTGCTATTGGCCTGCGTCCGATTGTGTTTCGACCATCCGGCAGACGGGCGACGCCTGAAAATAAAAGCGCCAGTGTCCGGCGAATTCGCCGCGACACTGGCGCGCTTTGGCTGGACTGAAACTCAGTAGCCGATCGACGACTGCAGTTCCTCGAGATGTTTCATTTCGCGCTCGAGTTCCATCATGTCCTGACCCAGAGCATCGCGGGCGGAAACCATGCCGAGGGGCGTGCCGTTCGCATCGACGACAGGCACGTGGCGGAACCCGCCCTCGGCCATCATGTACAGGGCGTGAGCCAATGGCTTGTCCACCCCGATCGTCTGGGGGTTGCTGACCATTACCTGGGAAACCTTGGTCGCATCCGGGTCTACGCCGGCAGAAAGAATCTTGTTGAGCGCATCCCGTTCGGTAAAGATGCCGGTAATCCGGTTGTTCTCGACCACGAGCAGGGCACCGATCCTCTTTTCCGTCATCAGGCAGCAAGCCGAACGCACGGTCATTTCCTTGGTGGCCGTCACCAGGCTGCGGCCATCCAGCATGTCGCTGATCATCCTTCTTGGCATCTATGTCTCCTTCGTATTATGGATACGTGACGGGCGGCCCGCTCAGCGCAGGCAACACCGCACATGCGGAGATTACATCACCTTGATGACAATCACTGCAATGGCCACAAAGATGATGACCATGCCAACCAGCTCAATGTTCAATGGACACCCAAAAATATTTTATCGCCCGAGTTCGTAAACCACACGAACCCGCGCATCGGCCTTGGAGAGTTCGACGAAGCCGATCCCCCCCGGATGGGAGATGACCCACTTCAGGACCTCTTCCGGCGAAGCCACCTTGGGCGGTGGCTGCATGCGTCCGGAGAAGACCTGACGCGACCAATAGGCATTGACTTCGGACAGATCCTTACCGACCAGGCCGGCGTAGAAACGCTCCCGGTCCGGATGCGAATCAGCCATGTCGACCGGCTGCGCCTCGACACCGTTGAAGAATTGCCGGTTGCGACCGAAAAAGATATTCACCACTTCGTTGCGGGTCATCGCCGCGACGCCGCAACGCGCATTAACCACAACGACCAGTTCGGCGCGAGCCTCCCTGACCGGCTGCATCAGCAGGCAGCTCATCGCAAGAAGGAGGAGATAGCGACGGAAAGGCATCGGTCAGAACACGAAGTCCAAGGCCAGCGAGAAGACATCCATGCTGCCGTCCCAGGCCGCACGATTGTCCTTGCGGTAAGGGAAAATCGACGTCGCCTCGCCGCGGATACCGTCCCATTGCGCCTTGAGCGCGACATTGCGGGCCACATCCCAGCGCAGGCCGGCAATCGTCGTTTTCTGGTCGGAATGCGAATCCTGCATGACATAGGTGGCAACTGAATTGTTCAATGGATCGCCCGTCGTCATCCGGCTCCGCTCATGCGAGCGTATCCATGAATACCCAAGATAGGGGGTTACCTGACCAACCCGATATCCGAGCAGCACATACCCACCATCCGAATTCTCAAGTGCCTTGGCTCCCTGCTCGATGTGATTGAGCATGAACTGGCCCTGCCAGGGACCGTTGTCATAGACGATGCCCACGGAGTAATAGTGAGTGCGCTTTCCTTCGGTGGACAGGAAATTGAGCGCATCAGAGATCACAGCCGGCGAAATGTTCAATACCCGGGCTATCGGTAGATCGCGCTCGAAGCGGATATTGGCGTAACTCCCCCGGACCTGCCACGAACCGTGCTGGAATTCCAGGTAACCGCCCGCCATCGGCGAACCACTGATATCCCACTGCTCATCCGCCAGCGGAATTTTGCCGTTCGACAGGCCGTAGAAGACCTTGCCACGCAGGACGCTTTCACCAAGCGGCACGGTCAATGCGGCATCCGCACCGTGAATCGTGTAGAACGGCAGGTACCAGAAGTAGTCGCCCGGGGGACGAACCGTCAGGAACGAATAGCCAACCCAGCGCGAGTCAGCCATCATGAAAAATTCCGTGCCCAGCCGGCCCGCCCGCAGGCTAAGGTTGGGTGCAGGTTCGTATTTGAGGTAAGCCCAGGAAATTTCCGGGTTGAAGGTTTCGTCGAAGCGAAAACGGCTCATGGCCTGGACCACGGCTTCGAGTTGCGGGTTGATGCGCCACGCCCCCTGCACCCCGATCACACTGTCGTTCTGCAGGCTCCATGAGTCGCTGATGCCGCGCGGCTGCGACAGGTCGCGCACGAACTCGACGTCGTGAGTGGTCGTACGCGCCACGCCCAATGTTCCGAAGCCCTGCAGGCTGAATTCGTCGCCGGTATCGGCGAAGGCTGAAGAAAGCAGCATCAATGCGGCGATAGTCGCCGTCATCGCCCGCCAAACTGGATACCGGCCTGCCGGCCGGCCAAAAACCTGGGAGATCAACATGGAATTATGGGTAGGGCTGTAGCCGATGCACTGTCAATTCGAACACGCCGAAGACCCGTCAAGAGGCGAGTCTCCGGAACCCCGCGTTACGCCCCCGGAATATCGGGCAGGGCGACCTTCTGGTCCTTGCTGAACTGATAGTCCTTGAAGACATGCTCGGCGGACAGCACCTGATAGCTACCGTCGGCAAGCACGCGTGTGGTGTCCTTCAGGCGATAGGTCAGCTGGCCGCAGGTCCAGATATCGAAATTGCGCATATGGGTGCACAAACAGGTCTTGTCCATGACAGATATCTTGCGAGCCTCAGGGTGGGCTGCCACTTCGCGGTTGTAGGCGGTGACATACGCACACTTGCCGTTGGCGTCGAGCAGGTAGCCGTAGGCTTCGCAGTTGGGGCGAATGCCGTCGCCGATACCGGGGCTCTTCTTGATCATCCGCATCGGGTAGCCGGTCGGCGAGATCTGGTTGACCTCGATGTCTTCCTCGCTGGCCTTGAAGTACTCCTGCTTGACGGCGGTCGGCAGGCCGCACTCTTCGGAGACCGTGAAACGGGTGGCCACCTGGACGGCTGCAGCGCCGTTTTCCAGAAAGGCCGTAGCATCGGAGCCGGTAAAGATGCCGCCGGCGGGGATGACCGGGATATCGAGGTGCTCATCTTTGAGATACTGGATGACTTCGGCAACGATGGTCGCCAGATCGTACTGCGCCCAGTCCATGCCGAAACCGAGGTGACCGCCGGCAAGCGGGCCTTCGACCACGATGTAGTCGGGCAGGCGGCCGGTGCGCGAATTTTTCTTCAGGAACAACTGCAAGGCGCGGACCGAAGACACGATGATACCCAGATAGGCGTCGCGGAAGCGCGGATGGTCTTCGATCAGCGCAAACGAGCCGAGGTGCAGGCCGGCGGCCAGCGTAATGCCTTCGATGCCGGCATCGAGCGCGGCAGTCATGCGGACCTTGAGCGTCTCCTTCGGCGCGTTCATGGTCAGCTTTTCCATGCAGTTGATGAAGATCATGCCGTCACCGGTCTTGCGCGACATGGCTTCTTCAACGTGCAGGCGGGTGGCTTCGACCAGCTTGCCGAGGTCGAACTTGACGGGCGACTTGTCTTCGTTCTCGACGTTGTACTTGTAGAGCGCGAGCTTTTCCTTGACGAACTTGGTCTTGTAACGCCGATCGGACACGGTCTTGATCATCGCGTCGGAAATATGTCCGACGCCCCCCAGACGGGCAGCCTCCACGGCCAGATCGGCCGACGAAATATCGACCCCCATGCCACCGATCATGATTGGTACAAGCTCGTGCTTGCCAAGCCGCAAGCGGAAATCATCCACGCACTTCATCATTGTCCTTATGGAATACAGCCGGTCCGCGACTCCCCTCTATCGCGGCCAAGGCGTGAATTTTACGCCAATGTTAAGCACCTTGCGTGACAAGCCGGGGATAAATCAAACTTGGCAACGCCGTCTGTCGCTAGACTGCCGACTTTGATCGCTCACTCGGACAACAGTTCGCCATGCACGTCTCGACCCACCCTCTCTGGCTCGTCGGCTTCCGCCCGTTTTTCATCCTGGCCTGCCTGGCCGGCATGACGCTGCCCATCGTCTGGGCGTTGATTTTCGGTGGTCAGCTGCCGGCACCGAGCGCGCCCTTCAGCGCCATCCAGTGGCACGCCCACGAGATGTTCTTCGGCTTCGGCTGGGCGGTGCTCGGGGGTTTCCTGCTCACTTCAACGAAAAACTGGGTCAATATCCGCGGCTATCACGGGCCGGCGCTGATGCTGCTGGCCGGCGCCTGGGTCATCGAACGGATCGGCATGAGTTTCGGCGGCAACTGGCCGCAGCCGCTGTTCCTGCTCAGCAATCACCTGTTCCTCGGCAGCATCATCGCCATGCTGATGTGGACGCTGATCCGCTACCGCAGCCAGGACAGCTATCGCGACAATGCCTTCTTCCTGGTCCTGCTGCCGGCCTTCGTCGTCGCCAAAATCCTGATGCTGGCCGGCGAGGAATTCGCCGCCGGCTATGGCATGGCCATCGCGCTGTTCCGGCTGGCTTTCCTGGTCATGCTGGAACGGACGCTGACCGGTTTCATGAAGGCCGCCTTTGCCGCCCAGATCCTGCGCCATCCGCAACTGGATCTGGCCATCAAGGCGCTCGGCCTGCTGCTGGTCATCGAATTTGCCCTGCCCCGGCCGCTGACCGCCTTCCTGTCACTGACCCTCGCCGTGCTGCTCCTGATCCGCTTCGCGTTCTGGAAGCCGCAACTGGCCTTCCGGCGCATCGACATCGGCATCATGTACGTCGGCTACCTGTGCATCGTCGGCCAGCTGCTGATCGAGGCGCTCGGCCACATGGTCAATTTCGTCTGGGTCGGCTCGGTGTCGGTGCACCTGTTCACCTTCGGCGCCATGGGCGCGGTCATCCCGGCCATGATCATCCGCATTTCCAAGGGTCACACCGGGCGCAAGGTGGTCTTCGACCGCCTCGACCGGCTGGTGCTCTACATCATGCTGACCGCCCTTTTCGTCCGCGTTTTGCTGCCGCAACTGGCCCCGGGCGCCTATCTCGGCTGGATCCACCTGTCCGCCGCGTGCTGGCTGGCCGCCTTCGGCATCCTCGCCTGGCGGACGATTCCGATGCTGCTGCAGCCGCGCATCGACGGCCGGGAACACTGAGTTACAGCACGGACTCGAACAGTTCGAGCTGCGGCGGCCCTAAGTAGAAATCGCGCGGCGACTGGCCGGCCTGCATGTGCGCCTTGCGGAAGGCGTCGGACTGCGTCCAGTCGGCGAAAGCCTGCTCGGATTCCCAGACCGTGTGCGAGGCAAACAAGGTGCGTTCATCGTTGGTATCGCCACGCAGCAAATTGAAGGAAACGAAGCCCGGCACCTCGGCGAGGTAGCTATTGCGGTTGCGCCAGTGGGCAACGAAATCGTCCTCCTTGCCGAGGGCGATACGAAAACGGTTCATGGCGAGAAACATGGAAGCTCCTGTGGAAACGGACGGCAAAATCTGCGCATGCTTGTTGCTTACTCCGGTGCTCACTCCTCCAACAAACAGGCTGGACCCAACATGATCGCATTCGACAACAACGACAAACTCGACTTCGGCCACCTGCCCCCGGCCGTGGACAACCTTCTACAACAAGGCGTGGCCGCCCATTTCACCGATCCGGCGCTGGCCGAGAGCCACTTTCTGACAGCCCTCGCGCTGGCACCCGACGCCCTGCCGGCCCATCGCTGCCTGGTCAAACACTACAACCGCTGTCGACAATTCGACAAGGCCCTGAGCGCCGCCCAGGCCTGGGTTGCCGCCGCCGCCCGCCAGGCGGGCCTGCCCGACAACTGGCTGCAGTGGCAGTCCGCCCCGGGCAGCGCGCTCGCCGCTTTGAAGGGCCTGGCCTTCATCCAGTTGCGCCACGGCCAGCCGGCCAAGGCCGAAGCGGCGATCCGGCGCGTCCTTGCGCTGGACCCGGAGGACGGCGTCGGCGGGTCGGTCATTGCCGCGCTGATCGAGGAAACCCTGCTCGCCGCCTGATTCCGGCCTTTTTCGGGCCGACCGCCGGAATGCTACGGTCGGCCCGAAATTTTGGCCAAAATCGAAATTCAGGCCGGCACCTCGGCCTGATCCATGGCCCGGAACATCGAGCAGCGACGGAAGACCTCCTCGCTCGGCGGCACGGCTTTCTGGCTGCAGTATTTGGCGACCAGCTTGGCCAGCCCCTTGATGTCGCGGCCTGATGCTTTCGGGAAGATGTCGGGCAGGCGGTCGTGCAGTTCCGGTGCCAGTTCCAGCCCGAATTGCGCGGCCATGACGCCCCAGATCTTCTTGCGATCCACGCGATCCGGCGGGTAGAAGCGGATCAACGCGATGCAGCGCGAGACGATGGCTTCGTCGATGTCGTCGACGCGATTGGTGGTCAGGAACAGCAGGCCGTTGAAATACTCCAGCACGCGCAGGAAGACGCCGACCACGGCGTTCATCGTGATGTTGTCGTCGCGCTTCTTGATGTACACGTCGGCCTCGTCGATCAACATGACCGCCCCCCAACGCTGGGCGCGGGTCAGCACCTCCTTGAGCGCCGTTTCCATCGCCGCAACGTTCAGGCCGAGCTGGCCGGAATGAACGCGGTACAGCGGGCGGCGAATGATCTCGGAGTAAACCTCGGCGGTCAGCGTCTTGCCGACGCCCGGTGGCCCGGCGCACAGCACTGTCGTACCGCCCGACTTGCCGGACACGATATCGTCCATCAGCACGTCCATCTCGGCGGTCAGGATGTCAATCAAATCGGTCTGCTCGGGCGGCAGGACCAGCTTGGTCTTGAGTTCCGGCTGGTAGGCGTAGGGCTGCATGTCGTCCACATGGACCCAGACGTAGTGATGCAGGTCGAGGTGGAACATCAGCAGGTAGAAATGCACCGGCAATTCGGTAAACAGGCCCTTGGCGATGCCGGCCTGGGTTTCCTCGACCTCGGCCTCCTCCTTGCCGGACAGCCGCGAATTGCGGGCGACGCGACGAACGAACTTGGCCATGATGTCACCGGTCGCATCGAGCGCCAGCACCCGCTCGCCGAGGATGCTCTCATCGTTGACCAGCCGCGCCGGGCTGCCGGTCGACGACAGGATGATCTGATCCTTGCGCGAGTAATCCGTATCGCGGTGCGTCGCCGTCGGATTTTCGGCGAAATAGCCGACCCCGGTGCCTGAAAACTGCGCGCCGTACTGCGCCCGCCAGTCGAAATAGCGCGCCGCGCCTTCGTCGTAGCTGGCCAGCAGGGCCGGCGTTTCCTTGACGAAGCCCTTGGCGGCCAGCACTTCGGGGATCGTCCGGCCGGCGATGTCGGGGCCGGAGATGCGCAGCGTCGCCGTCGCCAGCCGCGCCTTGGCGTTGGCTTTCAGCTCGACGAAGATCTTGCCGGTTTCCTCTTCCGACGGTGGCGTGAAATCGAGCCGCGTCACCACGTAGGCCAGCGGCTTGCCGGTGATGCTGGCCGAAAACATCCAGCCGCGCGACGAGCCTTCGGACAGGTAGCGGGCGATGGCGGGCACGGCCATTTCCAGTTCTTCCGGCTCGAATCGCTTGCCGCCCTCCTTCAACGCCTGGCGCAACGTAGCAATCTGCGCCGCCCGCGCCCGCAACTCGCTGTCGCCTGCCGCGTAGAGGCTTTGCAGCAGGTCGAGCTCGCCATCCTCCAGCTGGCTAAACGAAACCTCGACCCGGTTGCCGAAGCGCAGTTGCTCGCGGACGAATTCCAGGCGCGGAAAGGCCTGCAACATCGCCTCGATGTGCGGCCGGTCAATCTGCAGCTTCATGGGCTGCCTCCCTGTCGATAGCAATGCCTGTCGACTAGCCAGATTCGTGCCGCTATGGTCGGCCGGAAAAATGGCCAAAAATCAATAAGTTGCTGGCATCGCGCCGAGCATTTCTCACGCTCCGGCGTGCCAGACCCGCCAATTCCGGAGCGCGGTGTCGCGAAGCCGACAAACGCGGGGCTGTCCGGAAACAGGGTGGCAGTCATCCCACCACTCAAAATGACCAGAATCGCGGGATTTTTGTCCTGTCTCGCAAAAACCTTCAGGCGATGATTGCCCTGCTCGCGATCTCCTGTCGCGGCGTCGCACTCAACTCACATCTGGAGGATGAACCCATGGTCGATCGCATCGTGGCCACGCCGGAGGCTCTTGGTCTCCTCGAAAGGCTCAAGACGAAACATGGCTCGCCACTGCTATTCGTGCAATCCTGCGGCGGCTGCGACCACAGTTCAGCCTACTGCTACAAGGCGAGCGAATACCACGTCGGACCACATGACCTGCTCGTCGGCGAAGTCGGCGGCGTGCCCTATTATCTCGATGCATCGCAGCACGAACTGTTCAGGCGCACCCAGATCCTGATCCGGGTCGTCCCCGGGGATCGCAGCGGCGATATGTCGCTCGAAGGGACGGAAGGCGTCATCTTCCGCATGGAGTCCCGCCTGTTCACCGACGCGGAATGCGCCGAACTGGAAGAAGCGGGCGTGGTTTGACGTGGCGTGCTTCATTGCCTTCCTGCGCCAGAACGAGGCTGGCACCTACAACGTCGAATTTCTGGATCTGCCCGGCTCCGTCACCGTCGGCGAGAACCTGGCCCTGGTCAGCGCCCTGGCCGGGGAAGATCTGGCGCGGCATCTCACCACCTTGATGAATTTCGGCTACCCCGCCCCATCCCCCTCAAGCGAAGCGCAACTGGCGGATGACCCACGCCGCGGCGCCGCCGATCTGATGGTCTTCGAGGTCGACCTCGAATTTCTCGGCATCGCCAACCCGCTGCACTATCACACCCTGTAGCGCTTCGCCCCAACGGCTTGGGCCGGGAGAATGCTACGCGTATAGTCGGCCCGTTTCCGACTCTCCCGCAAAACAGCCATGCAGCGCAGCATCACCTTCATCGTGCATCCGGGGTTCGAACTGCTCGATCTGAGCGGTCCCTGCAGCGCCTTCAACCTGGCCAGCGAGCTGTACGGCGCCCAGTACCCGATCAGGATTGTCTCGGTAAGCGGCGGTCCGGTGGTGGATCGCGCCGGCGTCAGCATCGCGAGCGAAGCCTTCGGCCAGGTTGGGCCAAGCCACACCCTGCTCGCGGCGGGCGGTCCCATTGCCCATCAATACGCCCTGAACGAAGCCGCCCGGACCCTGATCCGCGAAAGCAGCCAGACGGCCGCGCGCGTCGGCAGCGTCTGCACCGGCGCCTTCCTCCTCGCGGCGGCGGGCATTCTCGACGGCCAGCGGGCGACCACCCACTGGCGCTACGGCGGCCTGCTGCAAACCCAATATCCCGCCGTCGAGGTCGATATCGACCGCATATTCATCAAGGCGGGCAAGGTCTGGACTTCCGCCGGCATGACCGCCGGCATGGATATGGCACTGGCCATGATCGAGGACGACTTGGGGCCAGAGGTCGCCAAGGGCGTCGCGCGGGACATGGTGGTCCATCAGCGCCGCCTCGGCGGCCAGTCCCAGTTCTCCACCCTGCTCGACATGGCGCCGCCGGCCGGTCGCGTCCGGGATGCATTGCATTACGCCACGGAGCACCTCGCCGAGGCATTGACCGTCGAGCAACTCGCCGATGTCGCCTGCCTCAGTGTGCGGCAATTCAACCGGGTGTTTTTCAACGCCACCGGCACAACGCCCGCCAAAGCCATCGAGCGCCTGCGGCTGGATGGCGCCCGTGCACGAATCGAGGTCGGAGCGGAGTCTTTCGAGCAAATCGCCAGAAGCGTCGGCTTCGGCAGCGTGGAACGGATGCGGCGCAGTTGCCTGGCGATCTTCGGCCTGTCACCGCAGGAGCTGCGGCGACAGGCCCGGCTACGGGGATAGGCGCTTCGAACGAACGACCCGACAGTCGATCCGCAGCCTCATTGGCAACCGACTTTCCAAATGCTACGGTCGGCCCGAAAAAACGCCAAAAATCATCATCTTGCCCGCGGCCGCCAATGTCTCATTCACGACAGGTCGTGAGACAATCCGCACCCCGCTGAAAGAAAGACCGCCATGCATCCCCGCAACAAGAACGCCGCCGGCTACGATTTCGCCGCGCTGACCGCCACTTCGGCGGCGCTGGCCAAGCACATCAAGATGACGCCGGCCGGCACGGCCAGCATCGACTTCGCCAACCCGGCCGCGGTCAAGATGCTCAACCGGGCGATCCTGATGCATCACTACGGCGTCAAGGGCTGGGACATCCCGGCCGGCTACCTGTGCCCGCCGATTCCCGGCCGTGCCGACTACATCCACAGCGTTGCGGACTTGCTGGCGACCTGCAACAAGAAGAACATCCCGAGCGGCTCCGGCGTGCGCGTGCTCGACGTCGGCACCGGCGCCAATCTGGTCTATCCGCTGATCGGCCATGCCGAATACGGCTGGTCCTTCCTCGGCGTCGATATCGATGAGGCGGCGCTGGCCAACGCCCAGGCCATCATCGGCAAGAATCCCGAGCTGGCCGGCATCGTCGAACTGCGCCACCAGCCGGTCTGGGACAACGTGTTTACCGGCCTGCTGCGTTCCGGCGAAAGTTTCGACCTGTCAATCTGCAACCCGCCCTTCCACAACTCGCCGGATGACGTTCATGCCGTCAGCCAGCGCAAGTGGAACAACCTCAACAAGCCGGGCGCCAAACGCGGCGCCGCCGAGCCGCGCCTCAATTTCGGCGGCGGCGGTAGCGAACTCTGGTGCAACGGCGGCGAGCGCGCCTTCGTCAAGCGGATGATCGAGCAGAGCGTAAGCATCCCGAAGCGGGTCATGTGGTTCACCAGCCTGCTGTCGCAAGGCGACAACCTGCCTCATATCGAGGCGGCGCTGAAGAAGGCCAAGGTCGTCGAATCGCGGATCATCCCGATGGCCCAAGGCCAGAAGCAGAGCCGGCTGATCGCCTGGACTTTCTTCGGCAACGGTGAACGCGAGAAATGGCGCAAGGAACACTGGTCGTCGGCCCCGGCCTTCGGTACGGCGACGCCGGCGCCGGACAGCGCTACGGACTGATCACCGAATCGCAGTCGCCCCGCGCGCTGGCCAGATAGTCGCGCCACAGGTTGCCGTAGCGGTCATCGAAGCGCTCAGCCAGACATTCGACCGCGGCGATACGGTCGACGCGGAAGGTGCGGAATTCCCGGCGCAATTCGCACCAGGCACCGAGCGTCCAGCACCGCCCCCAGAAGACCAGACCGAGCGGCCACAGCGTGCGTTGCGAAATTTCGCCATCAAGCCGCTGGTAGGTCACGCGGACCTTGCGCCCCTGTTCCATCCCCTCGCGCAGCATGGCCATCGGTTCGCGTAAGGCGGCCGGCTGCATGAAATCCGGTGCCAGGAAGCGCCGGGCGCTGCCAGCGATTCGTTCTTCCAGCGCCCGCGGCAGCACCGCCTCGATCCTTGCCATTGCCTGTTCGGCCGCCTTGCCCAGTGCCCGATCACCCCATGCGCGAACCAGCTTGGCGCCGACAACCAGCGCTTCTAGTTCGTCGCCGCCAAACATCAGCGGCGGCACCTGGTAACCGCGGCGCAGGCGGTAGCCGACACCGGCCTCACCATCGATCGGTGCGCCGGACTTCACCAGGTCGGCAATATCGCGGTAGATGGTCCGCTCCGAAACCTCCAGCGCCGCAGCCAACGCAGCGGCCGTCACGATGCGTCCATTGCGCAGCAGCAGGATGATCTGGAACAGGCGGTCGGCGGGTCGCATGGCAGGGGCTGGCTGAATGAGACTCCAGCTTAGCACGTAGCCGTCAGGGGATCGGCCAGACTCCTGACACCACGTTGTCAGTAGCCCCGGCAAAGAATAGCCCCATCAACGGCACCCCGCCGCTGAACCCGAAAGGAGAAAGCCATGAACACCCCGATCTGCTGGTTCGAAATCCCCACCACCGACCTCGACCGCGCCATTACCTTCTACCAAACCACCTTCGCCATCGCGCTGCGCCGCGAAAGTTGCGGTGGCCACCCGATGGCGATTTTCCCCTACGCCGAACCAAATCCCGGTGGCGCCCTGGTCGCCATGCCGCAACTGGCGCCGCGCGACAACGGCACGCTGGTCTACCTCAACGGCGGCGACGATCTGTCCGTCGTCCTCAAGCGCATCCCGGCCGCCGGCGGCCAGATCGTCATGGAGAAGACCTGCATCGGCGAGGAAATCGGTTATATCGCGCTGTTCATCGACAGCGAGGGCAACCGGGTCGGCCTCTTTTCGCCACGCTGAGGCGGTGACGGGCGGTCGCTTGCCGTTAGCCGGCCATGCCATCAGAATGATTGCTCGCCGCCCCTGGCCGAATGCATTCAGGAGATTTTGCATGGCCCCCGCCCTTCCCCCTGCCTCCGCCCTTTTCGCTGACGCGGCCAGCTACACCTTTCACGACATCCAGTGCCGGCCGCTGAAAGGCCGCCCATCGGACATCAACACGGTCATCGCTGCCTTTCTCGGTGCCTCGCCGCGCTGTGCGGACAGCCTGATGCGACTGCGCGACACGCTAGTCCGCCCGTTCGGCCTGAAAACGGCGCAGCCCTGGGCGACCAACCTGCCCCAGCCGCCCTACCGTGTCGGCCAGACCCTGGGCATCTTTCGCCTGCTGCAGTTGACCGGGCGCGAGGTCATCATGGGTGAGGACGACCGCCATCTCGATTTCCGCATTTCCCTGCTGGTTGACGGCAGCGATCTCTACATGAGCACCCTGGTCCGCCCGCACAACCTGGCCGGACGGTTCTACCTCCGGCTGGTGTTGCCTTTTCATCACCTGATCGTCGGAGCCATGGCTTCGCGGCTGATGGCGCAACTCGACGCGCCAAAAACCGAAACTTAGCCAAAATGACCGCGCGGCGCGGGAATGCTACGGTCAGGCTGAATTTTTCGCCAAAATCGAAATAATCTCCGCCACGCCGGGCAAGAGGACAATCAGCATATCGCCGGCCCTGCCCCGGTATAATGGCCGCCCTTTATCCCGCTGGGTATCGCCCGTGTCCGACCGCCTTGCCGTCCTGCCCCAATACCTGATCCCGAAACAGGCGCTGACCGCCCTCGCCGGCAAACTGGCCTCCAAGGAAGCCGGGTCGCTGACCACCTCGGTCATCCGCTGGTTCGTCGGCCGCTACAACGTAAACATGGCCGAGGCGGCCAATCCGGACATCGCCAGCTATAAGAGCTTCAACGAATTCTTCACCCGGCCGCTGCAGGAAGGCGCCCGACCGCTCGCCGAGGCCGATTTCATCAGCCCCGTTGACGGTGCGATCAGCCAGTTCGGGGCCGTAGACCGCGACCAGATTTTCCAGGCCAAGGGTCACAGCTATTCGACCACAGCGCTGGTCGGCGGCGACCGCGAACTGGCCGCCCGCTTCGAGAACGGCAGCTTCGCCACGCTCTACCTCAGCCCGCGCGACTACCATCGCATCCACATGCCCTGCGCCGGCAAACTGACGCGGATGATCTATGTGCCCGGTGCGCTGTTCTCGGTCAACCCGACCACGGCGCGCGGCGTACCCGGCCTCTTTGCACGCAACGAGCGCGTCGTATGCGTCTTCGAATCGGCCTTCGGCCCCTTCGTGCTGACCCTGGTCGGCGCCACCATAGTCGGCAGCATGGCCACCGTCTGGCACGGCATTGTCAATCCGCCACGCTCAGGCGTGCTGCGCGAATGGCGCTACGACGAGCATGCTATGGTCGCCCTCGAAAAAGGGCAGGAAATGGGCCGCTTCCTGCTCGGATCGACGGTCGTCATGCTCTTCCCGAAAGACACTCTCGCCTTCAACCCGGACTGGGCGCCGACCGGCGCCATCCGCATGGGCGAGGCAATGGGCAGCGAGCCGGCCTGACCCTACTGGAAAGCGCCGGGGGCCAACTGGCTGCCCGGTCGCATCGGCCGCGTGCCAGCCGGGAAGCGGAATTCGGCGTCGGGCAGCAGCTCCACCCCACGTGCCTGCCCCGGCGGCCGGATCGCCCCGCGCAAGGGCGACATGTTGGTCAGACGCAGCGGGATGCCGCCGATATCCGCCAGATCGCCCCGCGCCACGGAACGATTGCCATCGAAGCGTCCCTGGGCCGGCTTGAAGAAATCGCCATGGCCGACCGTCAGATTGTTGAGCAGCCAGACCTCCAGATCACCACCGATCTTGTCGGTGCGAACGTTCAGGAAGTTGCCGGCATGGGCATCATTGATCAGCGTGTTGTGCGCCATGTACAGCGCGTTGTCCGGCCAGCGCGGACCCTCGGTACCGTAGGCAACAACGTTCGGATTATCGCTGCCGGCACTCTGCCCAATGACGTTGCCGATCACGTAGGCAACGCCACCATTGGGGAATTCCAGCTCGTAGGACGACTGGCCGCCGGCACCGTCAACCAGCATGTTGTACAGGATATGACTCTCGCGCGCCCGACTCTTGACCAGATGGCCGTAAAACCCGTTGCGGAAGCGGCTGCCGCGCAGCACGAATTTGCCGATCCCGCCAACATAGAGCAGGTGATGGTAGTCGTTCTTGGTTCGCGGCGAATCCGCAAACTCGCTATCGACGACCTCCAGACTCAGTTCCGGGAGATTGGCTGTCATGATGCCCATTTCGTTGTCGAAAAAAGCGCAGCCACGCACCACCAACTCACCCTTCTCGAAACGGATACCCGCCCCGTTGCTGTCAGGCACCCGCGCCCCGCGAAACTCGACATTCTGAATCGTCATCTTGCCGCCGCGCACCACCCAGATCGCCTTACCCTCGGCGCTCTTGCCATCAGCCAGCATGACCGGTCGCTGGCCGGCACCGCGGATGAGCAAATCTTTCTGCGTCCAGATCGCCGGTTGGCCGCGGTATTCGCCTGGACGAATCTCGATCACCTCGCCATCCTTCGCCAATCGGGCAGCCTCACTGATGCTGGAAATCTTCTCGCCGGGGCCGACCACCATGGTGGCAGGAAGCTCCGCGGCCCTTCGTTGCACGACATCCTCGGTCGTCGTCACCAGGCGGCCATCCGGCCCGCGCCGGATTTCCCCGCGATAATCCGGCGCCGATGGCAGCTTGTCCGGAAGCTGGGCGCCGGCCAGCCCGGCCTGGGCAAGCAGGAAGGCGACAACGCACGAACGGCAGCGACGGCGGGTACTGTCCAGGATCATGGCAGTCTCCAGGCGATGGATGGGAATGAGGTACCGGATTGCCGGCAGGCGAAATGCAATTTTCTGCTTGCCTGCATGAAACGGCAGCGGCCATGCATTTGTCAACCCGGTGGCTCGTGGCAATATTCGTCTTCGGCCCAAGGCGGCGTAAACAAGCTGCCCCCGCCCTTCCTCGCCCGTACCCTGTCAGGAGCTATCGATGTCCATCACCCACTTCCCACGCCTGTTGCTGGCCGCCTGCCTGCTGTTCGCCTCGTCCTTCGCCAGCGCCGAAGCGCCGGCCCAGAAAACCCAGGTCCCCGGCTACTACCGCCTGATGCTCGGCAACTTCGAAGTCACCGCACTGTATGACGGCGCCATTGACCTCGACGAAAAGCTGCTGATGAACATCCACAAGCGCGACATCCAGCGCCTGCTCGCCCGCCAGTTCCTGCAGGGTCCGAAGGTGCAGACCGCCGTCAACGCCTACCTGATCAACACCGGCAACAAGCTGGTGCTGGTTGATGCCGGCGCCGCCAAGCTGTTCGGGCCGGGCCTCGGCAACATCGTCGCCAACCTGAAGGCGGCCGGCTATGCACCGGAGCAGGTCGACACCGTGCTGATCACCCACCTGCACGGCGACCACGTCAATGGTCTGGTTACACCGGACGGCCAGCGCGTCTTCGCCAATGCCGAGGTCTGGTCGGCCAAGGCGGACAATGATTTCTGGCTGAGCGAGGCAGTTGCCGCCAAGGCGCCAAAGGAAGCCCAGGGTTTCTTCAAAATGTCGCGCGATGCCGCCGCCCCCTACCTCGCCGCCGGCCGCTGGAAGACCTTCGACAGCGACCGCGAACTGCTGGCCGGCATCTCCAGCGTTGACACCCACGGCCACACGCCCGGCCACGCCAGCTACCTGTTCGAAAACGACGGCCAGCGCATGCTCATCCTTGGCGATCTGGTCCACAACCACGCCGTCCAGTTCGCCCGCCCGGAAGTGGCTTTCGAATACGACGTCGATGCGAAACAGGCCGTACTCACCCGCAAGCGCATCTTCGCCCGCGCGGCCAAGGAAAGGCTGATGGTCGCCGGCATGCACCTGCCCTTCCCGGGGATCGGCCATGTCCGCAAGGAAGCCCGCGGCGGCTACGCCTGGGTGCCGGCCGAATTCGCGCCCATCCCTTCGTCTACGGAGGCAAAGTAGGTGGTTCGCCACCAACAGCCCGATCAGCTTCGACGACCGATCACTCGACCAATATTCAAAACAACTTGATGGCCCAGGAGTAAGTTCCCATGCCCAACCCGCTGACTGGATCGAATTTCATTTATTCCTCGCTGACCGGCAACGATCTGATTGACGCGCTGATTTCCGGCGTTCAATGGGAGTCGACAACGCTGACCTACAGCTTCCCGACAGCCGCCGCCTACTGGTCCACCGACGCCAGCGAAGGCTACCCCGACTACTCGGAACCATGGACCGCCGGCTATGAGGCACTTGGTCCCAACGACAGCAGTGCCGTGCAAAGGGCACTCACGAGCTGGGCCAACGTTGCCAACCTGCACTTCAACCAGGTCAGCGACACCGCTTCGCTAGTCGGCGACTTGCGCTTCGCTTTTGCCTCACTACCACCCGAATACCAGGCCTGGGCCTATTACCCGACCGGAGGCCCCGCTTCCGGCGATGTCTGGTTCAATGCCGACGGCAGCTCCTATTACAGCCAGTGGACGGCGGGATCTTACGAGTACACGACCGCCATCCATGAAATCGGACATGCACTCGGTCTCAAGCACCCCTTCGAAAACGACTTGCTGACGACCACGGTGCTCCCCGTCGAACTGGACATAGTGTCCTACACACTGATGAGCTATTCGGCCTACGCCGGTGACCCCCAATCGTATTTCACGTACGAGCCGACTACGCCGATGGTCCTCGACATCGCAGCCATCCAGGCGCTCTATGGCGCAAACAACACCTACAACGCGGGTGATACAACCTACAACTTCACCGAAGCTGGTCGCTATCACATGACCATCTGGGATGGCGGAGGCGCAGACACGATCACCTATGCCTCATCGAGCGCTACAGTGATCGATTTGCGCTCCGGAATCGATGGCGGATCCGATTTGGGTCAGGCAGTCTACGCTATGACAGCTGGAGGCAGCTCTTACCAGGCAGTCCACAATATCTGGATCGCCTACGGCACGACGATCGAGAATGCGACCGGCGGCAGCGGCAGCGACATACTGATTGGCAACGAAGCCGACAACATTCTGACCGGCAGCGCCGGCGACGACACCTATACCGGTGGCGCCGGCAACGACACCTACATCATCGATCGCGCCTCCGAAATTGGCCACATTTCGGAAGATGCCGACGCCGGCATCGATACCGTCACGCTCGCATTTACGGGCGCCAATGTCGTCATCGATCTCAATGGCATCCCAAATATCGAGAACCTGCAAATTTCCGGCGACGGTGACTTTACGTTGGTCGGCAATGCCGAGGACAACACTCTGCTTGGCAACGCCGCCGCAACCATCATCTACGGCGGCGCGGGTAACGACACGCTGGACGGCAAGGGGGGCACCGACATAATGTACGGCGGTCTCGGCGACGATCTATATTTCGTCGACCGCATCCAGGATGTCATCCTTGAAGCAGCAAACGAGGGTAATGACACCGTTCGCCTGAATATCGCCACCGCGAACCTGACCTACACCTTGGGTGCCGACATCGAAAACGTGGTCGTCACCTCGAAAGCAAGCATCAATGTGGTCGGCAACGGCCTCAACAATGAATTGCAGGGCAATGCAGGGGCCAATCGGCTCGATGGCGGCGATGGCGACGACACCCTGATCGGCGGAGCCGGCAAGGACACCTACGTCGTCGCTGCCGGCGATACCATCGTTGAGTCCTCGACGTTGGCCAAGGAAATCGACAACGTCCTCAGTAGCTCCACCTGGACTCTCGGTGACAACCTGGAAAACCTGACCCTGCTGGGAAGTGGTGATATCAACGCCACCGGCAACGCGCTGAATAACACCCTGACCGGCAATAGTGGCAACAACTGGCTGGATGGCGGCCTCGCTGCCGACAAGCTGATTGGCGGCTTGGGCAATGACACCTACGTGGTCGATCTGACCACCACCAATCGTCTGGAAGACAAACTGACCGAAGCGGCTGGTGCCGGCAGTGATTCCGTGATTCTGCGTGGCGGCAACGCCGGGCAAGGCACCTTCGCCACACTGACCCTCAGCGCTAATCTGGAGGTGCTGGATGCCTCGAATACAGCAAGCATCCTTCTTAATCTGAAAGGCAACGGGCTGGACAACACCCTCATCGGCAACGATGCCAACAACGCCCTGAGTGGTGGAGCCGGCAATGACACACTGATTGGTGGTGCCAGCGCCGATATCCTGAGCGGTGGCACCGGCGCTGACATCTTTCGCTTCGACCTCGCACCGACGCTGGGCGCTCCTGATCTGATCAAGGATTTCACCAGCGGACAGGACTCGATCCAGCTCGACGATGAGATATTTTCGCTCCTCGGCACAGGCACGCTGGCTGATTGGCAATTCGTCGCCGGCCCTGGTGCTTTCGATGCCGACGATTTCATTATCTACAACAGCAGCAACGGCCTCCTTTACTACGACAGCGATGGCAACGGCGCCGGCAGTGCTGTGGAAATCGCCATGCTCGGGACAACCAAACACGCCACACTCCACGCCAGTGACATCGTAATTATCTGAGCCGGCCGAAAATGCAAATCTGGGTCGATGCCGACGCCTGCCCCGGCGTCATCAAGGAAATCATCTACCGCGCCGCCGAGCGGCGGCAGATCCAGACCATCCTGGTCGCCAACCAGATGCTGCGTACGCCGCCCTCGCGTTTCATCCGGGCCATCCAGGTGGCGCACGGTTTCGACGTCGCCGATGCCCACATCGTCGACCAGCTGACGGTGGGCGATCTGGTCGTCACCGCCGACATCCCGCTTGCCTCGCTGGTGATTGAGCGCGGCGGCCATGCCCTGAATCCGCGCGGTGAGCTGTACACCACCGCGACCATTCAGGAACGCCTGAGCATGCGAAATTTCATGGAGGAACTGCGTAGCGCCGGCGTCCAGACCGGCGGCCCAGATGCCTTCAGCCAGGCCGACCGGCAGGCCTTCGCCAACCAGCTCGACCGTTTCCTGGCCAAAATTCCGGTCGTCTGAGACGCCGCCAGGGCTTAACATGTCGCCCTTTCCGCTAAAACATCCCGAGAGAACGCCATGTCCGCCCCCCTCGCCTGCCCGCAATGCACCCTTGAGAACACCTACCCTGATGGCACCAACTACGTCTGCGCCGACTGCGGCTTCGAATGGCCGCAAGCCGAAGCCGCCACCGAGGAAGAAGGCGAGCGCATCGTCAAGGATTCCAACGGCAACGTGCTGGTCAGCGGCGACTCGGTCGTCGTGATCAAGGATCTCAAGGTCAAGGGCACCTCGACCACGCTCAAGCAGGGCAGCAAGATCAAGGGCATCCGCATCGTCGATGGCGACCACGAAGTCGATTGCAAGACCGACGTCGGCCAGATGCTGCTCAAGGCCTGCTATCTGCGCAAGGTCTGAACTTCGGCGGCAAATGCTACGGTCGGCCGGAAATTTCGGCCAAAATTGAATTCATGCCGGGGCACTCAGGGTGACTCGTCAAGCATGGCCCAACGCTCGAAGGTAGCGGCCTGCCCGTGGCAGATGCCGGCCGCGTCGATCAGGTTCCAGACCACCGCCGACTCAATGCGGAAACGTCGGCCCGAGGCGGCGATGCGCACGCCAGCATAGTCGTCGATGTAGCCATCGCGCGCCACCCTGGCCAGCAGGCGCGTCCGCTCATCGCGTTCCGGGGCTTCTGCCGAAAAGTGCGACGGCAGCTGGGTAAAGTCCTCCCAGGACATCTCAAAGAGTTGCAGGGCCAGGCGATTGCCGTAGAAGAAGACCGGGTCGGCCTCGGTACCATGCGCGACGATGACGCGCGGTGCCGACCACAGTGCTGCTTCGGTCGCCTCGGTCGCGCCAAGCAGGCTCCGCCCGGTCAGACGCCGGAAGCTTTCGCTCAGCAGCAAGAGCGGTGGCGCCTTCGGTCGCAGCACCGGTCGTCGATCGCTCACGGCCTGCATCGCAGGCCGCCCGACAGCCAGAATGCTACGGTCGGCGCCAAAAATTCCTGATTTTTCAACTTGCGCCAGGCAACCCTAGAGTTCCGGCAGGGTCCGGTTTCGCCCGCTCGCCTTTGCTTCGTACAACAGGCTGTCAGCCCGCTGGAGCAATGTCTGGACGGTTTCGCCGGGGACGTGCTGGGTTACTCCGAAGCTGGCCGTGATGGTCTCTTCGGGGAGCACCTTTTTCAGGCTAGCGGTCAATGCCAGTCGCAGACGCTCGGCAGTTGCAACGGCTGACGGCAGCGCGGTTTCAGGGAGAACAACGACAAATTCCTCGCCACCGTAGCGGGCCACCCAGTCGACATGGACGCGCAGTTCGCGACGGAAGCACTCGGCAGCTTCCTGCAGCACCTGGTCGCCAACCAAATGTCCGCAGTTATCGTTGATACGCTTGAAATGATCGATGTCGCAGAAGACCACGGAAAGAGCGCGCTGGTAGCGCATCGCCCGATCGAGTTCCTGCTGGATCCGCTCGTTGAATAGCCGGCGATTGAAGCAGCCAGTCAGTGGGTCCAGCGTCGACAGGCGACGGATCGAGGCCAATGCCGACTCCAGTTCAGTTGTCCGCTGAGCCACTTGCTCGTCAAGATTGGCAATGTGGCTGTTGATGCTGGACTGAAGGACAGAAAAACCCTCGACGACGAGGTCGATTTCATCGCGCCCATGCCCCAGGGGGCGCTCAAGCGCGAACGGTACTGTCAGGCGATCCGGGGTCAGCTCGGCGGCGAACTGGGCCACCCTGCGCAAGGGGCGTTCCAGATCTCGCTTCAACAGGTAGGCGATCAGCCCGCAGATCAGAAGGGTCAGCGCGCCGTAGCCAAGCAGCGCCACGCCAACCGTGTTGAGCAATTCTTGATAAAACGCCCGCGGATTTTCGACAATTTCAAGGTGGCCAATCACCCCCATCGGCCGCGCTGGCGGCGGAATCGTGAAGCGCCGTGGGACGACAGTCGCCAGCGCGCTATCGCCGGCCGTAAAGACCTGCCCCGTACCAACCGTGAGGCGAACGAAACCAATCTGCGGCCGAGCCGCGATGTCATCAATCTGGCGTCGCACGGCGTCCGGCTCGATATCCCAGATGCTGACGGAAAGCAGCGGAATATGGCTTTCGCCAATTTCCCGGACGGCAACCTCGAACTCGTCCTGCACATGGAGATAGGAATAGGCCGCCTGGATCGCCCCGGTCAACAACGCGCATAGCGTCGCCCAGACGAAAACCCCGCGGATCAGCGTTGTTGCAATCGGTCGAAAATGGGGTTGACGCACCCTGAATCCCCGCCCTAGTCCAGCAACTGCCGGAAGTTGAAGTCGTAGCGCTTCAACTTCGGATTGAGTGCCTTGCTGTAACGCCGAAAATCGACGCTGTCAAAATTCAGGTCCCCATAGCGGGCCATGAACCGATCCGCCTGCTTCGCTGAAAACAAGGCAAACATCGACTGGTTCAGCTCGACGCCTTCGAGCGCTGCGAAATCGCGCCCGTGTTCGTAATCGTAGAGCATCACCAGCGCCCAGGCACCGCCGATGAAATGCCCGCCGGAAAGCGCCTCCAGGCGTCCGGACTTGATCGCCTGCATCGCCTCGGCCGAGGTATTGATGCCGCTGAACCAGGCATCCTTGCCCGGCTTGCCACCCCGTTTTTCCCAGACCTGCATGGCGCCGAAAGCCATCAGGTCATTGCCGGCCCAGACCAGTCGGGCCAGCGGATGGCGCTGGAACAGCCATTCGCTCTGCTCGGCCGCCTTTTCACGGTTCCAGGCCCCATAGACCTCCTGGTCGAGAACCACATCCCCGGCCTCATTGACCGCCCGGCGCATGCCTTCGCTGCGCAGGATCGATGACGGCGTCGAACGATCACCGCTGATAGCCAGCAAATGCATGCGGCCATCCTTGCCTTGAATGCCTGCCCGCCGCCCCCGCTCGATCAGCGCCTTGGCCGTCAGATAGCCCGCCTCCTCGGCACGCGGCTCCAGCGAACCTAGCCAACCCCGATAATGTTCGCGCGGCGCACCGGTCAACACCCGGTCGGCCGCTTCAGAAATGCCGCTCAGCGCCATGAAGGTCTTGATCCCGGCACCATCGAACAGGCGCAACAGTTCGGGCCCGGTCGCATAGTCGTTGGTGAACACCACGTAATCAGGACGCTCGGCGACAGGGCGGGCAATGATTTCGCGGGCAAACTCGAAGACCCGAGGATGCTGCCGCTCGGCATAAAGCACCTCGAGGCGGATACCCAGATCCTTTGCCGCCGCCTCCATCGCCCGGGTGACCGTCAGCCAATAGATTTCATCCGACTTGCCCGGATTGATGAAGGCCACCGACATGGCCCATGCCAGGTTCGGAAGAAGCAGAAACAATGCGGCAACTAGAGAAGCAAGACGTTTCATGGGAGGCTGGTGGACGGCGGGTCCGGCAGTCTAACGCAGAAGCCCTCCGCCGAGGCAAACCACCCTCTCAATCGTACTTTGCGGCAACCGGGAAAGCTGGCTTAAATATAAAAGCCCCCGCCGGTTTCCCGACGGGGGCTTTTTCGGAATGCTACGGTCGGCCTCAAAAAAGGCCGATTTTCACGAATTACATCTCGACCGTGGCTGCCATCGTCAACATGCCATATCGGGGCAACTCAAAACGCCACTTGCCAGCTGGCCGCAAGCCAGACATTGGGTGACTCCCCCTGCGTCGTTGCATTGATCGACAGCATCGCCTTGCCACCAGCCAACTGCCCCTCAATCCCACCCCCTAGCCGCAGCCAATCCTGCTTGTTGCGCTTGCCAGGCAAGTCAAAGCCGAACATGCCGATCACTTCGCCGCTGGCTCCGGCGCCACGCCGTTCAAAGCGATGTACCGCCTCCAGCGTTCCAAGGAGTCGCAGATCGCCCATCAGCGGATACGTGGCATTGCTCCCCAGGCGTAGGTCAGTCGCCTGATCCTGGAGAGCGTCGAAACGCGCCGGGAAGCTGCCACCGTTTTCGGCATAGGCATCCAGCCTCGCTTCACTGTAGGTCAAATCAAGGTACGGCGAAAAATCTACGCTCCCGGCGCGGAGGGCTGCGTCCCAATCCAGCCGGGCGCGCGCGCCCCATGTCCGGGCGGCCGGTCGCGCCGTCGAGTAATCAGGCAGGCCCCCGCTCAGGTAGCCGCGCCGCAAATCGGCACCGCCCCAATGACCATACGCCCCCAGCGTAGCCCACAACTTGCCGGTGACCGGCACCAGCGCCTCGGCCAGCAGATAGGTGCCATCGACCTTGGCCCGGCCATCCAGCGTGAGGCGCTGCTGTGCCCAGGTCTGCCCGAGCGATACATTGAACTGCACTGGCCCGAAGTTGTAACCCAGGCCCGCTTCGGCCAGTCCGAGATCGCCTGAACGCGACCCATGATCGTCACGTCCCCAGTCGCCCGCCAGCCAGAAAGTCCGCTGCCCGGCTTCCACCAGCCGGGAAAGGGGACGGCCATGGGCACCGTTGATCGCTGTCGTAGCGAACGATGTCGCCATTCCGCTGCCGTGGGCGGCGGCGTAGAGACTCTCCCGGAATTCGGGAAGGGTGATCAGGCCACTGCCAATTTCAGAAACCCGTGCATAAAACACGCTGCTACCAAGTTGTCCAACAACTACGCTTCCGTCTGCATTGGTCGCATCTGCCGACTGAAAAGTGAAGCCTGCCACCGAAACTCCCGCGCTACGAAGCCAATCTTCAATACTTAGCATGCCGGTAGCCTGTGACCAACGGAATGCTTTCATAAGCGATTGATCCGTTGCTGACCAACCGACTACGACACGGCCGTCCGCAGAAACTGCCTTAGCTGAGGACACCGCACCGCCGAAAGTTCCGAGATCGACCATGCCACCTGACTGGGTCCAGCGAAATGCGTGCATCCCCCAATTTGCGGTCCCCGAATCACCAACCACGACAGCGCCATCCCTCGACAGGCCAACAACCGTTGAGTAAGGGCCGCCCAAGGTTCCAAGATCGGTCATCCCACCTGCCTGAGTCCACCGGAAGGCATGGCTTCCCGAACCACTGACGTCGGACTCTCCAACCACGACGCTGCCGTTGTATGAGGTATTGCGTGCGACAGAACTGATACCACCAAGCGTTCCAAGATCAACCATGCCGCCGGCCTGAGTCCAACGAAAGGCATGGGTTCCTGAAGCTGCCGTACTTGCGCTTCCGACGACCACTTTGCCATCCGCAGATACGCCAACTCCCGTCGAATCATTTCCCCCGAGCGTCCCCAGATCAGCCATGCCACCCGCTTGAGTCCATCGAAAGGCATGGCCTTGCCACCAATTCGAGGTTACCGACGTCCCAACTACAACCCTGCCGTCTGCAGAAACACTATTTGCAGACGAATAGGCGCCTCCTAGTGAACCAAGGTCAAGCATCCCATCTGTTTGCGTCCAACGAAAGGCGTGGCTTTCCAAGTTGCCACTAGTTAAGGACGTTCCTATCACAGCCCTACCATCAGCTGAAACAGCACTTGGGAGGGAATACCATCCACCAAGGGTGCCTAGATCAGTCATGCCACCAGCGGGCGTCCAATAAAAGGAATGAACTTCAGAATTACTGGTCCATGCGCCGCCAACCACTGCCTGACCATTTAGAGAAATGCCCATACTTGTTGAGTAACCACCACCCAAACCGGGCAATTCGACTATTTCGCTTTGTCCTGCTGCCTGAGCGCTACCGACCATAGCCAACAGGCCTGCAATCGCCAAAACGATGGCTTGCCACTTCCTGATTTTGGAGCCAATTTTCATGGTTTTACACTCGCCAAATTTGCATGGTCAAATAAAAACAAATGTCATTATCTCATAGGCATATCAATCAATCATTGCTTTCCAAGACACGAAATAGTTGTCGTTCCACGAGAATTGCAATCGGCTCACAAAAAAAGCCACCGCCGGTTTCCCGACGGGGGCTTTTTCAAAATGCTACGGTCGGCCTCCAAAAAGGCCAATTTTCGCGAATTACATCTCGACGGTAGCTGCCTGCTCGACGAACTCCGGAATCTGGTCGAAGTTCATGTAGCGATAGACTTCAGCCGCCTTGGCGTTCACCAGTTTGATCTGCTCCATGTACTCCGGCACCGTCACGATGCGGCCGGCCAGCGCGCACATGGCGGCCAGTTCGGCGGAACCGAGGTACACCTGGGTGTCGATGCCGAGGCGGTTCGGGAAGTTGCGGGTGGAGGTGGAGATCGCCGTCGAGCCCTTGCGGATCTGCGCCTGGTTGCCCATGCACAGCGAGCAGCCGGGCATTTCCATGCGGGCGCCGGACTTGCCGAGGACGCCGTAGTAGCCTTCTTCGGTCAGGATCAGCGCATCCATCTTGGTCGGCGGGGCGATCCACAGGCGGGTCGGGATGTCGGACTTGCCTTCGAGGACCTTGCCGGCAGCACGGAAGTGGCCGATGTTGGTCATGCAGGAGCCGATGAAGACTTCGTCGATCTTGGCGCCGGCGACTTCGGACAGGATCTTGACGTCGTCCGGATCGTTCGGGCAGGCCAGGATCGGCTCGGTGACTTCGGCCAGGTCGATCTCGATCACAGCGGCGTACTGGGCGTTGGCATCAGCCTTGAGCAGCGTGCCGTTGGCGATCCACTCTTCCATCGACTTGATGCGGCGCTTCAGGGTGCGGGCATCGGCATAGCCTTCGGCGATCATCCACTTCATCAGGGTGATGTTCGAACGCATGTACTCGACGATCGGTTCCTTGTTCAGGGCGATGGCGCAAGCAGCAGCGGAACGCTCGGCGGCAGCGTCGGACAGCTCGAAAGCCTGTTCGACCTTGAGATCCGGCAGACCTTCGATTTCGAGGATGCGGCCGGAGAAGACGTTCTTCTTGCCCTTCTTCTCGACGGTCAAGAGGCCAGCCTTGATGGCGTACAGCGGAATGGCGTTAACCAGGTCACGCAGGGTGATGCCTTCCTGCATTTTGCCCTTGAAGCGGACGAGCACGGATTCCGGCATATCCAGCGGCATGACGCCGGTGGCAGCGGCGAAGGCGACCAGGCCGGAACCGGCCGGGAAGGAAATGCCGATCGGGAAGCGGGTGTGCGAGTCACCGCCGGTACCGACGGTATCCGGCAGCAGCAGGCGGTTCAGCCAGGAGTGGATGACGCCGTCGCCCGGACGCAGCGCAACGCCGCCGCGGGTCGAGATGAAGGACGGCAGTTCGCGGTGCATCTTGACGTCGACCAGCTTCGGATAGGCGGCGGTGTGGCAGAAGGACTGCATCACCAGGTCGGCGGAGAAGCCGAGGCAGGCCAGGTCCTTCAGTTCGTCGCGGGTCATCGGGCCGGTGGTGTCTTGCGAACCAACGGTGGTCATCTTCGGCTCGCAGTAGGTGCCCGGCAGGATGCCGGTCACGCCGCAGGCCTTGCCGACCATCTTCTGGGCCAGCGAGTAGCCCTTGCCGTCGTCGGCCGGGTTCTGCGGCAGGCGGAACAGGGTGGATTGCGGCAGGCCGAGGAATTCACGGGCCTTGGTGGTCAGGCCACGACCGATGATCAGGGGGATACGGCCACCGGCACGGACTTCATCCATGATCACCAGGGTCTTCAGTTGCGATTCGGCGATCACGGCACCGTTCTTGGTGGCGGTGACCTTGCCGGTGGCCTGATCGACCTTCAGCTCGATCTCGTCGCCCATGTCCATCGCGCTGCAATCGATTTCGATCGGCAGTGCGCCGGCATCTTCCATGGTGTTGAAGAAGATTGGGGCGATCTTGGAACCCAGGCAGAAACCACCGAAACGCTTGTTCGGCACGAAGGGAATGTCTTCGCCGGTAAACCACAGCACCGAGTTGGTGGCGGACTTGCGGGAGGAACCGGTACCGACCACGTCACCGACGTAGGCGATCAGGTTGCCCTTGGCAGCCAGCGCTTCCAGTTGCTTGAGCGGGCCGCGCGAACCCGGCTCGTCGGCTTCGATACCCGGACGCGGGTTCTTCAGCATGGCCAGCGCGTGCAGCGGGATGTCGGGACGCGACCAGGCGTCCGGGGCCGGCGACAGGTCGTCGGTATTGGTTTCGCCGGTGACCTTGAAAACAGTCAGCTTCTGCGACGCCGGGACTTCCGGACGCGAGGTGAACCACTCGGCATCGGCCCACGACTGCATGACGCCCTTGGCGTTGGCGTTGCCGGCCTTGGCCAGTTCTGCGACATCGTGGAAGAAGTCGAAAACCAGCAGGGTCTTCTTCAGGCCTTCGGCAGCAACGGTGCCGCAAATGCCACAAGCCAGCAGGTCGATCAGCGGCTTGACGTTGTAACCGCCGAGCATGGTACCGAGCAGTTCGGTGGCTTTTTCCTTGGAGATCAGGGCGCAGGCTTCTTCGCCCTTGGCGACCTTGGCCAGGAACTCGGCCTTGACCTTGGCGGCATCATCGACACCGGCCGGCACGCGGTAGGTGATCAGTTCGACCAGGGCGGCTTCTTCGCCAGCCGGGGGATTCTTCAGCAGGCCGACCAGTTCGGTGGTCTGTTGCTTGGACAGGGGCAGCGGCGGGATACCGAGGGCTGCACGCTCTGCAACATGGGCGCGATAGGCTTCAAGCACGGCGACTTCCTTTCGTAAACGGTTGCTCTGGGAAATTCTTGGCGTAATTGATAATTATACGACAACAGTGAAGGAAAGTCGGTTCAGCATGCGGGCGGAAACCCCCTTCAGCGAAGTCTTATATATATTAGCTTTTCGAATGATCACTGTGAACTTCGTTGATATTGCCCTGCAGTTTCGCCGAATACTGCCCGATTTTTAGGCGGCATCGAATTTCCCTTCCATCTCAGTGACTTGGCCGTTTTGTCCCGAGCTTATCCACAGACTTTCCCGACGAAAGCGGGGATAAAACAATGTTTAAAACGGTGCCAGGCCATGGCGCTGCCTGGCGCGGGCGCAGGCCGCATGACCGGTATCGAATTCGCGGCAAGGCGACGGACGGACGTCGTAGATCGTGCAGGCCACCGCCGCGCCAACCGTCCCGGCGAGCGCCACGCAACGCGGTTCTGCGCTGTCAGTGCCGCACAGGCGAACGATGGCCGGCGTCACCGGCACCGTCATTTCAGAGGGTACGCCCTCACCCCAGGCAAAGGCGCCACCGGCCAGCTCGGCCGGATGAAAATCGACGCGGAAGCTGGCGCAACAGGCGCCGCAGGACTGGCAGACGTTCATGGCAGGCTGATCCGACAGCGCCACAACTCATGGCCGGAGGCGAGATATTTCTTCTCGAAAGGCGTCATCGGGCGGTCGGTTGCATACGGCTCGGCAGCCACCGGCTGGCCGGTCAGCAGGGTCAGCGCCTGCGCCATTTCCTCGATGTAGATGCGCCAGTTGCTGCGGCATTCCAGTTCGCCGCCCAGCTCGCGCCAGACGGGAAAAACCGCATGCCCATGCCAGCGCCGGGCCAGATGGCCGATCTTCGGCCACGGATTGGGGTAGAGGTTGTAGTGGCGGGCCAGGCGAATGCCGTTGTCGGCCAGCAGGCGCCAGAAATCGACCAGATCGGCGCGGACCAGCAGCGCATTGGCCGGCATCGGCAAGGGTTTGCCGCGACTGAGTCGGTCGCTCGACTGGTCGACGCCAAGCACAAAGTGATCGGGAAACTGCTCCGCGATCCGCAGCGTGCTCCAACCGACGCCGCAGCCAGCATCAAGGATCAGCGGCGCCTGCAGACTCCAGGCCTCGCGCGCCGCCAGCGCCGCGGCAAAGGCCTCGCGGTTGTAGTCGAGGATAGGCTTGAGGAAGGGATGCGCCATATGCCGGCGAACCAGATCGTCAAGATCGCGGTGCGGCCCGTCCTGCGCGCTGGTGATGAAACGGGAGTTACCGTCCATCATGCGGCCAGCGGCAGGCCTTCGAGGATGCCTGCTTCGACCAGCAGGCGGTCGATGTCTTCGGCCGCCTTGACCGGGCGCAGGCGCTGGTAGAGCGCTTCGGCCTCCGGGTAGTGGCGGCGCAACAGCATCAGCCACTGCTTCAGGCAGCCGCCGGCATGCACCGGCAGCACGCGTTCGCGCACGCCCGCCCAGTAGATCGCCACGGAGGGAATCAACTCGGCCCAACCTCCGGTCGCTTCACCGCGCAGCTTGCGCGGCAGCAGCGGGTCGGCCAGCGCGCCGCGGCCGAGCATGACGTCGGCGCAGCCGGATTCGGCGCGGATGCGGTGGTAGTCGTCCACGCTCCACACCTCGCCGTTGGCGATGATCGGAATACCGACCGCTTCCCGCACCCGGTCGATCTGCGCCCAGCGGGCCGGCGGGCGATAGCCGTCGAGCTTGGTCCGACCGTGGACGATCAGTTCGTCCGCCCCGCCGGCCTCGATGGCCAGGGCGCAATCAACGGCCAGGCTGCAATCCTCGATGCCCAGGCGCATCTTGGCGGTGAACGGGATGTCGGCCGGCACCTGGGCGCGCACTGCGCTGACGATGGCGTGCAGCAGTTCCGGCTCGCCGAGCAGCGCCGAACCGCCGCGATGGCGAAAGACGGTCGGCGCCGGACAGCCGAAATTGATGTCGACGCCGGCCGGCCGGTGCTTGACGACGCGCCGCGCGTTGGCCGCCATGAAATGCGGGTCGGAACCGAGCAGTTGCACGCGCATCGGCGTACCGGCTTCGGTACGGCTGGCGTTGAGCAGTTCCGGGCAGGTACGCAGGAAGGTGCGGTTGGGCAGCACGCTTTCGGTAACCCGGATGAATTCGCAGATACCCCAATCGTAGCCGCCGACGGCCGTCAGCACATTCCGCATCAGCGGATCGGCCAGGCCTTCCATCGGGGCGAGCAGGATACGGGACATCGGCAAACTTTCGATAAAGGCTTGAAAAGGCCGGCATTATAATCCCGCCCCATGCTGCGTATCGTCCTCGACACCAATGTCGTCCTCGACCTCTTCCACTGGGCCAACGTGGATGCGGTGCCGATCATGGCCGCGCTGGAGGCCGGCCGCATCGAATGCCTGGCCGACGCCCGCACGCTGGACGAACTGCAGCGCGTCCTGACCTACCCGCAATTGAAGCTGACGCCGGAGATGATCGCCGAACGCTGGGCGCGCTACAGCGCGCTGGTCCAGGTTGTCGATGGGGGCGAAGCGCCGCCGCTGCCACGCTGCAAGGACCGCGACGACCAGAAATTCCTCGAACTGGCCGCCCGCGCCAACGCCGACATCCTGGTCAGCAAGGACAAGGCACTGCTCAAGCTGCGGGGACGAACCAAGCTCGGTTTCCAGATCGTCAAGCCAGCCGCCATGTCGCTGCTGCTCGCCGGCTAGCAAATGCTACGGTCGGCCCGAAAAAAGGGCAAAAATCAAAACGCGGCCTGCTCAGCCCGGTAAAGCTGCCGGCCCTTCGCCGGCGAGTTGCGCCAAGTCGCTTTCGTCCTTCAGTCCGACGCCGGTCAGCTGCCGGGTCAGTGCAGCGTCGATCAGCCAAGCCAGACGCGCCGCGGCCAGCGGTAGCGGCAGCCCGGCCGGGCGGATGTTGGAAACGCAGTTGCGCTCGGCATCGAGCCGCCCGGCCCGGGGCGCAAAGGTCAGGTAGGCACCGAGGCTATCGGGAGAAGACAGGCCCGGCCGTTCGCCGAGCAGCACCAGCACCAGCCGCGCCTTGAGCCGCGCGCCGATTTCGTCGCCGAGCGCCACCCGGCCCTGCCCGGCCAGCACCAGCGGCGCCCGGCGCAGGCCACGCAGGCGCGGCAGCAGTTCGCCGAGCAGATCGAGGCCATGGGCGGCGACGCCGGTGGCCGACAGGCCGTCGGCAATAACGATGGCGAGATCGATTTCCGCCGCCGCCAGCGCATCGATGCGCGTCGCGCTGGCCTCGTCCAGTTGCCGCCCGAGATCCGGCCGCTGCAGGTAGGTGTGTCTATCCGCGGCCCGGCTATGGACGATCACCGCCGCTTCTCCCTGCATCCCCTGCCAGCGGGCGGCCAGCGCCGCCAGATCGAGCGGCGTGTGCACCGCATCGCGGGCCAGCGCGTGGGCGACGTCGAAACGCAGCACGGCCTCGGTCGGCAAACTGGCGCCAACCCGCCCGAGCGCGATGCGGGCAGCGGTCAGCCCGCCCAGCGCGCTCCAGGGATCGGCCTGCTTCATCCCAGCCCCCGCGACAAATCCTGTAGCAGGCGATGGTCGGCACGCGGCGGCAGCAGATGGCCATGCTCGTCGGTCAGCCCCATCGTCCGCAGCCAGGCCTCGAATTCCGGCGCCCTTTTCAGGCCCAGCGTCTGGCGGGCGAAAAGCTGGTCGTGGAAGGACGTGCTCTGGTAGTTGAGCATGATGTCGTCGGCCCCCGGCACGCCCATGATGAAATTGACGCCGGCCGTGCCGAGCAGCACCAGCAGGTTGTCCATGTCGTCCTGGTCGGCCTCGGCGTGGTTGGTGTAGCAGATGTCGCAACCCATCGGCAGGCCGAGCAGCTTGCCGCAGAAGTGGTCCTCCAGCCCGGCGCGGATGATCTGCTTGCCGTCGTAGAGATATTCCGGGCCGATGAAGCCGACCACGCTATTGACCAGCAGCGGCTTGAAATGGCGGGCGACGGCGTAGGCCCGCGCCTCGCAGGTCTGCTGGTCGACGCCATGGTGGGCGTCGGCCGACAGGGCGCTGCCCTGGCCGGTCTCGAAATACATCACGTGGTCGCCGACCGTGCCGCGCTTGAGCGACAGAGCTGCCTCGCGGGCTTCGCGCAGCATCGCGAGGTTGATGCCGAAGCCGGCATTGGCCGCCTCGGTCCCGGCCACCGACTGGAAAACCAGATCTACCGGCAGCCCGCATTCGATGGCCTGAATCTGGCTGCTGACATGGGTCAGCACGCAGGATTGCGTCGGAATGGCGAAGCGGCCGATCAGCTCGTCGAGCATGCGCCACAACGCGGCCAGCGCCGCCGGATTGTCGGAGGCCGGGTTGATGCCGATCACCGCGTCGCCGACACCGTACATCAGCCCATCGAGCAGGGAAGCGGCGATGCCCCGGGCGTCGTCGGTCGGATGATTGGGCTGCAGGCGCACCGCCAGCCGCCCAGGCAGGCCGATGGTGTCGCGAAAGGCGGTGACGACGCGGCACTTGCGGGCAACGGCGATCAAATCCTGGTTGCGCATCAGCTTGCTGACCGCGGCGACCATCTCCGGCGTCAGCCCCGGTGCCAGCGCGGCCAGTTCCGCCGTGTCGGTGGCGTCGTCGAGCAGCCATTCGCGGAATTCGCCGACGCTCAATCCGGCGACCGGCGCGAAGGCCGCCGCATCGTGGCTATCGACGATCAGCCGGGTGACCTCGTCGCTTTCGTAGGGAATCAGCGCTTCGTCGAGAAAGCGGCGCAGTGGCAGCTCGGCCAGCACCAGCCGGGCGGCCATTCGCTCGGTACTACTTTCCGCCGCGATGCCGGCCAGCGCATCGCCGGAGCGCGCCGGGCTGGCCTTGGCCATCACCTCGCGCAGGCTCTCGAAGCGGTAGCGGACGCTGCCGATGCTGGCCGCCAGACTCATCTCAAACCCTTCTCCGGAACACCCATCTCTTGTCGTCCGACGCCTCGGGCACGAAGCCGTAGCCGTCCTCGTCGAAACCCTTCAGCCCTTCCGGCTCGCTCAGCCGGTTGAGTACCGCGTAGCGCGTCATCAGCCCGCGCGCCCGCTTGGCGTAGAAGCTGATGATCTTGTAGCGGCCGTTCTTCCAGTCCTCGAACACCGGCTGGATCAGTTTGCCTTTGATCTTGCGGCCGACCGCCGCCTTGAAATATTCCTCGGAAGCGAGGTTGACCGCCACCGGCTGCGGCATGGCGTCGAGCTCGGCATTGATCGCCTTGAGCAGCCGCTCGCCCCAGAAGGCGTAGAGATCCTTGCCAGCCTTGTTGGCGAATCGGGTGCCCATTTCCAGCCGGTAGGGCTGCATCAGGTCGAGCGGCTTGAGGATGCCGTAAAGGCCGGACAGGATGCGTACCTTCTGCTGGGCGAAATCGAGGTCGTCAGCCGACATTGTCCTGGCGGCCAGCCCGTCGTAAACGTCGCCGTCGAAGGCGAGCACGGCCTGCTTGGCGTTGTCGGGCGAGAAGGGCAGCGACCAGTCGGCGTAACGGTTGAAGTTGAGCAAGGCCAGCGGGTCGGAGAGATCCATCAAATTGGCGATGTCGGCCGGCGACAGCTTGCGCAGTTGCTTGATCAGCGTTTCCGACTGTTTCAGGTAAGCCGGCAAGGTATGGCTGGCGACGTGCGGCGGCGTCTTGTAATCCAGCGCTTTGGCGGGGGAAAGGAAGAGAAGCATGATCGGACTCGAAGGTTTGTGCTGTGCCCATTTTACCGGCTGGTAAAATTAGCTCTTTGAATTTTCTGGAACACCGATGAAACGCACCCGCTTTGGCTCACGCGACCGTCTTTCCCGCGATGCGGCCGAACTGCAACGTCTGGCCGCCGGCCTTTCCGAATCCGGCGGCAAGCTGGAAGACGCCTACTGGGAAGCGCAACTGGCCGAAGTCGTCGACAGCCTGCTGAAAAACGGTGGCGAGGACGACATCAATACCGCGCTCGACCGACTGTTCGAAGCCAATCCGCGCGGCCACGACGAACTGGCCGACATGGTCGAATCGCGCGCTGAAACCTACCGCGTGGAAGCCCAGAGCCAGGCCTTCGACATCCAGCTCTTCGCGGCGCCGGTGCTTGCCTGGTCGCGATTCTCCATCCCCGCCAGCCCCTTGCCCAAGAGCACGTTGCAGGCGCTGGCCGTCCAGCTCGGCGCCCATGTCTTCGGCGGCGACGCCAAACTGGCGCTGGCCGACTTCCTGTTCAGCCCGGATCAGTTGCCGCGCAGTTTCTGCGACACCTGGCAACTGACCAAGCAACTCGGCGAAGCGGCGCTGGCCGGCAACCATCTGGCCATCGACACCGACGGCATGCCGGAAACCAATCGCTTCCTGTCCGACGTCCGCTATCTGGTCGGCGCCATCGCCGTGCCGCGCGGCAAGCCGCTGTTCCGCTGGAACGAGGCCGACGGCAGCAAGGACGGCGCGCTCAAGGAATGGATCAAGCAGGGCAGCCCCAATCTCGAACCGTTGCTCACCGGCTGTGCCTGGCAACCGCTGCTGGCCGACGCCTACCACGCTGCCTGCCGCAATGCCGACCGCCTGTCGCGCCTCTATTCGCTGAAGGCCTCGGTAGCCTTCCTGCAAACCATGCTCGGCCTAATGCCAGCCGACATCCGCGCCGTCGTCGGCCCCTGCTACGACCGCCGGATGGAGGAATACCGCGTCGGCCTCGGCCCGACGACCGGCGACGAGATCTACCACGGCATCGTCTGGCCACTGCTCGGCGCCGAGGATGAAGCAACTGACGCCGCCGGCGAAATCGAAGCCGTGCTGCGCGAAGCCGGCGTTAAGGACGTGCTCTTCCTCGATCACCATTTCCCGATGGAATTCTGCGACGACTGCGGCGCCCCGCTCTTCCCCAACCGCGAAGCCGAACTGGTGCACGCCGAAATGCCCGAACAACCGGCCACCAATTCGCAAGTCCTGCATTGAAGAACAAGCCGTCGAACGCGGACTGGCTGGCGCGCAGCCAGGCAGCCGTCTGGCACCCGTGCACACAGATGCAGCACCACGCGCAGGCGGGCTCCCCCGCCCACCTGCCGCTGGTCCCCATCGCCCGCGGCAGTGGCGCCTGGCTCTACGACTTCGACGGCAAGCGCTACCTCGACGGCATCAGCTCGTGGTGGACCAACCTGTTCGGCCACGCCAACCCGCGCATCAATGCGGCACTCAATGAGCAGCTTGAAACGCTGGAACACGTCATGCTGGCAGGCTTCACGCACCTGCCGGTAGTCGAATTGTCCGAGCGCCTCTCGGCGCTGACCGGCGGCGTCCTCGGCCACGCCTTTTACGCCTCGGACGGCGCCTCGGCCACCGAGATTGCGCTGAAGATGAGCTTCCACTACTGGCGCAACGTCGGTCGGCCGGAGAAAGCCGAATTCCTCTGCCTGGCCGGTAGCTATCACGGCGAAACGGTCGGCGCGCTGGCCGTCACCGATGTCGCCATCTTCAAGGATGCCTACGCGCCGCTGGTCCGTGCCGCGACCGTGGTCCCCTCTCCCGATTTCCGCCTGGCCGAAGCCGGCGAAACCACGGCCGATGTCGCCCGCCGCGCCGCCGCGGCGCTGGCCGCCCATCTCGAAGCCCATGGCGAGCGGATCGCCGCGCTGATCGTCGAACCGCTGGTCCAGGGCGCCGCCGGCATGGCGATGTACGACCCGGAATACTTGCGCCTCGCCCGCGCGCTGTGCGACCGCCACGAAGTACACCTGATCTGCGACGAAATCGCCGTCGGCTGCGGCCGCACCGGCACCTTCTTCGCCCATGAGCAGGCCGGTATCCGCCCCGACCTGATGTGCCTGTCGAAAGGCATCTCCGGCGGCTACCTGCCGCTGTCCGTTGTCCTCTGCACCGACGCCATCTACAACACTTTCCTAGACGACTCGGTCGCCCGCGCCTTCCTGCACTCGCACAGCTACACCGGAAATCCGCTGGCCTGCCGCGCAGCACTGGCGACGCTCGACATCTTCGAGTCCGACGACATCCTTGCGGTCAACCGCCAGAAAGCGGCAAAAATCGGCGCCACCCTAGCCCCGCTGGCCAACCACCCGAATGTCCGCCACCTCCGCCAACGCGGCATGATCGCCGCCTTCGACGTCGAAACTGACGACCCGCACTTCTCCCGCAAGTTCTACCGCGCCGCGCTGGAAGGCGAAGCACTGATCAGGCCAATCGGCAACACCGTCTACCTGATGCCGCCATACATCGTCAGCGACGAGGAAATCTCGCACCTGGCCAAGGCCATCAGCAACTCTCTGGAGGCAGCGCTCACATGATTGAAGACCGTCTGACTGCCGAACTCGCCGAAATCACCGCCACCGGCCTAACCCGTCGCCGGCGCGTGCTGGAAACGCCCTGCGGCCGGAATGCTACGGTCGATGGCAAAAAAGTGCTTAATTTCGCATCCAACGACTACCTCGGGCTGGCCGGCAATGCCGAGATCGCCCAAGCATTGGCCGATGGCGCGTTGCTGTGGGGCGCTGGCAGCGGGGCGTCGCACCTGGTCAGCGGCCACCTGGCACCGCACCAGGGACTGGAAAAGGAGCTCGCCGCCTTCACCGGCTTTCCCCGCGCCCTGACCTTCTCGACCGGCTACCTGGCCAACCTGGCGGTGACGCCGACCCTGGCCGGGCGCGGCGACGCGGTGTTCGCCGACAAGCTGAACCACGCCTCGCTGATCGACGCCATGCAACTGGCCAAGGCCAACAGCGCCGACGTCCAGCGCTATCCGCACAACGACCTCGCAGCGCTCGACCGTTTGCTGGCAGCGAGCAGCGCAAAGAACAAGCTGATCGTCACCGACGCCGTGTTCAGCATGGACGGCGACCTCGCCCCGCTGCCGCTGCTCTTCGCGCTGGCCGAGCGCTACGATGCCTGGCTGGTCATCGACGACGCGCACGGTTTCGGCGTACTCGGCCCGCACGGGCGGGGCAGCCTTGGCCACTTCAACCTGTCCGCATCGCCGCGCATCCTGCTGATGGGCACGCTCGGCAAGGCGGCCGGGGTCGGCGGCGCCTTCGTGGCTGGCTCGGAAACGGCTATCGAATACCTGCTGCAGAAGGGCCGCAGCTACATTTTCACCACTGCCCAGCCGCCCGCTGTCGCCTGCGCGCTCTCTAAGAGCTTGCAACTGATCCGTGACGGCGACGCCCTGCGCGCCAGCCTGATGGCCCGTATCGGCCAATTGCGCGACGGTCTGGCCGGGCTGCCGCTCAAGCTGCTGCCTTCGCCGACCGCCATCCAGCCGCTGATCGTCGGCGCCAACGAAGCTGCCGTCGGCTTGTCAAAAGCGCTGTGGGAACGCGGCCTGTGGGTGCCGGCGATCCGTCCGCCGACAGTACCCAAGGGCACGGCCCGGCTGCGTATTTCGGTCTCCGCCGCCCACACCGCCACCGACATTGAAAGCCTGCTCGCCGCCCTGAAGGAACTGGCATGACGGCGCGGCTGGTTTTCCTGCCCGGCTGGTGCCTCGGCCGCGGCCCGCTGAATGCTACGGTCGATGCCTTTAAAGGGCAGTTTTTCAATTTGCCCGGTTATGGCGAAAGCCCGCTGATCGCCGACTTCAATGCAGCCGCCGATGCCATCGCCGCCCACCTGTCGCCCGGCACGACGCTGGCCGGCTGGTCGCTCGGGGCCCAGTTGGCGCTGGCCATCGCCGCCCGTCATCCGACAAAGGTCGACAAGCTGGTCCTGATCGCTGGTACGGCCTCCTTCGTCCAGCGCTACGGTTGGCCACACGCCATGCCGCCGGCCGTACTCGACGAATTCGCCGACAGCGTCGCCGCCGACGCCGAAGCGGTGCTGCCTCGCTTTGTCGGCAACTTCAATCGCGGCGACGCCCGGGCCCGTGCCGTCACCGTCGAACTGCTCAAGCTGGCCGACCCGCGCCCGGCCGGCGACGTTCTGGCGACTGGCCTGGCCTGGCTACGCGACGTCGACCTGCGCGCACTCGCCCCGCAGGTCCAGGCGCCGACGCTGCTCATCCACGGTGCGGCCGACCCGCTGATGCCGCTCGCCGCCGCCGAAGCGCTGGCCGCCCTGATCCCGGGCGCCCGGCTGGCCGTGCTCGACGGCTGTGCCCACGCCCCCTTCCTGTCCCGCCCGGACGACTTCCGCGCTGCGCTGTACAGCTTCCTGCATGACTAAGCCGTCCAAGGCCCGCATCCGCCAGTCGTTCGAACGCGCCGCGCCGACCTACGACAGCGCCGCCGCAATCCAGCGCCGCATATGCGCCCAACTGGCCGAAGGCCTGCCGGCGATCAATCCGGCCCGCATCCTCGACGCCGGTTGCGGCACCGGCCACGCCCAAACCGCGCTGCAGGCGCGCTTCCCGGCCGCCCACGCCGTGGCTCTCGACCTTTCGTCGGCCATGCTGCTTCGGGTAAAAGCCCCGTGCTGCCGGATCGCCGGCGATTTGGAACACCTGCCCCTTGCCGATGCAAGTCTCGATCTCTACTGGTCCAGCCTGGCCGTGCAATGGTGCGACCTTGGCGGCGCCCTGCGCGAAGCCCGGCGCACCTTGCAGCACGACGGTCTCCTCGCGCTGGCCAGCCTTGGCCCGGAAACCTTCAGGGAACTACGGCACGCATTTGCCGGCGTCGATGCCTACCGGCACACGCTGGCCTTCCACAGCGGTGAAGAAATCGGCCAACGGGCCGCCGAATCCGGATTTGCTACGGTCAGCCTGGAAAAAAGCCAAAAAACCGCCCATTACTCCGACCTCCGGACCCTGCTCCGCGCCGTCAAGGCCATCGGCGCCAACCAGATCGGTGCCGGCCGACGCCCCGGCCTGATGAGCCGCGCCAGCTTCCAGCGCGCCGAGGCGGCAATCGAGGCCCTGCGCACACCGGCCGGGCTGCCGCTGACCTACGACGTGATCACCCTCTACGCCCGCCCATGAATCCCGCCTATTTCCTGACCGGCACCGATACCGAAATCGGCAAGACCTTCGTGACCTGCGCCCTGCTCCATCGCGCCCGGCTTGAGGGCCTGAAAGCGGCCGGCCTGAAGCCCATTGCCGCCGGCACCGATGCCACCGGGCTCAATGACGATGTGGAGGCCATCCGCAACGCCAGCAACGTCGAGCTGCCGCGCGAAATCGTCAATCCGTATTGTTTCGGGGCGGCCATCGCGCCGCACATCGCGGCGGCCGAAGAAGGACGCTGCATCGAGTTCGGGACCATCGTCGCCACCTGCAATCAAGCCCGACAACAGGCCAACCTGATCATTGTCGAAGGCGTGGGGGGATTCTGCGTACCGCTCGGTGGAAACCGCGACACCGCGGGTCTGGCCGTCGAACTCGGCCTGCCGGTCATCCTCGTCGTCGGCCTGCGCCTGGGCTGCATCAGTCATGCGTTGCTGACGGCGCAGGCGATTGCCGCCCGCGGCCTGACATTGGCCGGCTGGGTGGCCAACCGCATCGACCCGGCGATGGCACGCTTCGCCGAAAACCTGGATACCCTGGAAAAACTCCTGCCGGCCCCGCTGCTCGGAGTCGTGCCGTACGGGCCGGAAGGCGGCGCACCCGGCGCCGCCCGCTATCTGAAACTACCCGGCGCTTAACACCGAAGCAACTTCGCGCAGTCGCTGCTGTAGACCACTCACCGCCTCGCCCAGTCCGTCAAGCGCACCCAGCCGAGCCTGATGCTCGACAGCAGCCGCATCAGCCGCCCCGCCGTCATCGGAAAAAGTGGCCAGCAAACCCTTGATGGTATGGGCTTCACGCCTTAGCGCCGTAGCATCGCCCTGCGCAAGAGCCGCCGCTATCGCCGTGCAGTTGTTGTCGACATCCTGCAGATACATGTCCACCATCATCGCGTAAATTTCTTCGTCACCGCCCAATCGCTCAAGAATCGACCCACGGTCCAGCACGAAAGCTTCAGCCATACATTTCTCCATTGTGTCCCGGCGATCCTCTGCGCCAGGACTGACGATCGTTCAGATTTGCGGAGCTTCCTCGTCCTGGAAGCGCTGACGAATTTCCAGAACCTGTTCCCAGCCGGCCAGGAAAGCCTCAATGCACAGCGGGTCGAAATGCTTGCCCCGCCCGTCTTCGAGAAACTTGCAGGCATCGTCCAGCGACCACGCCCGTTTGTAGGGACGTTCCGAGGTCAGCGCATCGAAGACATCCGCCACCGCGACAATGCGCCCGAACAGCGGAATCTGATTGCCCTTCAGGCCGTACGGATAGCCCGTCCCGTCGAATTTCTCGTGATGCGAAATCGCCACCTCGGCCCCCGCCCGCATGATTTCCGAACGGCTGTCCTTGAGCAGCTCATGGCCAATCTTCGAATGCCCCTTCATGACCTCGAACTCTTCCGGCGTCAGCTTGCCCGGCTTGAGCAGGATATAGTCGGGAATTCCGATCTTGCCCACGTCATGCATCGGCGCCGCCTCAAGGACCAGCTGCTGCTGGGCCTGGCTGAGGTCCAGCCCCATGGCGATAACCTGCGAATAGTGCGCCATGCGCTGGATATGGGCGCCGGTCTCCGGATCGCGGAATTCAGCCGCCCGCGAGATGCGGAAAATCAGTTCCTTCTCACGCTGGCGAATTTCCTCTGTTCGCGCCTCGACCAGCGCCGTCAGGTGTTCGGCACGGTCGGCCAGGAATTTCTGGCCGGTGCGCAACGACAGCATGTTGCGGGCCCGCGCCGAGAATTCAATGCGGTCGATCGGCTTGGTCAGGAAATCGTTGGCCCCGCCGAGCAGGGCATCGTATCGGATGTCCTTCTGGTCGTTTGCCGTGATCATCAGGACCGGGATTTCATTACGGCCATGCAGGGCTCGAAAGGCACTGATGAACTTGAGACCGTCCATGTCCGGCATCATGTAATCCACGATGACCAGATCAGGCACGTTGGTGCGGGTCCACTCGAGCGCCGCCACGGGATGGTCAAAAAGAACCGGGGTGCAGTCGCCGAGTTTGAGGACGAGCGCCTTGATCAGGGTCAGATTGATGTCGCTGTCATCGACGATCAGGACAGTATGCATACGCTCTCTTGCTTGCGGGTCAGTTGTTTCCGGGAGTATATAATGCCTCGCCATGAAACTACTCTTCGACCTCTTCCCCGTCATCCTCTTTTTCGTTAGCTTCAAGTATTCGGAAAAGAACCCGGAACTCGCCGCGAGCTGGGTGGCCACCATCCTCGGCTCGGTTCCCGTCGACATCAAGCAGGCGCCAATCCTCCTCGCCACCGTCGTCGTTATCGCCGCCACCGTGGCCCAGATCGCCTGGGTCCATTTCCGGCATGGCAAGGTAGACAAAATGCTGTGGATCAGCCTCGGGCTCGTGGTCGTTTTCGGCGGCCTGACCCTGGCCTTTCAGAACGAAGCCTTCATCAAGTGGAAGCCGACCATCCTCTACTGGGTCTTCGCCGGCAGCATGGCCTTCAGCGCGCTGGTCCTCAAAAAAAACCCAATCAAGGCCATGCTCGGCGAGCAAATGACGCTGCCCGAGCCTGTCTGGGGCAAGGTCAATCTGTCGTGGATAGGCTTTTTCCTGGTCATGGGTGCGCTCAACCTGATTATCGCCTTCAATTTCCCGACCGATACCTGGGTCAATTTCAAACTGTTCGGCGGCATGGGCCTGATGCTTCTCTTCGTGCTCGGCCAGGGCATGCTGCTGTCCAAATACGTTGAGGAAGAAAAATAATGCTTTACGTCATCATTGGTGAAGACCGCGCCGGCACGCTCGACCAGCGTCTCGCCGCCCGCCCCGCCCACGTTGAACGCCTGCAGGCCCTGCAGGCGGAAGCTAGGCTGATCCTGGCCGGCCCCTGCCCGGCCATCGACTCGCCGGACCCCGGCCCGGCCGGCTTTTCAGGCAGCATCATCGTCGCAGAATTCGCCTCGCTGGAAGCCGCCCGCACCTGGGCCGACGCCGATCCCTATGTGGCGGCCGGCGTCTACGAAAAAGTTACCGTCAAGCCGTTCAAGAAAGTGCTGCCGGCGTGAGCGCCGAAACCATCGAGCTGTTGCGCCAGCGCCTTGCCACGCTGGAACCGGAGTCGATCAGCATCCACGACGATTCCCAGCGCCATGCTGGTCATGCCGGGGCGCGCGATGGCGGCCACTACCAGTTACAAATTGTTGCACAGGCATTTGCCGGGAAAAGTACCATTGCCCGCCACCGCCTGATTTATGATACTGCCGGTGATTTGATGCGCGGGAAAATTCATGCGCTCAGCATCCACGCCAAAGTACCCGGCGAAGTATAATTTTTTGTTATTCCCTCCACCCAAGGATAGATACATGCTCAAGCTCTCCCGTCTGGCCGCCCTGCTTGTCGCCGGCGCCATCGTTTCCGCCCCGGTATTTGCTGCCGAAAAGGGCAAGGCCTTCGCCACCGTCAACGGCCAGCCGATTTCGCAAGGTGTCTACGATGCCTTCGTCGCCGAGCAAAAAGCCCAGGGCAACGCCGACTCTCCGGAACTGCAAAGCGCCGTCAAGGAAGAGCTGATTCGCCGCGAAGTCATCGCCCAGGAAGCCAAGAAGAAGGGCCTCGACAAGAACGCCAACGTCCAGGGCCAGATCGAACTGGCCAAGCAGGCCGTCCTGATCCGCGCCTATCTGTCCGATTACGTCAAGGCCCACCCGATCAGCGAAGCCCAGCTCAAGGCCGAGTACGAAACCATCAAGAACAACCTTGGCAATACCGAATATAAGTCCCGCCATGTGCTGGTTGAGAAGGAAGAAGATGCCAAGGCCATCATCGCCAAGCTGGACAAGGGCGAGAAGTTCTCCGAACTGGCCAAGGTGTCGAAGGATCCGGGCTCCAAGGACAAGGGTGGCGAACTGGGCTGGAGCTCGGCTGCGGCCTACGTCAAGCCGTTCGGCGAAGCGCTGGGCAAGCTGAAGAAGGGTGAATACACCAAGACCCCGGTCAAGTCGGATTTCGGCTACCACGTCATCCAGCTGGACGACTCCCGCCCGATGACCCCGCCGCCGTACGAGCAGGTCAAGCCGCAACTGCAGCAGCGCGCCGGTCAGCAGCAGGTCGAGAATCTGGTCAAGGAACTGCGCACCAAGGCCAAGGTGGACTAAACACCAATGAGCCATGCGAGAATGCCCACCCTGCGGTGGGCATTTTTCTTTTGGGGGAGACTCGCGTGTTCGACAACCTGAAAAAGCTGTTCGGCAAGAATGCCGACCAACCCACCCCCCCTACCCCTTCGGCCGCTCCCGACGGTGAGAAGGTCCCCGCTGAAACCAGCCCGGCCGGTGGCTCATCGTTTCTCCGCCGGGAAGCAGTATTCGACCGCCGAAACCGGCTTTCCGGCCACCTCTTCCGTCTTCGGCAATCAAGCCTGCTGGCCGATGGTGAAAATGGTCTTCAACGCGACTTCGACCGGATTCTGCTCGACACGCTCAATGCCAGCCCCGACGCCTGGAACACCAGTCGTGCCTTCATTCCGCTCAGTTCGTCCAGCCTGGACAGTCCGGCGCTCGACCGCCTGAAAACCACCAACATTGTCCTCGTCGTGCAACTGGCGGCCGACGCTGAAGCCGAGATGGTCGTCGAGGCGATCGAGCGACTGCGCCAGCGCGGCTTCCAGATCGGTCTCTTCCGCCAGCCGAAACACCGGGCCTTCGCCAAGGTGATCCAGCAGGTCGACTATGCCGCTGTCGATGTCGGCGGCAACGAAGCCGGCACCGTCCGCGATTTCTCGGCTGCCGTGCGCGCCGCCGGAAGCGCCCGCCCGCTCCGGCTGTTTGCCTGCAACGTCGAGACTTTCGACGACCATATGTTCTGCCACCAGTGGCACTTCGAGAATTTCCATGGCAAGTTTGCCGAATCGGCCCCGACGCTGGAGCAGGAACAGACCGGCGACCCACACAAGGCCCAGTTGCTGAATCTGATGCGCCTCGTCCAGGGCGATGCCGAAACGGCTGAAATCGCGGCGGCGATGAAACTTGACCCGGTGCTCAGCTTCCGCATCCTGCGCTACCTGAACTCCCCGGCCCTCGGGCTAAGCCACCGTATCGAATCGCTCGATCAGGCGCTGATCATCCTTGGCCGGCAACGCCTGACCCGCTGGCTGGCTGTCCTGCTTTTTTCGGTGCGCGAACCGCAACTCAGCGACTGGCTGCTGGTCGAAAACGCGCTGACCCGCGGCCGCCTGATGGAGTCGCTGGGCGAACAGACCCTGCCAGGCAAGACACACGACCCTTTGTTCCTGACTGGCATTTTTTCCTGCCTCGATCGCCTGTTGCGTCGCCCGATGACCGAAGCCCTCAGCGAATTGCCAATCACCGATGAAATCAGGCAGGCGCTGCTCGAGCGCAGCGGGCCCTATGCGTCACTGCTGGCTGTTGCCGAAGCCGGCGAGGATTTCGACCTGCCAAGACTGGAGAGCACGGCCCTGGCCGCCGGTGTCGATCCGCACATCGTCAATCGCGCCCTGCTTGCTGCCACGGCCTGGGCCAGCGAAGTGACCGAATACTGGGAATAGCCCCCGACGAAAACTTGATGCAGGTTGAGGCGCGAAACGGTGCCTGATGGCTTAATCCTCAGCAATGATTCCCCGTTTCATCCTCGTGCTGCTCGGCCTGCTCCTGCCGCTGGCGGCCTCGGCCGACCAATCCCTGCAAGCCTGGATCGATACTGCCTTGCCAGGCACCGTGTTGCGCCTGCCGGCAGGGACTTATCGCGGACCCGCTGTCATTGCAAAGCCGTTGGTGCTCGAGAGCATAGGCAAGGTGATCATCGACGGTGGCGGCACCGGAACCGTGCTGACCATCAAGGCCGATCACGTGACTATACGAGGCCTCACCGTACGGAACAGCGGCGGCTCGCACGATGCCATCGATGGCGGCATCATGGCCGAAGGCAGCCATTTGCTGATCGAGAACAACATCATCGAGGACGTGCTGTTTGGCGTCTCGCTACACCGGGTGACGGACAGCATGCTGCGCCACAACCGTATCCGCTCGCGGCCCGTCGACTCGGCCGACCGGGGCGATGGCCTGCGGCTCTGGTACAGCACGGGCAACCGCATCGAAGACAACGATATCGCCCGGATTCGCGACATCACGGTCAGCAACTCGCCGCGTAATCGTTACACCGGGAACACCGTTCGCGACAGCCGGCGTGCCTTCAATTTCCTTTTTTCGCATCGTAGCGTGGTCGAGCGCAACCTGCTGGAGAAGAACTCGACCGGCATCATTGCGCTCAACTCCGAGGGAATGATCATCCGCCACAACCGCATCCTGCACGCCATGGACGCCTCCGGGGCCGGCATCGCGCTCAAGGAGACCTCGGCAGCGCTGATCCAGGGCAACGAGATCGTCCATTGCGCCCACGGCATCATGGCCGATTCGCCAATGAATCCGATCAACCGCATCGTGTTCGTCGACAACCTGATCGCCCACAACATTACCGGCATCTATTTCTATGGTGCCAAGGGCGGCCACATTGCCATCAACAACACCTTCCGCAGCAATCTGTGGCCGGTCACGATCATCGGCGACGGCGACCCGATGAACGACACGTGGTGGGGCAACAGCTGGGACAACTACGAGGGCTTCGACCTCGACGCCGACGGCTTCGGCGACACGCCGCACGAACTGCACGCCTGGGCCGACCGAATCTGGATAGAAACGCCGAGCGCCACCTTCTTCCGCAACTCACCGGTCCTCGAATTGCTCGACTTTCTCGAAAAACTGGCGCCGTTTTCGGCGCCATCCCTGATCCTGCGTGACACTGCGCCGCGCATGGGGCGTCACAACTGATATTCGTCGCCGCCGCCCTGCATGGCCATGTCCACGACCCGCTTAGAGAGGTGCGGCGCGAACAGGGAGATCAAATCGTAATCGTAGCGGCGCAGATAAGTACCGCGTCGCAGCGCCAGCCGGGTCGTATTGGACTCGAACAGGTGGGCTGCATCGGTGGCGACCAGTCCGATGTCGCGCTGGGCATCGAAAGCCAGCGCTGAAATAATGCCGAGACCGAGGCCAAGGCTGACGTAGGTCTTGATCACATCGGCATCGAGGGCAGTCAGCGCAACATTGGGTTGCACGCCGATGCGCTCGAAGGCGCGATTGATCCGCGAACGGCCGGTAAAGGCCGTGTCGTAAGTAATCAGTGGCCATCGTGCCAGTTCATTCAACGACAGCGGCTGCGACTTGAGGATGGGATGCCCCTCCGGAGCGATCACGCAATGCGTCCACTGGCGCACCGGCAACGAGATCAATTGCGGATACTGGTCGAGTGCTTCAGTGGCAATACCGATGTCGGCATCGCCCGCCATCACCCACTCGGCGATCTGGGTCGGGCTGCCCTGGTGCATTTCCAGCTTGACGTCCTGGTGCTGCGCCATGAAGTCGCGAACGACCACCGGTAGCGCGTAGCGTGCCTGGGTATGGGTTGCTGCCAGCACCAGCCGGCCGGTGTCACCGGTAGCAAACTCGCTGCTTGCCCGCTTGAGGTTTTCCGCTTCGCGAAGGATGCGTTCAGCAATGCTCAGCACAACCTTGCCGGGCTCGGTCACGCCGGTGAAGCGCTTGCCACTGCGTTCGAAGATGGCAATACCGAGTTCGTCCTCGAGCAGCTTGACCTGCTTGGAAATGCCAGGCTGCGAGGTGTAGAGCGACTCGGCCGCCTCAGAGACATTCAGGCCCTGACGCTGGATTTCGACGATGTAGCGTAGCTGTTGGAGTTTCATTCGAGGATCGAGTGCTTAGGATCGAGGATCGAGTGGGTTTGCTCGCAGCTCGATCCTCGATCCTAATAACCAGCCGCTATAACAATCTAACCCAATATTCTTTTTGATTCAAATGGCCGCTGCTACGATGTAGGCTATGGATTACCTTTACACCCTTTCCGGCTTCGCAGTCGGTGCGATTGTAGGCCTGACCGGCGTTGGCGGCGGCTCGCTGATGACGCCGCTTCTCGTGCTGCTATTCGGCGTTCCGCCGGCCACGGCGGTAGGCACCGACCTGCTTTACGCAGCGATGACCAAGGCCGGCGGCACCGTCGCCCACGGCCGGAAGGGGCATATCGACTGGGCCATCACTGGCCGCCTGGCTGCCGGCAGCATTCCCGCCGCGGCGGTTACGCTCTGGGTGCTATCGCAACTGCCCAAGGGCAGCAATGTTATCGGCCAGCTCATCTCGCATGGCCTCGGCTTTGCGTTGTTGCTGACCGCCATTGCACTGCTGTTCGGCCGCAAGCTGCGCGACTATGCCAGCAAGCACGATGATTCGGCCCTGCGCCGATGCTGCCTGGGCAAGATCACCGTCGCCGTCGGCGCCGTCCTTGGCGTGCTGGTCACCATTTCGTCAGTCGGCGCCGGCGCACTGGGCGTCGCAGCGCTGTTCTTCCTCTACCCAAAACTTTCGCCGGTCAAGATTGTCGGATCGGATGTCGCCCATGCCGTACCGCTGACGCTGGTTGCCGGGCTTGGCCACTGGCTCCTCGGCGGCGTCGACTGGGCGTTGCTCGGCGCACTGTTGCTCGGTTCGCTGCCCGGTATCTGGGTGGGCACCCATGTTTCCGCCAAGGTGCCGGAGCATATTCTTCGCCGCCTGTTGGCTGCCATGCTGGTGCTGATCGGCACCAAGCTGGTTTTTGCCTGACGTATTACCCCAAGGACGTTCCATGTATAAATACGATGCCATCGACCGCCAGCTGATCAACGAGCGCGTCGAGCAATTCCGCGATCAGGTCCGCCGCTGGAAAGCCGGCGAGTTGAGCGACGATGAATTCCGCCCGCTGCGCCTGCAAAACGGTCTCTACATCCAGCGCCACGCGCCAATGTTCCGGATCGCCGTGCCCTACGCGATGATGAATTCGGCCCAGATGCGCAGGCTGGCCCGCGTCGCCCACAAATACGACCGCGGCTACGGCCACTTCACGACGCGTCACAACCTGCAGCTCAACTGGCCGAAAGTCGAGGATGTCCCCGAGATACTCGCCGAACTGGCCGAAGTCGAGATGCACGCCATCCAGACTTCCGGCAACTGCCTGCGCAACATCACCACCGACCAGTTTGCCGGCGTCGCGGCTGACGAGATCATCGACCCGCGACCGTTGGCTGAAATCCTCCGCCAGTGGACGACCTTCCACCCGGAGTTCGCCTTCTTGCCGCGCAAGTTCAAGATCGCCATTTCCGGCACCCGGGAAGACCGCGCCGTCACCTGGTTCCACGACATCGGCCTGCAACTGCAGCAACAGAACGGCGAGACAGGCTTCCGCGTCATCGTCGGCGGCGGCTTGGGCCGCACACCGATCCGCGGTCAGATCGTGCGCGAATTTCTGCCCTGGCAGCACATCCTGACCTATTGCGAAGCGATTCTGCGCGTCTACAACCGCCAGGGCCGCCGCGACAACGCCTACAAGGCGCGCATCAAGATTCTCGTCCAGGCGCTCGGCGTTGAGGAATTCGCCAGGCAGGTCGAAGAAGAATGGGCGCACACCAAGGACGGCCCGGCCACCATCACGCAAGCCGAATTCGACCGCGTCGCCAGCCATTTCACCGCCCCGGCCTACGAAAAGCTGGACGAACCCGAACTGCCGTCTGAAAAAGCCTTCAAAAATTGGGCCGACCGTAGCATTCACCCACACAAGGTGCCCGGCTACGCCGCCGTCACGCTTTCGCTCAAAAAGCCAGGCGTGGCGCCAGGCGACATCACTTCCGAGCAGATGCTGGCCGTCGCCGATCTGGCCGACCAGTACAGCTTTGGCGAACTGCGCATCAGCCACGAACAGAACATCATCCTGGCCGACGTCAAGAAGACCGACCTCCACGAAGTCTGGCAGAAGGCCAAGGCTGCGGGACTGGCGACGCCGAACACCGGCCTGCTGACCGGGATCATCTGCTGCCCGGGCGGCGATTTCTGCGATCTGGCCAACGCCAAGTCCATTCCCATCGCCAATGCCATCCAGGCCCGTTTCGACGATCTCGACTACCTGTTCGACATCGGTGAGATTGACCTCAACATCTCCGGCTGCATGAATGCCTGTGGTCACCACCACGTTGGCCACATAGGCGTGCTGGGCGTCGACAAGAACGATTCGGAGTTCTACCAGGTCACCCTCGGTGGGCGCCAAGGCAACGACGCGAAGCTCGGCAAGGTCATCGGCCCGTCGTTCGCGGCCGAGGAAATGCCGGATGTCGTCGACAAGATCATCAAGGTTTATCTCGAACACCGCCATGCTGACGAGCGTTTCCTCGACACCTTCGATCGCATCGGCATCGACCCGTTCAAGAACCGCGTTTACGAAGGCCGCGCCCACGGCAAGGCCAAGGCAGCACAACAGGAGGCCGCATAATGGCGCAACTGATCAAGCACCGGACCGCCACGGTCGATACCTGGAAAACGCTGGAACTCGCCGAAGGCGAAACGCCCGAAAGCGTTGAACTGCCAAGCGGCGACGTCATCTTCCCGCTTGCCGTCTGGCAGGTGCGCAAGGCCGAAATCATCTCCTGCCACAAGCGCATCGGCCTGTTGTTCCAGCCTGACGAGCGCCTAGAGGACATTGCAGGCGACCTCGAATACTTCGTCGTCATCGCCGTGAATTTCCCGAAATTCGTCGATGGCCGTGGCTACTCCACCGCCGCCCTGCTCCGCCAGCGCTACCACTATCAGGGCGAACTGCGCGCTGTCGGCGACGTGCTGCACGATCAACTTTTCTACCTGCAGCGCGTCGGCTTCGACAGCTATGCGCTGAAGGACGGCAAAGATGTCGTGCATGCCATCCAGCAAGGCTTCACCACCTTCGGCGATGCCTACCAGGCCGCCACCGACCAGCCCCAACCCCACTTCCGCCGCCGCGCCTGAGGACTTCATGACGCCCAGCCTGCTCAACATCACGCCCGAACTGACCGCCAGCGTTGCCGCCAAGACCCTGGCCGTCAACGCCCTGCTTGCCGACATCGCCGCCAGCTGGTCGCCGGCCGCCTTCGCCAACAGCCTCGGCGCCGAGGACATGGTGCTGACCGACCTGATCGTCAAGGCTAAACTGCCGATCGAAATTATCAGTCTCGACACCGGCCGCCTCCCGGTCGAAACATACGACCTGATGGCCGCGGTAGACAAGCATTACGGCCTGAAACTGAAAATCTACTTCCCGCAGCCCGAGGAAGTCGAAGCCTTCGTCCGCAACCACGGCATCAACGGCTTCTATGACTCAGTCACGCTGCGCAAGGCCTGCTGCCATACCCGCAAGGTCGAGCCGCTGAAACGTGCCCTGGCCGGCAAGCGCGCGTGGATCACCGGCCTGCGTGCCCAACAGGCGACCACCCGCACTGGCCTGCCCTTCCGCGAATACGACGAAGGCAACGGCCTGGAAAAATTCAATCCGCTGTCTGACTGGACCGAGAAGGAAGTCTGGACCTACATCAAGCAAAATGGCGTCCCCTACAACGCCCTGCACGACAAGTTCTACCCCAGCATCGGCTGCGCCCCGTGCACTCGTGCCATCTCGCCAGGCGAAGACGTCCGCGCCGGACGCTGGTGGTGGGAAAACCCCGAGTCGAAGGAATGCGGGTTACACGTGAAGGGCTAATACTCGGGGTTTCGTCGCAGGCTAACTTCGCACCGCGAAGTTAAGGCGCACAGCGCCGGCCGAAGACAAAATCCGGAATCCAAGGAATATGGCCTTCATCTGAAGGCCTAGGCCAAGCCCATCACAGGAAGCCAAGAACCGAAGCCCTGGCCAAAAGCCGGGGCTTTGTCATTTCTGATCTTGCGCGACTTGTGGATGTCGCGAAAGCACTGAACCAAGCGCCCAAGGCGGGTTCCTATCCCATAGAGAAAACGAAGCGCGCAGCGCTCTGAAGCGCCTCTTGCTGACAGGAGGACACCGTGAGCAACTACCAGAGCACACTATTCAGCCGCGAAGAAATTGCCGCGTGGACCATGGCATTCCATTTCGCCAAACCCACCGGCTTCGGTTTCAAGGCCGGCCAGGCAATTGATATCGTCCTGAGCGACCCGGCAGGTGCCGACGATGGCAATACGCGGCACACCTTCTCGATTGTTACGGCACCGTTCGAGGACAAGCTGACGATTGCGACACGCATGCGCGACACGCCCTTCAAGCGTCGCCTGAAAGACTTGCCGGATGGCTCACCGATCGGGATCGAAGGGCCCTCCGGCTCGCTGGTCCTGCACAGCAAACCCGAGCGGGCGGCCATCATGATTGCCGGCGGCATCGGCATCACGCCATTCGTCAGCATCCTGCGGCAGGCGGCGATCGATCCGTCGCCACGACGCCTGGTCTTGCTTTATTCCAACCATCGACCGGAGGACACCGCATTTCTGGCCGAACTGCAGGCGATGGAACGGTCGAATCCAAATTTTCGTCTGCTGGCGACGATGACCCGGATGGACGAATCCAGCCAAGGCTGGCAGGGAGCGACGGAAGGCATCGACGAAAAACTGCTCAGACGGATCGCCGCCGAACTGGCTGCGCCGATTTACTACCTGGCCGGACCGCCGGCAATGGTTGCGGCAATGCGCCAGACCTTGAACGAAGCCGGTGTTGACGACGACGATCTGCGCAGCGAGGAGTTTTACGGGTACTAGACACCCGATTCGCCACGCGAACGGCGCCAAAAAAAGCGGCCGGGCATCAGCCCGGCCGTAAACTCCCCGACCGAAGCCAGGGGGAGGAGACACTGGTTGCCCGGCGAATCAATTCGCCCGGATGAGTTGCGGCGCCGCCGCGTGCATGGCTGCCGCAGAGCGGCTGTTTTTTCGGGGAAGCTCTGCAGACGTGCGGGAGGTCCAGGCCAGGCCGCCGGCCAGCGGAATGCCTGCCTGACGGAGAGTGGCCTCATAGCTGCCGCTATCGCGGGTGGTGTGCATCCGGGACTCGCCGGAAAATGCCGGCGCAGCGATCAGTAAGGCCGCAAGACAGAGAAGGGGCTTGTTCATGATGGCTAACTCCTTAGAAGCAAACTGAAAATATTGCGTAGAATCGGTTTCGTTCTCGACGCGGCATATCGGGATGGCATGCAGCACCGAGTCAGTGATGCCAAGATATCGACTTTGCTGCGCCGCAACAAACGATCAATTTTCAGCCGATGCATTAGAAAATATTAACCATGCAACCCCGTCTGCCTCCGCTCAATGCCTTGCGTGCCTTCGAGGCGGCGGCACGCCTGCTCAGTTTCAAGAAGGCGGCGGCCGAACTATCGGTGACCCCGGCGGCGATCAGCCATCAGATCAAGTTGCTGGAAGAATTTCTCGATCTGGTGCTGTTTCATCGACTGACCCGGGCGCTGGAGTTGACGCCGGAGGGCGCGGCAATGCTGCCCAAGGTACAGGAGGGGTTTGCCAGCCTGCTCGCTGCAGTCGAAGCAACGCGGCGAAAAGAAACGGGGGGCATCGTCACCCTCTGTGCCCCGCCCTCCTTTGCTGCGCGCTGGCTAGTCCCCAGGCTGGGGAATTTCTCGCGGGCACACCCCGACATCGACCTCCGCCTGTCGAGCAGCGTGTCGATGATCGACAAAATCGACCGCGATATGGAACCTGCTGGCGAAGAACAAGGGTATGACCTGATGATTCGCTTCGGCCGCGGCATTTATCGGGGATACGCCGTGGATCGCCTGTTTTCGCCGGCCTATATTCCAGTCTGCAGCCCGGCGCTGATTGACGGAAATGGCAAGCTGCGCGCCCCGGCCGACTTACGCCGGCACACACTGATCCACGACGCCACGGTTCCAGAACTGGACGAGCGTCCCGGCTGGGATCAATGGCTGGAGCTGGCGGGTGTCGGCTACCTGAAAAAGGAGATGCGCGCCATCCATTTCCAGGACGGCGCGCTGGCTCTGGCCGCGGCGGTTGCCGGCCAGGGCGTGGCGCTGGCGGCGCGCCCCATGGTCAGCGCCGACATCGCCGACGGACGCCTGGCCATGCCTTTCCCGCTGTCCATTCCATCCCGTTACGCCTATTTCGCGTGCACCCCGACGGCCACGGCCAAACGCCCGACTGTCCTTGCACTGCGGACCTGGCTGATCCGCGAGGCGGCCCGCGAACGCGCTGCCGACCGGACTCAGCAGGCGCTCGTACCAGCGCCTGACAAGCCCGAAAAATCGGGTTCTCGTCCGGGCTAAAGCTGCTCCACTGAAGCTCCTTTTCGTTCGCTGCGGGCAGCGTGCGACCTCGGCTCTTTGCTGCACCGCAACAAAATGGTAGTCTTGGCGACATAGAATCAAGCCATCAAGGCGGAGTACCTGCATGTCCGAAATCGATCTCAAACGCTTCTTCCTCGAACAGGTACGCCTGTTTGAGAGTTTTCCCGCCGACAAGGTCGAGGAAATCGTCATCAAGTCCCGGCTGGCCACCTACGAGGGCAATGAAGCCATCCTCGAAACCGGCGACGAGGGCCACTACATCGGCGTGATGATCAGCGGCCACGCCGAAATCTCGGTCACCGACAACACCGGCACGCGCGCTGTCGTTACGCAGCTGGTCCCGGGCGATGTGTTCGGCGTCATGTCGCTGCTCACCGGCGACCGCATCGTCGCCGACGTCATCGCCGGCAACCGCTGCTTCGTGCTGATGATCCCGCAGGAAGTCTTCAACACCCACATCCTGACCAATCCGAAAGCCGTCGGCTACCTCTCCCGCCTGCTTGCCGACCGCACCCGCGCCATGTCCTCCGACGAGGTCAGCGGTGCCGTTTCGCGCGCCGACGATCCGTACACCCTGTCTCTGAACACCAACGCGCCGGGCAAGGTCGTCGTCCTCAACGTCGGCATCAGCCAGATTCATTTCGGCATCTACGACACCGAGGAAAGCGGCGCCGACGTGCATGGCATCGTCGACCATGCCGACAAGCAGGTCGCCCTGATCACCGTCATGGTCGGCACCCAGCAGAAGACCATCGAGCATGCGCCGTTCAAGCTCTCCGAACTGTTCAAGGTGATGACTGAAGTGACGGCCCTGCTTGGCGACGCCTTCACCTTCCACCCGGAAGACGTCAGCGCCATCGGCCATCGCGTCGTCCATGGTGGCAACAAATTCTCCAGCTCGGTCGTCATCAATTCGGCGGTGATCGCCGAAATCGAGGAATTGTCCCTCTTCGCGCCACTGCACAATCCGGTCAATGTCGCCGGCATCCGAGTGGCCATGAAGATGTTCCCGAACGTGCCGCAGGTTGCTGTCTTTGACACCGCCTTCCACCAGACGCTACCGCCCTACGCCTACCTCTACGGCCTGCCCTACGACCTCTACAAGCAGCACGGCATCCGCCGCTACGGCTTCCACGGCACCTCGCACCGCTACGTCTCGCTGAAGGCCGCCGAGGTGCTGCAGCGGCCACTCGGCGAGCTGGAAATCGTCTCCTGCCACCTAGGCATCGGCGCCTCGATGTGCGCCATCGACCACGGCCGGTCGATCGACACAACCATGGGCATGACGCCAAGCGACGGCCTGATCATGCCCAGCCGTTCGGGCAGCATCGACCCGGCCGTGATGATTCATCTGATGGAACAGCACAAGATGTCGGCGGAGCAGCTATCCACCCTGATCAACTGCGAAAGCGGCCTCAAGGGCATCTCCGGCATTTCCAGCGACATCCACGAGATCGAGGCGGCCGCCGCCGACGGCCACCACCGCGCCCTGCTCGCCCACAAGGCCTTCTGCTACCAGGTGCGCAAGAACATCGGCGCCTACGTCGCGGCGATGGGCGGCATCGACGTCCTCGCCTTCACCGGCGACGTCGGCGAAACCAGCGCCACGGTCCGTAGCCTGGCCTGCCAGGGTCTGGGCTACATGGGTATCCGGCTCGACGAGGAGAAGAACCGCGACCTCGGCCGCTTTGACCAGTTCGCCGTGATTTCCACCGACGATTCGCCGGTCACCATCCTCGTCGTCGCCAACGACGACGAACGCCTGGTCGCCTGGGAAACGCTGCGCGCCATCGAGCGCAACCAGCTGCTGATCGCCGCCAAGGCCGAGGACGCACCGATCCCGGTCGAAATCTCCGCCCACCACGTCCACCTGTCGCAAGCCGACGTCGAAGCGCTGTTCGGCCCCGGCCACCAGCTGACACCGGAACACGAACTGTCCCAGCCCGGCCAGTTCGCCTGCGCCGAAAAGGTCCATCTGGTCGGCCCCAAGGGACGCATCGCGAACGTCCGCGTGCTCGGCCCGACGCGCAAGGAAACCCAGGTCGAGATCGCGATGACCGAGCAGTTCAAGCTCGGCGTCCAGCCGCCGATCCGCCAGTCCGGCGACCTCGCCGGCACCCCCGGCGTGACGCTGGAAGGCCCGTACGGCAGCACCAGCATCGAGCGCGGCGTCATCTGCGCCCAGCGCCACATCCACATGACGCCGGAAGACGCCCTGCGCTTCCATGTCCGCGACAACTACATCGTCCGCGTCCGCATCGAAGGCGAACGCCAGCTGATCTTCGGCGACGTCGTCGTCCGCGTGAATCCGGGATTCCGCCTGGCCATGCACATCGACACCGACGAAGGTAACGCCGGCAACATCCATACCGGCATGCTCGGCTACATTGAGGAAATCCAGAGTCGGCACTGAACCAAGCTGGAGTCCCGGCCGATGGCCGGGATGGTCAGCACAAGCCCGGTACCAGCCCCCGGGGCGAGCGCAGCAGGTCGGCCAGCGTATAGCCGTCGAGGACCAGGAACATGGCTTTCAGGGCCTCGTTCAGGATCGCCGGCAGGCAACATGCACCCTGAATGCGGCAGGTGGTCTTGTCGCCGAAGCACTCGGCCAGTGAAAAATCGCATTCCGCCTGCCGGATCACCTCGCCGACGATGATTTCCTGCGGCGGACGGGCCAGGCGCAGGCCGCCGCCCTTGCCGCGCACCGTCTCGATGTATCCACCCCGCCCAAGCTGATGCACAACCTTCATCAGATGGGCCTTGGAAATGCCGTGGGCGGCCGCAATCTCGGCGATGGTCGCCAGCCGGTCGTTTTGCGCGCCGAGGTACATCAGGACGCGCAGGCTGAAATCGGAAAACGTACTCAGTCTCATGGCGATTTGTAAGATACATTCAAAATATTGCTTATACGATCATGGCTTGGTAGCATCAAGATCTATTTTATTTATATCTTATGGCGACCTCTGGCGCCATCTGCCCGATGAGACGCCCCCGGAAGAAAAATGGCCAAGCCGCCAAGCAAGAAAATCATCGAAATCAAGCCCGTTGTCGAACCGGGTGCCAAAGTTTATCCGCGCTCGATCAGCGGCCCGTACACCCGCTGGCGCTGGGCTTCGGTCTGGCTGACCCAGATCGTTTTCTACGGCCTGTGCTGGTTGCCCTGGCACGGTCGCCAAGCCATCCTGTTCGACATCGACACCCGGAAATTCTATTTCTTCGACCTCGTCCTCTGGCCGCAGGACACGATTTATCTGGTGTTGCTGATGATCCTGGGGGCCTTCGCCCTGTTCCTGTTCACGGCGATTGCCGGACGGCTGTGGTGCGGCTACACCTGCCCGCAAACCGTCTACACGGAAATTTTCCTCTGGTTTGAAAAAGTCATCGAAGGCGAAAGGCCGCAGCGCATCAAGCTCGATGCCGCCCCATGGTCGGCGCGCAAGCTGTGGATCAAGACGCTCAAGCATGGCACCTGGCTGGCTTTTTCGCTGTGGACCGGCATCACCTTCGTTGGCTATTTCATGCCGATCCGCGAACTGGTTCATGATCTGGCGACCCTCACACCCGGCGCCTGGTCGGCATTCTGGGTAGTCTTCTACGCCTTCGCGACCTACGGCAATGCCGGCTTCCTGCGCGACCAGATGTGCCGGCAGATCTGCCCCTACGCCCGCTTCCAGTTCGTGATGTTCGACCCGGACACGCTGATCATCGCCTACGACACGGCCCGTGGCGAATCGCGCGGAACCCGTGCCAAAGGCGCCGATCCGCGTGCGCTGGGCCTTGGCGACTGTGTGGACTGCAGCATCTGCGTTCAGGTTTGCCCGACCGGCATCGATATCCGCAACGGCCTGCAGAACGAGTGCATCGGCTGCGCTGCCTGCATCGACGCCTGCGACCAGGTCATGGACAAGATGAACTACCCGCGCGGCCTGATCCGCTATTCGACCGAAAACGCCGTGAGCAAGAACTACACGTCGCTGGATATTCTCCGCCGGGCGGCGCGGCCACGGGTCATCTTCTACACGGCCATCCTGGTGCTGCTGACCGCCGCCACCGCCTGGTCGCTGGCCACCCGCATCCCCTTGAAGGTCAATGTATTGAAGGACCGCAACGTGCTGTCGCGGGAAGCCGACGACGGCAGCATCGAGAATAGCTACCGACTGCAGATCATGAACACCGGCGACCAGACGCGGACTTTCCGGATCAGCATCGGCGGCATCGAGGGCGCCCGCCTGAGCAGCGCGACGGAAATCACCATCCCGGGCGGCGAGATCGGCAGCCAGACCGCAATCGTCAGCGCCGAACCCGGCGCCATTCGCGCCGGTGCATCGCCAATCCGCTTTAGCGTTGCGGATACCGCCGACGACAAGGTCGCCGTCACCGAGCAGTCGAAATTCTGGATGCCTTGACGGGCGCAAAACCTGAATCAGCGATAGCCTAGGCGAAAGCCGGCCTGGACCGGGGTGCCAATTTCGCCTCCATGGCTTGCTGGAGGGAGTTAGTGGGGCGACAGAGGTGGTAACCCTGGGCAAGGTCGATTGCATGGGCAAACACCTGGTCGAGCACCGCCTGGTCTTCGACGTATTCGGCAACCGTACGGATACCCAGTTCCTGGGCCAGGCTGACGATGCTGCGCACCAGCGTTCTATCCTTTTCGTCGTTGCGCAAGCCGCGAATGAAGTCGCCTTCTATCTTCAGAAAATCGATCGGGAAGCGTTTGATGTAATGGAACGACGAGAAGCCTGATCCGAAATCGTCGATCGCCAGCTTGAAGCCCTCGGCACGCAAATCGGCAACAAAGCGGTCGAGCAATGCCATATTCTTGATCGTCTCCCGCTCGGTAATTTCGAACACCAGCCGCGAACGATCGATCTTGAACCGGCTGACAATTCGGCGGGTTTCGTCCATAAAGTCATGCAGGACCAGTGCCCTGGGCGACAGGTTGATGAACAGGTGGCCGGCATAGCCGCACTCCTCGACGGCGGTGAGCGCCTTTTCCAGCTGGATGAAATCAAGCCGGTGCATGACACCCATTTTCTCGGCGATCTCGACATAGTGGTCGGCCGCCATGTAGCTGCCGTCTTCCAGGCGGATGCGCGACAGCACCTCCACTGCCTCCACCTCGCCAGTCTGCGCGTTGAGAATCGATTGGTAGAAGGGGACAACGGCCCGCCGCTCAATGGCGTCGAGAACCAGCATGCTCTTCTCGCCAAGGGTACGGAAGACTTCGATGACATCTTCGGCTGTGGGCACGATCACCCGGTTTTTACCCTCCGCCTTCGCGCGGTACATCATGTTGTCGGCAATCAGGAAGAGATTGCGGCTGCTGAGCGCATGGTCGGGATAGGTCGACATGCCAACCGACACCGAAGTCGTGATGCGGGCGCCGTCAGGCCCAAGCATGCATACCTCAGACAGCGCATCGATGATCCGCCGGGCCACCCGGTGAGCCGTCGCCTGGTCGCTATCTGGCAGGATGGCGACGAACTCGTCGCCGCCGTAGCGCGAAAGCAGGTCATCGTCGCGGATGGCCTGGCGGATGCCGTCGGCCATCTTCTGCAGAAAGAGATCGCCGACGCCGTGGCCATAGGAATCGTTGACCGACTTGAAGTTGTCGGCATCGATAACAAGGATCGAAAATTTGTTGCCCTGGCGCGCCGAGCGATTGACCTCGCTATCGATCAGTTCCCAGAAAACTCGCTGGTTGTACAGATTGGTCAGGGGGTCGCGCGTGGCGTGGTACTCAAGTTCCTTGGTGTACTTGTCAATCGCCTTGACGGAACCGACGACGTTGAGCAGGGTGGCGAGGATACTTTGCACCGCCAGCAAACGGCTGGGCTCCTGCGCGTCCTGCGGCTGCATGCCAATGCCGACGATGCCACCGATCTTCGGGATATCGACGAGCAGTGACTTCACCTTGACCTCGATGTCTGCCATCGACAGTTCCGGCAATTCGACGGAGCGGTCAGCCACGTTGTGCGCGACACGCACCGCACAGCCACTCGTGAAATAAGGCGTGGCGGGCAGCACAGCCCGCATGCAGCCTTCGAAGCAGCGTTTGGTTTGCTCGGTCGGGCTGTAGCGCCAGAAGACCTCCAGATCATAGCTGCCTTCGCCGGTCTTGAAGATCGAGAACATCGCGTAGGCCGGCATGATGGTATCGATCTCCACCATCAGGCGCTTCACGTACTCGCGCCAGTCCTTGACCACTTCCGACGTAAGGACGAATTTCTCAAGCAGCCGGATCTCGAATTCGAGCATCTCCTTGTCGACTGCGATGCTGCGGATGCGCTCGGTGAGCTGCCCGATTTCATGCTGGATCAGATTGAACTCGGCAAAACCGAAGCGCCCGGTACGCGATTCCAGCACGCGCAGATCGGCAACCTTGTTCACCGTGCCGATGTCGTCGGCCAGTCCAGCCAGCGAAGTCGCCAGGCGTCGCTGAATATAGGAAACCATCAGCAGGGTGGCGATCAGCGCCAGCGGAACCATGGGGGCCAGCGCAAAGAGGAAACGTTCGCGATGCACGGCAATCTGCCGACCAACATCGACCTGGACATCGATGACTCCGAGAACATCGCCGACGGCGGCATTGGTATGGCAAGCGCGGCACACCTCGGTAGCCGCAAGCGGCCGGATAACCCGGACGACATCGCCAATGTCCTCTCGTACCGGCAGCCCTTCAGCAAAGCCACGGGCTACGGCCACATCGAACGGCTTTTGCGCCACTTCACCAAACAGGGCGCTGACCCTCGGGCCGCGGTAAATGTCGATCCGGCGGGGCGTGTCGTCGACTGACTTCTGGATGGCCCCAAGGTAGCCTTCGAGCTGTTGCCGGTTCCAGCCGGTGCTCATCAGCTCGAACATCGCATTGAAAGTCAGCGCTGCAAAACTGTCGGCAGACTGGGCAGCATCTTCGCGGACAGATTTCTCGTAGATCCGCGACACGATCAGGCCCGTCACCACCACCATGACCAGAGAAAACACAAATCCCGCCACCAGCAACAGGCTTTTGATGCTACGAACCGGATTCATCTGATCACGCTCACTGAAGTCCCCGCTGAAACTGCGCCCTCTCGCCCCGAGATCGAATAGCCGATCGATTTGGCACGCATTGCGGACCGACTGTATCGCTTCAACGCGTAGTTCTCCAGTCGGAACGCAAGCATCGTGCCGCTGATCTTTAAGCCAATAAAACAATTAATAAACAATCGCTTGAATAAGAATACCAGGCCTTTTCCGCAAGCAGACTGTGCTCAATTCCAAGAGCGCCATCTCAATTTTGGGAAGAGAGACGTTTGCACTGGCTCGCCAGCCAGATTTCGAAAATTGCCTTTTTTTCGAGGCGACCGTAGCGTTCGGCGCCAGCCTTTTGGCCATGGCCTATTCCGTGTTTCGGTGCCGACCATCCCGACCCCGCGAAGGAACGAATTCACTAAGGCATTCCGCCCCCTTGGCGTACACTCCGCGGCTCACTCTCATGGCAGGACGCCCGATGCAAAACGAACACTTCATCCCGGGCAAAGACGCCTCGCTAGAGCACTCCATCGCCACGATGCAGGCCAGGCTAGCCGACCGCGGTTTCGACATCGAGGAATACGCATGGCTCAATCCGGTTGAAAATGTCTGGTCGGTGCATGTTCGCAACCGCGCCTGCCCGCTGATGTTCACCAACGGCAAGGGCGCCGGCAGGCTGGCCGCTCTCGCCAGCGCGCTGGGCGAGTTCTTCGAGCGCCTGTCGTGCAACTACTTCTGGAACCACTATTACCTCGGCGATGCGCTATCCAACGGCGAATTCGCCCACTACCCGCGCGAGCGCTGGTTCCCGGTCACCGGCGCCGACTGGCCGGTCGAACTGCTGACCCCGGAGTTGCAGGCCTTCTACAACCCGGAAGGCAGCATCCCGGCCGAAGCGCTGATCGACATGAACACCGGCCACTACGAACGCGGCATCTGCGCCATTCCCTACGTCCGCCAACGCGATGGCGCCGGGGTCTTCTTTCCGGTCAACATCGTCGGCAACCTCTACGTCAGCAACGGCATGGCGGCCGGCAACACGCCGACCGAGGCACGCGCCCAGGCGTTGTCGGAAATCATCGAACGCCATGTCAAATTCAAGGTGATCACCGAAGGGCTGTGCCTGCCCGAAGTACCGGAAGACGTCATTGCCCGCTACCCGGGCATTGCCGTCGGCATCCAGGGCCTGCGCGACGCCGGCTTCGGCATCCTGGTCAAGGACGCCTCGCTCGGCGGCCACTACCCGGTGATGTGCGTAACCCTGCTCAACCCGCGCGACCAGGGCGTCTTCGCCAGCTTTGGCGCCCACCCGCGCTTCGAAATCGCCCTTGAACGCGCCCTGACCGAGCTGCTCCAGGGCCGCGTCCTCGAAGCGCTCGACGGCTTTCCGCCGCCCGGCTTCGATCTCGACGAAGTGGCGAGCGCACCGAACCTCGAAATCCACTTCGTCGATTCGAGCGGCATCGTGCACTGGGACTTCTTTGGCGATACGCCGGACTTCGACTTCGTCGACTGGAACTTCAACGACATTGAAAACGGCAAGACCGCCGACGACTACGCATGGCTCACCGCACGCATCCACGCCGACGGGCACGACATCTACGTCGCCGACTTCGATCACCTCGGCGTCTACGCCTGCCGCATCCTGGTCCCCGGCATGTCCGAAATCTACCCGATCGACGATCTCGAATGGGAAAACAACAGCAACGGTGCCGCCGTCCGCCCGGCCATCCTCAACCTGGCCGAACTCGACGACGACCAGTGCGGCCAGCTGCTCGACCTGTTCAACGAACTGAACATCGCCGACGAACGCCCGGTTGCCGCGCTGATCGGCCTCGCCCCGGACTCCGCCTCGCTGTGGGCAGACCTCCGTATTGGCGAACTCAAGACCATGCTGGCCCTGGCCGTCGGCGACACCGACGCCACCCTCGAAGGCTGCGAATGGGTGCGCCAGTTCGAACAGCTCGACGCCGGCCGCCGCCGCGTCTATCGCTGCATCGCCACGCTGCTCGACATGGAAGATCCGAATGCCTTCGAGGACGCCCTGGTCAGCCTCTACGGCGAGGAAACGCTGGACCTGGCAAGTGACCTGATCGACGGCGAAGTGCGCTTCTTCGGGCTGGTCTCACCGGGCCTCGACCTCACCGGCTGCGACCTGCACCAGCGCCTGCTCGGTGAATACCGTAAAGTCCATTAGTGGCGTCGGCCGGGTTGGAGGCACTCCCTCCCCGGTCACACCGGACTGCCAAATGCTACGACCATAGAATCAAAGGCTGGCCCCAGGGTCGGTGCCAAAAACAGGCAAAAACCGAAACCCTGCATTCGGCAAAAGCCAAACAGTTAGCAGACGTTTACCCGGCAATCGATGCCTTGGCTTGCACCGGCTGAACTCATTCGCCGCCCGCCGGGATCACTCATGCCGGCAGTTGCCTCAATCAAAGTCGCAAACTCTGCCGGCGACAGCCGGGCGGGGCGAAGGGCCGGTAGCGATGCCGCCGTTTCGGCCAGGGAGCGAATCTGCTCTGCTTCGCACAAACTCTGATCACGGCCCGACCGATCAGCACAGTTTTTCTGCGCCTGCAATTTGGCCATCTGGCCCAGCCCGAGCAGGCTTGCCGACGCCTGACTCCGGATTTCGTGGGCGGCCGACGCGCCAGCCAATCCAAGCAACAACATCAAGACCAGGATTTTCGTCATTTGATTGACCTCTTTATCGATGACTACCTACCTGTCTTCGGGCGAAAAAGCCGCATACAGGCTTGAGCGTTATTCAGCATCAGCCGTGCCACGCCATGTCACCCCATGAAATCAGTCACTTGGGTTCAATTTCGAACATCCCTTCGCGCAAGCGGGGCATAAACCCAAACCCAGCGGGTGATTTCCCCCGCTTTTCCCCAACGGCATCGCCGCTACTGCTACACGCGCAAGGCCCTACAATGCCGCCTCAACCTCCCCGAGAGATCGTCGGATTTGTACGCAGCAAGGAAAATCATGGCCAAACCATTTGCAACAACGCTACTCGTCGTCACCACGGCTTTCTGGATCGGCGCTGCCAGTGCCGACGAACATGGGCACGCCCATCCGCATTTCGCGCCGGACGTTGACGCCTTTCATTCGCTGCTCGCTCCGCTCTGGCATGCCCGTCCGGGCAAGGCGCGCACCCGGAACGCCTGTACCAAGGCGGGCGAGCTCGCAAAGGGTGCCGCGGAGATCCGCTCGGCCGACGCGACGGCGCTGGTCGCCGCCATCCACCGCCTGCAATCCACCTGCAAAGGCAAACCAGCCGAGGTGGACGCTGCCTTCTTCGATGTCCATGAGGCCTTTCATCACCTGATCGACGTCCGGCCGCCTGCCTCAGCAGGCTGATCCGGGTCTTGCCGGCGCCATCCGGTCAATGAGCAGGGCCGGCATTGCAAATGCTACGGTCGGCCGCAAAAAAGGGCAAAAATCAAAATAGCTGCGGCCGGGAAGTTCCGGCGACAGGGCTGCTCAGCTTCCCGCCCCGGCCAGCCCCCTGAGCACGACCGCGTACAAGGCCAGCGGATCGACCGGTTTGGCGATGAAGTCGCTCATCCCGGCCGCGATGCAGCGCGCCTTGTCCTCGGCGAAGGCATTGGCGGTGACCGCCACGATAGGCATCAGCGCCTTGCCGGGCAGTTCGCGAATCCGGCGGGTTGCCGTCAGACCATCCATGCGCGGCATCTGCATGTCCATCAGGATCAGGTCGTAGTCATTCCGGCTGACCATTTCCACCGCGAACTCGCCGTCCTCGGCAACATCGACAACCAGTCCGACCTCGTCCAGCATGGCCAGCGCCACCTCGCGGTTGATCATTTCATCTTCGACGAGCAGGACGGTGCGCCCCGCGTAGTCGCGGCGAATGATTTCCGCAGCATCGGCGATATCGGTCAGCGCATCGCCAACCGCCGTTTCGCCGCCCGGCGCGCGCGGCAGGCGCACATTCAGCCAGAAGGTGCTGCCCTGCCCAGGCGTACTGATCGCACCGGCATCGCCGCCCATCAGGCCGGCCAGCTTGCGGGTAATCGCCAGGCCCAGACCGGTGCCGCCATAGCGGCGGGTGATCGTGTTGTCGGCCTGCTCGAAGGCGTTAAACAGCCTGGCCAGATGTTCGGGTGCGATGCCGATGCCGGTATCCACCACCGAGAAGCGCAGCAGCACCCCCTCGGCGTTCTCGTCGACCCGGCCGACGCTCAGGACAACACGACCGGTCTCGGTGAACTTGATCGCGTTGGTGGCGTAGTTGAGCAAGGCCTGCTGCAGGCGCGTTGAATCGCCGAGCAAGGTCTCCGGCAGGTCGCCGGCCTCGACGACAAGGTCCAGCCCCTTGGCCTGGGCACGGTCGCGCAGGATAGCGGCAACATTGGCGACGATGGTCTCGACCCGCAGCGGCACCTCCTCGAAGCTGAACTTGCCGGCTTCGATCTTCGACAGGTCGAGAATGGCATTGATAATTTCCAGCAAATGCTCGCCGGCCAGTTCCAGCCGTTCGAGCCGGGCCAACTGCTCGCCGGCCAGGCCGGCCCGGCGGATCAGATGAGCCATGCCGGTGATGGCGTTGAGCGGCGTGCGTATCTCGTGCGACATGTTGGCCAGGAAGGCGCTCTTCGCCACGTTGGCCGCCTCGGCAGCTTCCTTGGCCTGCGCCAGTTCTTCGGTGCGACTGGCGACCAGTTCCTCCAGGTGCTGGCGATAGCGCCGCAACTCCTCCTGGTTTCGCATGCGCTCGGTGATGTCGCGGCTGACCCCGAAGAGGCCGACCGTTTTGTGGTTCTCGTCAAACAGCGGCCACTTGCTGGTTTCCACGTAACCAACCTGGCCAGCGGCATCGAAGTATTTCTCGATGTAGCCAAGCAGCGGCCTTCCCTCGGCAAAGACCGGGTATTCGGCCTCTTCGTAAAGCCGGGCCGTTTCGGCCGGGAAGATGTCGCGGTCGTGCTTGCCGATCAGGTCGCGCCAGTGCCGGTGGCCGGTGATGTCGGCCATCGTCTGGCTGCAAAAGCGGAAGCGGCTGTTGGCATCCTTGAAATAGACAAAATCGGTGGTCTGGTTCAGGAAGGTCTCGAAATCCCGGTTGAATTCGGCCAGCTCCTTCTGCGCCAGCTTGCGCTCGGTGATGTCGACATCCATGCAGACAAAAATCAACTCGCCCGGACTGTCGCCGGGTATCGAGAACATGCTCGCGTCGATCCAGCGCGCCTCTTCGCCGCGTGTCCGGACGGCGTATTCGACCGGCCCGACCGGCTCGCCGGTGGCGGCGATCCGCTCCAGAACACGGCGAAAATCTGCCGCCTGCTGGCGCGAAAACAACAGCTTGTCCAGTGTCTTGCCCGCTGCCTCGGCTGCCGTCCAGCCATAGAGGCGCTCAGAGGCGCGGTTCCAGTAAATGACCCTGCCCTCGGCATCGAACCATTGAACCGCGACATCCGGCGTATTTTCCAGCGTCGCCGATAATTGCCGCCCCGCCGCATCGGCCCGCCGCCAAGCCTGCGACGCCTGGTTCAGGGCACGCCAGAGCGCGACAAAGGTACCCATCACCAGCACGGCAACCACTGCCATGCCCAGGCGCAGCAGCCAGCGGCTTTCCGGGGCACCGCCCCAGCTGCCGCGCGGCGTCGCCGCCATCTGCCACGACCCCTGCGGCAAATGGATATCGGCCAGTACCGGTGCATCGTCAAACAGCGCCGGCCGCCCGAAAAACACTTCGCCGGCAGACCCCTTCCCATTCGTCCCACGGATGGCAATGTCGATGGGTAGGTGAGCATCGCGCAAGCCGCTCGTGACAAACAGCTTCTCGGCATCGATGACGGCGCTGATCACTCCCCAGAAATACTCCTGCCCACGGCGGTCCGGCAGATAGACCGGCAGGCGCGCCACCAGGCCAACACCGCCCTGAACCAGATTGAGCGGCCCGGCCAGCACGATCCGGCGACTATCCCGCGCCTGCTCGACGGCGGCAAGCTGCGCCGGTACCGAGCGGTAATCGAGGTTGATTGCCTTTTCGTTGCCACGCACCGGATAAACCATCCGAATCACCAGATCGGGCGCCACGGCGATGTTGCGTAGTTGCGTACTGTCATCAAACAGAGGGCGGGCAGCCAGCGCGAAGCCTTCCTGGCCAAGGTCGGGCTGCAGTGCGACCACCCCGACCAAGCCGCGCGCCAACTGGATATTGCTGTTGAGGTTGCCTTCCAGCGCATTGCGGAAGCGCGCCAGATCGTTCTGGACCTGGGCACGCAAGGCCGTAGCATGCTGCTCGTCGCTGATGCGTTCGGCAACATACGCCGCCAGGACCAGCCCGAAGACGAGCAGGCCGGTCATGAACAGCAGCAGCCGGCGGTTCATCGCTGTCCCTTTCGCAGCGCACCCACAGCGCCCTCGGGGCCCGGTGTACGCCAGCAGGGAATTCCAACGAGAAATGTCATCAAGCGCGCCTCCCGCGGGCAAGAATGCAGGGTTTTTCAGGCCATTGTATCCATGCCATGGAAAAACTGGCAAAAACACGAATCCACCGAACTTACGCCGGCCGGACGAATCCAACAAACGGGCATGCCTGCTCATGCCCGGCAAGGAGTGCATCATGGAACACCCTGAACTCGAACACCCCGAACGAACGCGACCGGAAAGCGATTCCTTCGGCAGCCTCGAGGTCGCCACGGATCGTCTGTGGGGGGCGCAAACACAGCGCTCGCTGGCCCATTTCGCCATTTCCAGCGAACGCATGCCGGAAGATTTGATCCACGCGCTGGCCGTCGTCAAAGCCGCCTGCGCCAACGTCAACCGCGAATTCGGTCAGCTGCCGGCGACCGTCGCCGCAGCCATCATCATTGCCGCCGACGAAGTGACCAGCGGCAAACACGCTGAAGAATTCCCGCTCTCGCTGTGGCAGACGGGTTCCGGCACGCAAACCAACATGAACATGAACGAGGTGCTGGCCAACCGCGCCTCGGAGCTGCTGGGCGGCCAACGCGGCAACGCCCGCCTCGTTCATCCCAACGACGAAGTCAATCTCGGCCAGTCGTCCAACGACGTCTTCCCGACTGCCATGCACGTTGCCGCCACGGTCGGCATCACGCACTCCCTGCTGCCCGCAATGCGCCGCCTGCGCGATGCGCTGGCCGCCAAGTCGGGCGAATTCGCCGACATCGTCAAGATCGGCCGCACCCACCTGCAGGACGCGACACCACTGACCCTCGGCCAGGAATTCTCCGGCTATGTCGCCCAGCTTGAACATGCCGAGGCCACGATAGGTGCCAGCCTTGCCTCGCTCTACCCGCTGGCCATCGGCGGCACCGCCGTTGGCACCGGCCTCAACGCACCGCCGGACTTTGGCCGCCATGTTGCCGCCGAACTGGCAGACCGGACCGGCCTGCCCTTCACCAGCGCCGCCAACAAGTTTGCCGCACTGGCCACCCACGATGGCATGGTTGCCGCCCACGGTGCGCTGAAAACGCTGGCCGTGGCGCTGACCAAGATCGCCAACGACATCCGCTGGCTGGCCTCCGGCCCGCGTTCCGGCCTGGGCGAACTGAGCATCCCGGAAAACGAGCCGGGCAGCTCGATCATGCCCGGCAAGGTCAACCCGACGCAGTGCGAAGCGCTGACCATGCTCTGCTGCCAGGTCATGGGCAACGACGTGACGATCGGCATCGCCGGCGCCTCCGGCAATTTCGAACTGAACGTCTACAAACCGCTGATCGCCCACAACTTCCTGCAAAGCATCCGCCTGCTAGCCGACGGCATGAACAGCTTCGAGCGCCATTGCGTGCGAGGCATCGCCGCCGACCGTACCCGCATCGCCGAACTGATGGAACGTTCCCTGATGCTGGTCACCGCGCTGGCCCCGCACATCGGCTACGACAACGCCGCCGAAATCGCCCGCCTGGCCAGCCACCAGAACATGACGCTGAAACAGGCGGCGCTGGCCCTCGGCCACGTTTCGGCCAGCGACTACGAGCGCTGGGTGGTCCCGGCCGACATGGCACACCCGCCGGGCTGAGCTGGGCAAAATGCTACGGTCGGCCTGAAAAAATGGCCATTTTCAAAATTTGCTCCGGGGCGGCCCGGCAAAACAGCGTTTGAACTTTCGCAAGCTGCATATGTCATAAAACCAGCAAGCCGGCCCGAGCGGTCCGGCAGTCATCAGCGTTGACGGGGGAGAAACGTATGAAACGCGCGCTATTGGCCACCATATCGGCCATCACGATCCTTGCCACCGGCATCGGGATCTTCCAGGTCCAGAACCACGGCGTCGGCGATGCCCATGCCGAGAATGCGCCTCCGGCGTTGGCTGCAGCGCCGTCCGGCCAGCCTCAGCCCGAAGCCACCGTCGTCGATCAGGACGCGCCCTACTTCGAGGCCTGCGCCCGCGAAGGGCTGAACCAGTCCGAATGCGTCGGCCGCCTGATCTGGTTCAAGGCCACCGGCGGCAATGAACGTTTCCACACCTACACCTTCCAGCAGCGCATCGGCGTGCTCGTCGACTGGTTCCGCGTCCTGCGCGCCGACCAGCGCGACGACCGCTTCTGGGCCTGGGGCATCATCAACGACCCGGCCTGCTGCAAGCCGGGCGACCCCGACTGCCCGGCCAAATCGGCCGAAGATACCTATGGCTTCGACTGGTGCCCGGGCGACGACGTGCTGCTCAAGTACGTCGGCAAACCCGGCTACGTCGATCCGGCCTGCGGCCTAAAGGATGCAGCTCTCGACCCGGACGACCCTCACAGCCAGGGCGGCAAAGCCGACCAGCGTCATTCTGCCTGCGACCTCAAGTTCGGCACCTCGACCGGTGCGCTGGGCATCCGAAAATTCCCCAACCCGCGCTTTGACGCCGCAAAGTGGAAAGCCCTGAACGGTGGCAACGGCACCTGGGCCGGCTTTGCCGCGACCAAGGCCGCCACCACCGGCGTTGAGTCCGACACCCGCGTTTCCAAGCTGGCCGATGCATCGGTCGAGCCGCCCTTCCTGATCGGCACCTCCTGCGGCTCCTGCCACATCGCCTTCGACCCGCTCAACCCGCCGGCCGACCCGGCGCATCCGAAGTGGGAAAACATCAAGGGCCTGGTCGGCAACCAATACACCCGGATGTCTGAACTCCTCGGCTCCGGCATGCCGAAGACCAGCCTCGAATACCAGATGTTCGCCCACGCCCGCCCCGGCGTGACCGACACCTCGGCCATCTCGCACGACCAGATCAACAATCCGGGCACGATCAACGCGCTGGTCAACGTCGCCCAGCGCCCGGTGTTCAAGGGCGAGATGGTCACCAAGTGGCGCAAGGCCAATACCTGCGGCGCCGAGAAGGACGAGGACAAGTGCTGGTGCGAACCCGGCCGCAACGGCAAGTGCTGGCTAAAGAGCACGCGCGACGACGACACCACCACCGTCTTCCTCGGCGGCCAGAAGGTCGTCCTGCCCGGCGTCCATCACATCCTGAAGGGTGGCGAGGACTCGATCGGCGCCCTGGAAGCCATCCAGCGCGTCTATTTCAACATAGGCTCCTGCTCCGAACAGTGCTGGGTCAACAACTTCACTGACATGCGCCAACTCGATCCGGAACAGCGCGGCTTCGGCCAGACGCCGTTCAACATCGGCCAGTGCCGGCGCGATTGCCCGAACTTCCGTGCCGTCGAGGACCGCCTGCAGAACCTGCTCGATTTCTTTGCCTCGGCCGAATCTGATGAAACCGACCTCCACGCTGCCCGCGCCAACCAGCGCAAGGCGACCAACCCGGCCGCCAAATACGGCCGTGCCGAGCTGATCGCCGACCTCGACAAGGAATTCGGCAAGGGCGCCGTCGGCCGTGGCCAGGCGGTCTTCGCCGACAACTGCGCGCGCTGCCATTCGAGCATCCCGGAAAGCGCCGGCAGCGCCTTCAAGAACCGCGACTTCGCGGCGCCGAACGATGCGCATCCGCGCAAGGTGCGCGCCGACTTCCTGGGCAACGACCAGCCGACGCCGATCACCGAGGTCGGCACCTTCGGCTGCCGCTCCCTGCACTCCAACCACAAGGCCGGACACCTGTACATGGAATACGCTTCCGAAACGCTGCGCAAGCAGCCGCCGGTCGCCGACATTCCCGAGCGCGGCGAACTGAAGGACGGCGGCCGCGGCTATATGCGCAACATCTCGCTGGTCAATGTCTGGGCCACCGCGCCGTTCATGCACAACAACGCCGTCGGCCCGGAAATCTGCGGCAAACCGGCCAACAAGGACAATGACTTCCACCGCGCCCGCTATGTCGGCACCGACGGCCAGTTGCTGCCCGAACAGCCCGACTGCCTGCGCTACGACCCGACCGTGGATGGCCGCTTCGAGCTCTACAAGCGTTCGATGCACGAACTACTGAATCCGAAGGAACGCGGCACCAAGCGCACACTGACCAACGCCGACCTGCTGCTCGACGTCGGCCTCCGGCCGCTCGATGGCAAGACCGAGAAGCCGCTCGGCGGTTTCGGCCAGGTCAAGATCCCGATGGGTGCCAGCGCCGGCTTCCTGAACGGCCTGCAATACAAACAACTGGTCGGCGACCTGTTCCTCGCCAAGCGCCACCCCGAGCAGCTGGAAAAGGCCGGCCGCAAGGACCTGCTGCCGACGCTGCAAGTGCTGGCCGACGACGTCCTGAAGAACCCGGCCCGCTTCGTCGACATCCTGCGCGAAAAGCGCAATTTCCTCAGCGCCAACTACCAAACCTGCACCGAGGAAATCGAAAACGGCGGCCACCGCTTCGGCGAAGACCTCAGCGAAGCCGACAAGAAGGCGCTGACCGCCTTCCTCGCCACTCTTTAAGGCACGGGAGACACGACCATGCGACTGCACACCACCACCCCGCGCGCCGGCTTCTTCACCCTGGCCGCTCTCGCCACCCTCGGCTTGGCCGCCTGCAGCAAGCCGGAACCGCCGACCATTGGTTTCGCGCCCTATGACAAGGATTACGCGACCAAGATGAACCTCGCCCAGATCGAGTACAAGTACCCGATCCCGGCGTCCGAACTGGCCAAGATCACGCCAGACTACCTGGCCAAGCTGGACCAGGAGCAGCTCGACCAGATCTACGCCCGCCTGCCGGCCGGCCCAATTCCGGACGGCGCCTTCGAAGGCCGCATCCTGCTGCCACGCGGCGAGAGCGGCAAGTTCCGGCTGTCCGAGATCGTCGGCGGCTTTACCGGCCTCGGCCTGCACCTCAAGGGCCTGCTGATCGAGGATGTCGGCGAGGCCCTGTGGCGCGGCAAGGTCTTCTTCCGCGACGAACGGGTGCTGCGTAACCGTATCGAAGACCTGTCCATCCTCAAGAAAATGGGCCTGGTCGAGGGCGAGCCGAAGAAGATGCAGTACGGCGGCAAGGAAACCTGGCTGCTCTTTCCGGCCAAGCTGTACTGCGGCCAAAGCCTGCTCGACGCCCGCCGGGAATCGATCATCATCGACTATTTCTTCACAGATGAAATCCCCGGCTACCAGGAAAGCCCGGACTTCCTCGCCGGCCGCCGCGGCCTCAAGGTGCGTGACGAAATCCGCATGATCCGGCCCGGCCTATACCTCGGCCGAGCCTACCTCGACCGCGCTTTCGGGCTGAATTTCACGCTCTACGACAAGGCGACCGACGACAAGGCACGCGACGAATTCGTCAAGACCGGCAAGGTTCAGGAGGACTGCTGGCCGGGCACCCAGGTGCGCGTTGCCGCTGCACCCGCCGCCAAATCGTGATCCGTGGGCAGGTCATGGACAGCGATCATGACTTGGCACAGCGCGTTGTTTGCAAGTCTGGTTGCCGGCCTGCTTGCCCTGACCGGCGGGCCGGGGGCCGGCATGGTCGCCGCTGCTGAAAACCCTCCGCCTTCCGACTGGGTCGTCACCCCGAGCCAACCCGGCGACAACCTGCCGCCGGTCGGCCGCTCGTTGTTCGACGAGCTATTTGCCGTCAGCGCCAACGGCCAGGGCCGCATCGACCTGCCCTTCCCGTTCGAAGCGCTGCTCACCAAGCTCGATGCCCGCCTGGCGCGCGACCCGGCCAATCCGGGCAGCCCGCCAACGCGGCGCGTGCTGATCCCGCTCGGCCGCTCGCTGCAGCGCACCGCCGCGGCGCCGGACTATTTCGCCTACCCGCGCGTCGTCGTCGCCGTGGACGCACAGCCGGCCTCGCCTGGCGCGCCCTACCTGAAGGACCGCCTTTACATCGGCTACCAGGAAAAGTCGGCAGTGCTGGAGGTGATCAGCTACAACGAGGCGGCCGGCCGCTTCGAGTTCCAGCTGGTCAAGGACTACCGGGCCGGCGGCAGGCCGCAGGTCTTCTACGCCAATCGGACACTGTGCTTCGCCTGCCATCAGAACGGTTCGCCAATTTTCTCGCGCGCCCTGTGGGACGAGACCAATGCCAACCCGCAAACGGCCGCGCTGCTCGCTGGCACGGGACGACGTTTCTACGGCATCGCCCCGGATCGCGGCGTGGACATTCCGTACGCCATCGACAACGCCACCGAGCGGGCCAATGGCTTCGCCTTGACCCAGCGCCTCTGGCGCGAGGGCTGCGGCGGCAACGACTTGCCGGCCCGCCGTTGCCGTGCCGGCCTGTTCACGGCAGCACTGCGTCATGCGCTGTCCAACGGCCAGACCCGGCTGGCCGACGCCGATTTCCGCACCAACGTCGCCGACCGCCTGACGACCGAGGGCCGCCGCCGTTGGCCGACCGGCCTGGCGGTCGGCAACCCCGACCTGCCCAACCGCAATCCGCTGGCCGCCACGCCGGTCTGGCCTGCCGACCCGGCGGCGCGCATCGCACATTCGCACGTCGCGGCGCGCTTTGACCCGCTGGCCCCGCGCCCGCCGCTCGTCACCTGGCAGCCCGATGCACCGGATTCAATTCACACGCTGGTCGCCGGCCTGGCCAACTTCGTTTCGGCTACCGACCGCCAGCGCCTGGAAACGGCGCTGGCCAGGCAGTCTGGCATCACGACATCAACCCACGTTTCGCCCTGTCGCATCGACGCCACCGCCTCGCGCTGGTCGGTGCACTGCGCACCGGCCGCCGGCCAGTCCGGGCCGACCTTGAACGCCACGCTGGCAATCCGTAACGGCCAGCCGGTTGAAGGCGTCGTCAATCGCCTCGCCTTGCCCGGCGGCACTGCGCTAAGCAATATCGAACTGACCCGGCCCGAGGTTGCGGCGGGCGCCTGGCGCTTCACGCCGCGGCTGGACGGCCGCCTGCCGCGCACAGCCGATGGCGATTCGCTGGCCAGCCTGGCGTTTCGCCGTATTGCCGGGCAGCCGGAGGGGGGCGAACTAAGCCTGGATGTGCGCGAGGACTTCACCGCCGCTGCACAGGCGCTGACGGCGCTGGCCGAATCGCCTGCAAACTCGCCGGCTGGCGCGAGCCTGTTCGACCCTGCCGCCATTCCTCGAACCGGGCTGTTCTCGGCTCTGCTGGCCCGACTGGACAGCCCGGCGGCGGCCGTGCAGGTCACCGCGTCGCTGCCGCCGCCGCGCCTCGAAGTGCCGGCGGCGATCCCCGGCAGCGGCGCAGATACGCCGGTCGATAAATCCATCCAGGGCTTTTTTCCGTATTGCGCGGCTTGCCACCAGTCAGCCGAGACCTTCCCACCCAATTTCCTCAGCGGCAGCGGCCCTCAGGTCCAGGCCCGCCTGCGCCAGTGCGCGCCGCGCCTCTACGTGCGTCTGGGCATGGCCGATCTGCCGGCGGACCAGCGCGACAAGACACCGATGCCGCCGGAAAGCATGTTGCCAGCTTTTGCGACCGACTCCGCCGGCTGGAAAAGGAGCCCGGCCCGAGCCGCGTTGCTCGCCCAGGTTGGCGACTGGCTGCGCGCCGAAACCGGTCGCCCGCCGAGACTCGACGAAATGCTGGCAGGCGGCTACGAGGCCCTGCGCCCTTGCCTGCCGACACCGTAATACCTACACACCAGGGGGACCCTCATGAATGAACAACTCGAATCAAGCCCCGGCGAACAAAACGCCAGCCCCTGGAAGCGCCGCTTCCTGATCCTTTTCATCCTCACCATCGCCTTGCCAGCTTTCATTGGCATGGTGATGCTGCAGCGTTTCGGCGGCGATGAACCGGTCGATTACGCCAGCCCGGCCGAACACTTCAAATACGGTTCGACCGGCGGCGAACATGAAATGGGCTTCCCGTACTGGATCTGGCGGGCGCTTCCGGAGGTCTGCCCGCAGTACCTGCCGGGCAAGGGCTACCAGTCGCTGGGCATGGTCTACGAGAAAAATCCGGACGGCACCGACCGAGACGTGCCGATCGGCACCTCGAAGCGCCGCTTCCAGGGCATCGACCGCGTATTCGTCAATTGCGCCGCCTGCCACGTCAGTACCGTGCGTACCGCCGCCGACAAACCAGCCACCATCGTGCTGGGCATGCCGGCCGCCACCTTCAACATGAAGGGCTTCGAGGAATTCTTCTTCCGTTGCGCCGCCGATCCGAAATTCTCGAAGGAATACATCCTTCCGGAAATCGAGAAACAGGGCGGCAAGCTCGACCTGCTCGACCGCTATCTCGTCTACCCGATCGCCATCGCCATCATGCGTGACCGGGTACTGGCGCTGGCCGGGCGCTTCGACTGGGTGTTCAAGCAGCAGGAATGGGGTCCGGGCCGGGTCGACACCTTCAACTCGGCCAAGGTCATCTTCAATTTCCCGATGAGCCACCTCGACCCGAAGGAGTTCGACGCCCCGGCCGACTTCCCGTCAATCTGGCTGCAACGCCAACGCAAGGAGCCGAAGGAGATGCAGTTGCACTGGGATGGCAACAACACCACCGTCGAGGAGCGCAACAAGAGCGCCGCCTTCGGCACCGGCACGACACCGCCGACCATCGACCTCCAGCGCATCAAGCGCGTCGAGGACTGGATCCTGGATGCCCGGCCACCTGCATTTTCGGACTTTTTTGCCATCGACCGTAGCATTGCCGCCCAGGGCGCGCCGATCTACCAGAAATACTGTGCCGACTGCCACGGCGCTTCCGGCAGCGACTTCACCGGCAAGTACGTCGGCACCGTCGAGCCGTTGGCCAAAATCGGCACCGACCGCCGCCGGCTGGACTCCTACACCTACACGCTGGCCGTCAACCAGGCGACGCTCTACGCCGGCTACCCGTGGCGCTTCACGCATTTCCAGAAGACCCACGGCTACGCCAACATGCCGCTCGACGGCCTGTGGCTGCGCGCGCCCTACCTGCACAACGGCTCGGTGCCCAGCCTGCGCGACCTGCTCGAACCCTCGGCCAAGCGGCCCAAGGCCTTCTATCGCGGCTACGACGTCTACGACCCGGTCAAGATGGGCTTCGTCTCATCCGTCGCCGAAGCCGACGGCAAGAAGTTCTTCCGCCTCGACACCAGCCAGCCCGGCAACGGCAACGGCGGCCACGAGGGCAAGGCCTACGGCACCGAACTCAGCCCGGCCGAGAAGATGGCGCTGGTCGAGTTCCTGAAAACCTTCTGAGGGCACGATCATGAGCCACTGTTCCTGCAAGACCTGCTTCAAATACCTCGGCCTCGCCCTGCTGGTCGTCGGCATCATCGGCGCCATGATCGGCTATGACCGCGGTTTCCGCGAATACCCGCAGCCCAACTGGGTGACCGCCACGCCAGAGATGCGCTTCAAGTACGGCTCGATCGGCGCCGAGCAGGACGCCGGCGTGCCCTACTGGATCTTCTATGTGCTACCTCGCGTCTTCCCCGAGAAATTCGTCCAGGACGGCAAGGTCGTCCCCGGCGGCTATGCGGCGCTTGGCGTCGCGTGGGAACAGGGCCAGGAACTGCCAGTCGGCTTCACCAAGAAGACCATCGGCTTTCCCCGCGTCGCCAACAACTGCGCCGTCTGCCACACCACCAGCTACCGCGTCTCGGCCGATTCCAACCCGGTCTATGTGGTCGGTGGCTCGGGCCACACGACCAATGTCCAGGGCTTTTTCCGGCTGCTGATCGACTGTGCCAAGGATCCACGCTTCAACGCCGACATCCTGATGGCCGAGATCAACCGGGTCACCGACCTCGATCTGATCGACAGCCTGCTCTACCGTTTCTTCATCATCCCGATCACCAAACAGCGCCTGCTCGAACGCGAGGCGCAGTTCGCCTGGCTCTACCGCAAGGATTTCCCGGAATGGGGCCGCGGCCGCGACGACGCAATGAACCTGACCAAATACTTCATGATTCGGGCGCCGATGGACGACACCTTCGGCCCGACCGACATGCCATCCGTATGGAACCTGAAGAAGTATGTCTGGGATAAGGGCCACCGAATGAACTATGCCGGCGACAGCCACGACCCGACCTCGGTGATCATGGATTCGGCGCTAGGCCTGCTCGGTGCCGCCCCCAAGGACAAGGAGGATTTCGTCGAACAGGTCAAATGGCTGAAGAACTACCTGTCGGAGCTGCCGCCACCGAAATACCCCTTCCCGATCGACACCGCCAAGGCCGCCGCCGGCAAGCCTCTATTCGCGGCCCATTGCGCCGGCTGCCACGCCAGCGACAAGACCGGCACGCCGCTGCCTCTGGCCGACGTTGGCACCGACCGCGGCCGGCTGGACTCGTGGAACAAGGGCGCGGCGATCAAGGCCAACCAGGTCGTCAAGGAAATGGGCCTGGAGCGCAAGGGGCTGGTCGAGGAAGACCTACACGGCTACGTCGCTGCCTTCCTGGACGGCATCTGGCTGAAAGCGCCCTACCTGCACAACGGCTCGGTACCGACGCTACGTGACCTGCTCGAACCGGCCGCCAAGCGACCGAAAGTGTTCTGGCGCGGCTACGACGTCTACGACCAGGCCAAGGTCGGCTTCGTCACCGACGGCCCGGAAGCCCGGCGCATCGGCACCCGGCTCGACACTGCCAGCAAGGGCGGGGGCAACCAGGGGCATGAGTTCGGGACGGGCCTTAGCGCGAACGAGAAGGACGCGCTGGTCGAGTTTCTAAAGACGCTGTAGTAGAACCCGTTTCCGGCGACCACTGCGGTCGCCGGGACCAAGTGCTATCCCCCAAGGGGACTGATGAAGCCCCTGCACAGCCAGACGGCCAGCTTAGCTGGCGCGTCGCTGTGGATTCCTGCGGGGCGCGGTCGCCCCGAAAAAAAGGCAAATTTGAATTTGTGGCCGCGCCGATTAGTGCTGTGACGGATTGCACCGACGATCCGGATTCATCCGGCGCTCGGCATTGATCCGTCGCTCGATCTCGCCGGCCGGCGGGGTGCCATTCATGTGCCGCCTGTCGACTCGCCGGCGCGAGTTGTGATTGCGCTGCTCCGGACAAAGACCGGGCAAATACGGAATCTCGGCCTCGCCTTCAAAAGCCTCGGCATCCCGCATGGCTTTCTCATAGAGGTCCAGCGCGTATTCGGCGATGGCGGAAGCTCTCCCTTCATCACCCTTCAGATAGGAAATGGTGGTCAGGGCCTCGAGCAGGATTCTGAGTCCCTTGTCGCCGGGAGTCGCTTGTTCCGTCATATTTTTCCTCGCTTTGAACTCGGCATCCTCCTGTGTAGTTGCCCTCAGGAGGCTTATAAAAACTGTTGTAGTTAATACGAACACAAAGCAAACAGAATGCCTAGACTCACAAAGCCTGCCAGATCAAGGCCAGCTGATTCTTGCATTTTGAGATGTGTAAGCATTTTCGACACATTTCCCGGTTCAAAACAAACAGATCATGCTCGCCAGCTTGTAAATCAGCGGGCCGCGATCACCCCGCAGGCAACCCGCTTGCCTGAATTGCCGGCCGGTTGCGACTTGTAGTCGTCAGGATCGGCGTGGATCACGACGCTGCGACCAACGATGCCGGTTGGGCCGTTGAGACTGAGGCCGGCGACTTCGGCGCTGTATTTGGCCTCGCCCTGGGCGTTGGCAACCAGGTTCGGCATGTCCCCGCCGTGCCGTTCCTCGGTGGCGTGATGGCCGTGTGCCTTGCCCATAGGGTTGAAATGCCCCTTCGCGCTGCTCGCATCCGGGGCGCTGCAATCGCCCGCTTCATGGACGTGGAAACCGTGCTCACCTGGCGTCAGCCCGGACACCATGGCCTCAACGCGCAGGTGGCCATTGGCTTCGGAAAAGCTGACCTTACCGGCCACCGCACTCCCGGAGCGGGCCTGCAGATCGGCGCTGGCCGACGGCCCCATCGCAGAGGTAGCGCAGCCGCCGAGAACGATGGCGGAGAGGGCACTGAAAACGAAGGCAGTACGTGGCAACATGGCGTTCTCCTGAAAAGTTGACTCGGGTAAAAATGCTGATGGGGTAGCCAATGGACCCCATCCGCTGCCGAACGTTCAAGCACTCGACGCACATCTTTATAACGATCCGAAATAACAAGATGCGCACTTGTTCTTAAAACAATATTAAGCCCTTGCTACAATGGCGCCCATTCGACAATCCCCGCGGATTACCCTGCAATGACCCAAAGCTCTACCTTGTCTCATCTCGACTGGCTCGAAGCCGAAGCCATCCACATCATGCGCGAAGTGGCCGGCCAGTGTTCCAACCCGGTGCTGCTCTTCTCAGGCGGCAAGGACTCGATCTGCATGCTGCGCTTGGCTGAAAAAGCCTTCCGCCCGGGCAAGTTTCCCTTCCCGCTGATGCACATCGACACCGGCCACAATTACAAGGAAGTCGTCGCCTTCCGCGACAAGCGCGCCGCAGAACTCGGCGAGCGCCTGATTGTCCGCTCCGTCGAAGATTCGATGAAGCGCGGCACCGTGGTGCTGAAGCATGAAGGTGAATCGCGCAACAAGCACCAGTCGGTCACCCTGCTCGAAGCCATCGAGGAATTCGGCTTCGACTGCTGCATCGGCGGCGCCCGCCGGGACGAGGAAAAGGCCCGCGCCAAGGAACGTATTTTCAGCTTCCGCGACGAATTCGGTCAGTGGGACCCGAAGAACCAGCGTCCGGAACTGTGGAGCCTGTACAACGCCCGCAGCCACAAGGGCGAGAACATCCGCGCCTTCCCGATCTCGAACTGGACGGAAATGGACGTCTGGCAATACATCGAGCGCGAAGGCCTCGAACTGCCGTCGATCTATTTCGCTCACACCCGCCCGGTCGTCGTGCGCCAGGGCGCCATTGTGCCGGTCGATGTACCGCTGGTCAGCGGCGAATTGGCCAATCCGTCCCGGGCGGGTGAAGAGATCATCAACCTGCAGGTGCGTTTCCGTACGGTGGGCGACATTTCCTGCACGGCACCGGTCGAATCGGATGCCGACACTGTCGAAAAGATCGTTCTCGAAACCGCCACCACCACCATCACCGAGCGCGGCGCTACCCGCCTGGACGACCAGACCAGCGACGCCTCCATGGAACAACGCAAGAAAGAGGGTTACTTCTGATGACCGCCCAAGTTGAAGACCACGGCCTGCTGCGCTTCTTGACCTGCGGGAGCGTCGATGACGGCAAGAGCACCCTGATCGGCCGCCTGCTGTTCGACACCAAGACCATCCTGGCCGACACCCTGAGCGCCATCGCCCGCACCTCGGAAAAGCGCGGCCTCGGTGCCGTCGACCTGTCGCTGCTCACCGACGGCTTGCAGGCCGAGCGCGAACAGGGGATTACCATCGACGTCGCCTACCGCTACTTCTCGACCGGCACGCGCAAGTACATCATCGCCGACGCACCGGGTCACGAGCAGTACACCCGCAACATGGTCACCGCCGCCTCGACCGCCAACCTCGCCATCATCCTGATCGACGCGCGCAAGGGCGTTCTGACCCAGACCCGCCGCCACTCCAAGCTGGCCGCGCTGGTCGGCATCCCGCACCTGATCGTCGCCATCAACAAGATGGACTTGGTCGATTACTCGCAGGAGACCTACGAGAAGATCAAGGCCGAATACCTCGAATTCGCCGCCAAGGTCGGCATCGAGGACATCTGCTTCATTCCGCTGTCGGCCCTGAACGGCGACATGATCGTCGATCGCGGCGAAAGCCTGAACTGGTACGACGGCCCGACCCTGCTCGAAATGCTGGAAGTTGCCCCGGCCGCCCACACCGAACACACCGAGAAGTTCCGCTTCCCGGTGCAATACGTCTGCCGCCCGCAGGATTCGGCCAACCCTGATCTGCACGATTACCGCGGCTTCATGGGCCGTGTCGAAGCCGGTACGCTGAAGGTCGGCGATGCCGTGACCGTGCTGCCGAACGGACTGACCTCCACGGTCAAGGCCATCCAGATCGGCGGCGTCGACATTCCGGAAGCGATCACCGAGCAGTCCGTCACCATCCTGCTGGCCGACGAAATCGACACCTCGCGCGGCGACATGATCGTCAAGTCGACTGAAGTCCCGGCGGCCGTCAAGGAAATCCGCGCCACCGTCTGCTGGCTGTCGGAAACCCCGCTCGACCGCGCCCGCACCTACCTGATCCGCCACACGACACGCGACTCCAAGGCCAAGCTGACCGGCATCGACCATCGTCTGGACGTCAACACGCTGGAAAACCTGCCGGCCGAAAAACTGGCAATGAACGACATCGCGGTTGTCAATTTCAAGCTGGCCCAGCCGCTGTTTGCCGACCCTTACCTGGAAAACCGCGGCACCGGCGCCTTCATCGTCATCGACGAAAGCAACAACAACACCGTCGGCGCCGGGATGATCCTCTGACTCTGTCCGTCATCAAAAAAAGCGCTCCACGGGGCGATTTTTTGTTGAACAGCAGAAAAATGTGATCCCGAAACTTGCCTATTTTGGTAAATTTGAAACTTCGAACTCAAACCACGCACAGGCCAAGAATTTGCCATGAGCCAGGACAAAAACATCGTTACCAATGAAAAGGCCGGATTGGTACTGGTTGTTGACGACGACCCAAGTACCCGCATCTTGCTTCAGAACATGCTGATCAGGGACTACGAGGTTGAAACAGCGGAATCCGGTGCCGATGCGCTCCAGATTCTGGGCGAACTATCACCCGACCTGATCGTGCTCGACATCGAAATGCCAGGCCTGGACGGCTACGAAACATGCCGGCGCATCCGTGAGTCCAGTCATGTCCCGATCATGTTCGCGACCTCGCACAGTTCGCTGGAATCACAACTTGAAGCGTTTGAGGCCGGCGCCAACGATATTGTCACCAAGCCGGTGGCTCAAGACCTGTTCCTGAAAAAGGCAGCGCGGGCCATACAGACCCACCTGAACTGGCGACGCCTGCATCTCGAAAAGAGCTCTTTCCAGAACATGGCGATGAACCTGCTGTCGTCCGTGGACGAAACGGGAATTTTGCTGAACTTCCTGCGCACCAGTATCCAGTGCCGCTCATTCTATGAACTCGCGGCGCGCCTGGCCGACGCGGCCCGCATGCTGGACATGCAATGCTACGGCGTCATCCGGACCAGCACCGGCGACCAATATTTCCGCAGCGATGGCGAGCCGACCGGACTGGAAAAAGACGTTCTGGCCAAGGTCTCCACCATGGGCCGCGTTTTCCAGTTCAAGCGCCAGCTGGTGGTCAATTGCGACCACGTTTCGATCATCGCCACCAACGTACCCATTGAATCGCCGGAAAAGACCAGCACGTTCCGCGACAATCTCACCGTTCTGGCCGAAACAGCCGAAGCCCTGGCCGAAAACGTCGAGATGCGCCAGGAGTCAATGGCCCGCGCCGAGCAGTTGCAAATCGCTCTGATGGGCGCCTCCGGCGCCGTTCAGTCGCTGCAGGATCAACACCGCCAGATGCTGGCCGATACCCGCATGCTGCTACAGGAACTGGTCGAAAACATCGAAAAGTCCTTCTCCTGGCTGGGCACCACCACCGACCAGGAAGTCGCAATCAACAACACCATGAACCAATCGGTTGAGCAAATACTCGAACTACTGTCCACGCGCGGCCAGTTCGAAACCGAATTCGCCACCGTCCTCGGATCCCTCCGGGGACCGGAGTCGCAAGGCGACGTCGATCTGTTCTGAGGGCATTGCCACACACGCCTTGCGAGGGAGAAAGGCATGAAATACTGGGTTCCGCTGGTCGCCCTTCTCATGCCACTTACGGCATCGGCGGAAATCTACAAATGCCGCTTGCCCAACGGGAAGCTGGAGATTTCGAACGCCCCCTGCCCGACCGGCAGCGGAACGCTCACCGTGCGGCCCGACGAAAAAATACCGGATGCCGCGCGCCAGCAGGCTGAACGCGATGTCGAGCGAATGAAGGAATACGTCGACAAGCGCGAGGCTGCACAACGTGCCGACGAAGCCGCCGAACGCCAGGAACGGGCCATCCAACGCCAGACCACGAGCCAGATACCGCGAGGCTACGGCGACCCCGATGCCTGCCTGCGCGGCCTCGACCAGCAGGCACTAGAAGCAACGCAGCGTGTCCGGCTCGAAGCCGAATGCCGTGCCCTCGTCAAAGCGCCGGCCGATGCCCAGCCGGTTTATGTACCGATCATCGTCGGCCCGCCACACCACCGGCCACGTCCGCACCTCGAGCCTCAGCCCCAAGCAAAACCGGCCGTGCCCAGCGCCCCGACCACGATCTTTTGCCCACCGGCAAACAAAAATTGCACGCGCTAGAAAAGCCCGTCCGGCCCGGCTTCCCGTACAATACGGTCAGCGAATTCAAATGACAACCGAGTGCGCCTGACATGGGAGCACATCGATCAAGCCACGCACGAGCAATTTCGGCAAACGACACGACAGGGGAATAGGGTGGGATTGTTCGATCAACTCAAGGCGCTGCTCGCTCCTGAAGCCCCGCCCCAGCCACAACCGGCACTTCCGGAACCACCGCAGTCCGTAGGTGGCATCGTCGAACGCCGCCAGCGGGCGCGCGTTGACGCCCGCGAGGGAACCCGCGTCCTGATCATCGACGATTCGCGGACCATTGTTACGGCACTTCGCAAATTCCTGCGCTCGGCCGGCTATGAGACCATCGAGGCGATGGATGCCGAAATGGGCCTGACCCTGATGCGCGAGCATCTTCCGGAGCTGGTCTTTCTCGACATCATGCTGCCGGGAATGAACGGCTTTGCCGCGCTCCGCGCCATCCGCCGCGACCCGCTGCTGCGCGACATCCCGGTCATCATGATGAGCGGCAACGAACAGGCCGTCGAGCAGTTCTTCGGCACCCGGATCGGGGCCGACGACTTCATGAAGAAACCGTTCTCGCGCTACGAAATCTTCTTCCGCATCGAGCGCCTGCTCGACAACAATCTGGTCCCCCGCCGGGCCGTTCCCAGGGCCGAACCATCGGCTGCCGGCGCAACGGAATAGCCTGCCGCGCCGCCATGCCCCCGGTCCTCAAGGGTTTTTCCGATGTCGCCGCCGGCGAACGTATCGTCGCCGAGACGCAACGCTGGCTGGAGCGGGCAGTAATCGGGCTGAACCTCTGTCCCTTTGCCAAGAGCGTCTTCGTCAAGAAGCAGATCCGCTACGCCCTGACCGCCGCCAGCACGGCCGACGAATTACTGGCCGAGCTGGAAAGCGAGTTGCAGCGGCTGGCTGACACCGATCCGGCCGAACTGGATACGACGCTGCTGATCCATCCGCTGGCGATGACCGATTTTCTCGACTTCCATTTCTTTCTCGGCGAGGTCGATGCGCTGCTCCGCAACCTCGGTTACGACGGCGTCTTCCAGATCGCCAGTCTGCACCCGCAGTACGAATTCGCCGGCAGCGAGCCGGACGACATTGCCAATTGCACCAATCGCTCGCCCTACCCGACCCTGCACCTGCTGCGCGAAAGCAGCATCGACCGCGCAGTGGCGGCTTTTCCGGACGCGGCGGACATTTTCGAGCGCAACATCGAGACGATGGAGCGCCTCGGCCACGCGGGCTGGCAGAAGCTCTGGACAAGCTGAGCGGCTATTTGCCCCGGCCGGCCCGCCGGGCGGCATCGCCAGTTTCACCCAGCGAGTTTTCCTCTTCGTCCAGCGCATGCAGCAGCCAGACCAGGTCGCCGCCCTGTACCGGCATCGGCACCATCTGGTTCCAGTTCCAGCGAAATACCGGCCCGTACGGGATATAACGGGCGAACACGTCGCCGCGCGAACTGACGCCGAAGAATGGCCATTGCGCCAGCACGGCTTCTTTGAGTTGCGCATCGGTCATGGCGGTACTCCCCGGTCGGATGGACGATGCGTCCAGTCTGCGCCGGTCGCCGCAGGCAATCAAGCGGGCTGCGGCGGCGCTTCGCGGGCAAATGCTACGGTCGGCCCAAAAAAGCGGCCAAAATCAGAATTCTCGGGCGCTCAGACCTTGTCGTGCTGCGCGCCGTCCTTGCTCTGGCTGCCCAGCGTCAGTTCGGTGTTTTCACTGAGCGCGAAGAAAAAGGCGTCGACCGCCTGCGGCTCGCCCGAGGCGGCAAAGGTCGTCTGGCCGCAGTCGCACTGGCCGACCCAGATGGCGTCGATGCCGCGCAGGCCGCGCGTGCTGACCGGGTGGATGGTCGTCACATCGGCGTTACAGCCATTGCACACCAGCTTTTCCGGCCGTGTCGCCTCGATCTTGGCTTGCGCCTGGGCAACGCGCTCAGCCTGCGTACCGCGGTTCTTGGCTTGTCCCATGTCTGCTCTCCAGAATTTCAAAGGCTGGCAGGATACAGGAGTTTTCCCGCCGGCGTTTCAGCCTTCCCAAAAGTGGCAGCAGCGCTTGCCCCTGGCCTTGGCCCGATACATCGCCAGGTCGGCGCAGCGGATCACCGCCTCCGGCGTATTCGGCCCGTTTTCGCGCGGGAACAGACAGATACCAATGCTGGCGCTGAGCAGGTGATCGGGTGGCAGGCCGGCAATCGGCTGTTCGATCACCGCGATCAGTTTCTCGGCAAGATGGGCGGCGCTGTCGCAAGAGCCCACATCATGGACAAGCAGGAAAAATTCGTCGCCGCCGAGACGCGAGACGGTGTCCGTCTCACGCATGTTGGCGGCGAGCCGGCGGGCGACTTCGCGCAGGGCGATATCGCCGATATCGTGTCCATGCCGGTCATTGACGTTCTTGAAGCCGTCGAGATCGACGAACAGGCCGGCATGCCGGCCGGAATCCCGGCGCGCCAGGGCCAGCGCCTGGCTGATCCGGTCGCTGAGCAGGTCGCGGTTGGGCAGGCCTGTCAGGCGGTCGTGCAGCGAGCGCTGCAGATGCCGACGCCGCTCGGCATCGAGCTGGAGTTCGCGCAGGAAGAGCTTGCGGCGCTGGTACTCGACCAGATAGCCGGCTGCGCCACCGATCAGGTTGGCCGAGACCATGAAGAAATTCTGGCTGAGCAGCATCGCTTGCGGATACTCGCGCAGGCCGCCAAACAGCAGGTTGTAGAGCAACAGCACCAGCAGATTGACGGCCAGCGCCAGAATGAAGCGGACACCGAGCAGGTCGTAGGTGTAGAAAGCCGCCAGCATCAAGCCGGGAAAATAATAGGCGCTGCCCCCGGCCGGCAAGTGCCAGAGAATGGCGATCAGGCCCAGCGATGCAACCAGCCCGACCAGGGCGAGCGGTATCTGGTTGACCTTTTCGAACCACGGAGAGAAGGTCAGCACCAGCACGCCCACGGCGAACAGCACCGCAGACAGGCGGATGGCCCAGACCATGGACAGTTGTTCGACCGGAATAAACAGGTGGTCCAGCGCACCGTAAAGCAGGTAGATGCCGATCCCGACGATGATCGCCGCACGTCCCTGATCGCGCCAGCGGGGCAGCATGTAACGGACGAACGCCCGCTCCGTTTCCGAATCGTGGAAGCTCAGGGTCAGCGGATGCATTCTGTTCATCGTCGTCGTGCCTCGTTTGGGCCTCACGCTGGAACATCGAAGGCAGCTTCAAGCCTCCGTGCTGGGGATTCCAGAATAGAACAAAGCGCCGGCCGCATGCAACCGGGTTTTCACTGATATACCGTGTGCATCCCAGGGCCAGTCTGGCATCAGGAAAGAGGCAGCACCGGGACGGCCGGCACGGTTGGCTTTTCGGCGGCCGGCTATGGCAATATGCGGGCATGCACGCTCTGCCCCACCTCGCTTTCGCCGACTGGTTTTCCCTGGCCGTCTTTTTCGCCTGCTGGGCCGGCTACGCCTGGTTTTCGGAGCACAGCCGACGCGGGGCCGACGGTCTGATCGGGACCAGCCAGAATTTCCGCCTGCTCTGGGCCTACCGCATGCTGGAACGCGACATCCGCGTCATGGATTCGACGCTGATCGGCAACCTGATGACCAGCGTATCGTTCTACGCCAACACCACGATCTACATCATCGCCGGCCTGGTCGCCGCGCTTGGCGCATCCGACAAGCTGATCAACATTGCCGCCGACCTGCCCTTCGCCAACGCCGGCAACCGCGAACTGCTCGAAATCAAGCTGATGCTGGTGCTGGTCAGCTTCGTTTTTGCCTATTTCAAGTTCACCTGGTCGCTGCGCCAGTTCAACCTGCTCTCCATCCTGGTTGGCGCTGCGCCGATGGGCAAGACCGGCGAGCCGGACATCGACGCCTACGCCCACCGCGTGGCCGGCGCCAACAACCTGGCCGGTGACGACTTCAACCGCGGCATCCGCGCCTACTACTTCGGGCTGGCCGCCTCCGGCTGGCTGCTCAACAGCTGGGCACTCGGTCTCTTGTCGGTGATCGTGCTGGTCGTACTCTTCCGCCGCGACTACCGTTCGCCGGCGCTGCGCGTCCTGCGCGACTGAGACGATGAACCGGCAAGCCCCGCTGGCCGGCATCGCCTACGGCCTGACCGCCTATGTCATCTGGGGCTTCTTCCCGCTTTATTTTCGCCAACTGGCGGCGATCGAACCGATCGACATCCTCTGTCACCGGACCACCTGGGCCTTTGCCTTCGTGGCATTGCTGCTCACCCTCCGCCACCGCTGGGCGAACGTCTTCGCCCTGTTCGCGACACCCCGCCACCTCGTCCGCCTGGCGCTTGCCGCGCTGTTGCTCAGCGCCAATTGGCTGGGCTTCCTGTGGGCGGTCAATCACCATCAGGTCGTCGCCTCCAGCCTCGGCTACTTCCTGACCCCGCTGGTCAATGTGCTGCTCGGCCTGCTCGTTCTCAAGGAAAGGCTGAACAGCAAGGAATGGGCGGCCATCGGTCTGGCCGTCATTGCCGTCGGCAACGAACTGGCTACGCTTGGCACCCTGCCGTGGATTTCGCTGTTCCTCGCCCTGACCTTCGGCAGCTACGGCCTGCTGCGCAAGCAGGTGCCGGTCGACGCCATTTCCGGGCTGTGCCTGGAAACTCTGGCCATGCTGCCGCTCTGCCTGATCTACACGGTTTGGCAGGCGCAGCAGGGACATTTCGTTTTTGGCCTTTTTGAGGGGGGTACCGTAGCATTGCTGGTCGGCTCGGGGATCCTGACCGCCCTGCCGCTGATGGCCTTCGCCGCCGCCACCCAGCGCCTCGACCTGGCCATGGTCGGCATGCTGATGTACATCAACCCGACCATGCAATTCCTCACCGCCATCGTCGTTTTCGACGAGCCGCTGCAGCCGGCAGGGCTGGTCAGCTTCGCGCTGATCTGGCTCGGCCTCCTGATCTACAGCTGGAGCGCCTGGCAGAAATACCGGAGTGCCACCTGATGTCGCGCGCCCTGCTCTACGCCATCGTCTTCATCGAAGGCTTCTGCTCCCTCGGCGCCGAGGTCATTGCCCTGCGCCGGCTGGTCCCGCATGTCGGAAGTTCCATCGTCGTCACCGCGCCGACCATCGGCTTCTTCCTGCTCGCCCTGGCCCTCGGTTACGCCGCCGGCGCCCGGGTGGCCGCCGACTACCGGCGCATCGTCGCCCGCAATTTCCTGATCTCCGCCGCGCTGGCCGGCATCGGGCTGGCCGGCCTCACCGTCGACGGCATGTTCGCCCACCTGCAACCGGCGCTGTTCGCCTACCTGTGCTTCATCGCCGGCATCCTCTGCCCGCTGGCCTGGCTGCTCGGCCAGACCGTGCCGATCCTGACCAACCTGATGCAGGCCGAACGAACCGGCGAAGCCAGCGGCCTGGCGCTTTTCTGGTCCACCCTCGGCTCCTTCCTCGGCTCGCTGACGCTGTCGCTGCTCGTCATGCAATGGCTGGGGGTGTCGGCCGCGGTGTTCGCCTGCTCGCTCGGACTGCTCGTTGGCGTCGTGCTGCTCACCGGCAGAAATTTGAAATTTGGCCTTTTTTCGCTGCTCACCGTAGCATTTGCCGCCCTGCTCAATCTCCAGTCGCCGGTCACTGCCGACACCGCCTACGCCGAGTACATCGTCGGCCCGGTCGAACTGCCCGGCCAGCAAGCGCCGCGCGCCTTCTTCGTCAACAAGTCGCTGGCCTCCCTGCTCGATGACAGCGAACCGCCCAACTACACGCGCTACATCAAGCACCTGCGACAGGTCCTGCTCGATGACCTCGGCTTCAAGGACAAGGACATTCTGGTCCTCGGCGCTGGCGGCTTCACGCTGTCGCACCGCGAACCACTCAATCGCTACACCTACGTCGACATCGACCCGGCCATCCGCGCCATCGCAGAAAAGCACTTCCTGCGCGAGCCGGCGCGCGGCGAATTCATCGCCGACGACGCCCGCCGCTTCGTCGCCACCAGCGAACGCCGCTTCGATGCCGTCGTCGTCGACGTCTACAGTTCGCACACATCGATCCCCAGCCACCTGGTCACCCGTGAGTTCTGGGCCGCCACCCGCCGCGTGATGAAACCGGACGGCGTGCTGCTCGCCAACCTGATTCTCGACGGCAAGCTGGAAACGCCCTATGCCCGCCATATTCTGACCACCATCGACAGCGTTTTCGGGCGCTGTGCGGTGGAGGTGCTGCACAAGGCAAAGCCACTGGCCAACGTCGAAGTCGCTTGTCATGCCAGTAGCCAGCCGGCATCTACCGGCATCTATGTCGATGAAATCAACCGCGCCGACCTCGACCTCTCCCGTTCCCGATGAACAGAGGCAGTGCAGGCTTTGACAAGGGTTCCGCCTAGGGGTATGTTTCCGGCACCATCAGACCGGAATACCCGGCGCGCTTCACCTTCGAGCACCACCCAAAATCGATCGGAGACACTCCTTGAATCTCGTTCCGGACATCAATCCCGCCAGCCGAGACCTAGTCCATAGCCTGGCCGTGCGCCTGATGCAGCACCTGGTCGTCCCCACCTTCGTGCTCGATGCCGAACATCGCGTCACCATCTGGAACCATGCCTGCGAACGGCTGACCGGCATTCCAGCCGCCGACATCGTCGGCACCAGCAACCAGTGGCGCGGCTTCTACAGCGAAGCACGCCCCTGCCTGGCCGATCTGGTTGTCCACGACGAATACGACAAGCTGTCCGAACTCTATGCCGCGCACACCAGCCCCGGTGAGTTCGGCTTCGGGCTGCGTGCCGAAAACTGGTGTGTCATGCCGGTGTCCGGTGAAAAGCGCTACCTGGCGGTGGACGCCGGTCCGATCTACGACGACCACGGCAAGCTGGTTGCCGTCGTCGAAACCCTGCGTGACATCACCGACCAGAAGCTGGCCGAAATGGCACTGCAAAATCTGGCCACTGTAGACAGCCTGACCGGGCTGGCCAATCGCCGCTCGCTGGACGAAAAACTGCAGCACGAATGGAAATGCGGCCAGCGTAACGCGACACCGCTCGCCTTCATTCTTGCCGACGTCGATCACTTCAAGCTCTACAACGATCACTACGGCCACCAGAAAGGTGATGAGTGCCTGCGCCTGGTCGCCGGCGCCATCGCCGCCACCGTCTTTCGGCCCGCCGACCTGACGGCGCGCTACGGCGGCGAAGAGTTCGCCATCATCATGCCCAACACCGACCTGGCCGGCGCCACGGCCGTCGCCGAGCGCATCTGCGCGGCGGTACGCGACCTGGCGATTCGCCACGCTGCCTCGGAAACCTCACCGCGCGTCTCGCTCAGCCTGGGCGTCGCCGTGCTACTACCCAATGCCGGCAGCACGCCGGAAATGCTGATCCAAGCTGCCGACAGCGCGCTTTACCGCGCCAAATCCACCGGGCGCAATCGCGTCGTCGCGGCCGACAATGGAATTTAGCCGAGGCGACGACGCGCCTCGAACAGGCAAACCCCAGCCGCAACGGAAACGTTGAGGCTTTCCACCGTGCCGTGTAGGGGAATCTTGACCAGCTGGTCACAGTTCTCGCGGGTCAGCCGGCGCATCCCCTCGCCTTCGGCGCCCAGCACCCAGGCCGTCGCCTTCGGCCATTCGGCTGCGTAAAGATCGCTCTCCGCCTCGCCGGCCGTGCCAATCACCCAGATCTCGCGTTCCTGCAATTCGCGCAGAGTCCGCGCCAGATTGGTCACCATCACATAGGGCACCGTTTCGGCGGCACCGCAGGCCGTCTTGGCCGCCACGTCGGTCAGGCCGACGGCCCGGTCCTTGGGGGCGATCACCGCGTGAACGCCGGCCGCATCGGCGACGCGCAGGCAGGCACCCAGGTTGCGCGGGTCGGTAATGCCGTCGAGAACGAGCAGAAAAGCCGGCTCTTCGAGCGTGTCGAGCACGTCGTCGAGATGCGCCGCCTTGCGGCCGCCCTCGATGCGGGCGATGACGCCCTGATGCCGGGCGCCCGGCGCCATGCCGTCAAGCCGCTTGCCGTCACCGGCGATGACCTTGACGCCCTGCAGTTCGGCATGCGCCAGCAGGTCGCGGGCGCGTGCATCATGGCGCGTCGCGTCGATCAGGATTTCCTTGACCGACTCCGGGTCATGGCGAAGCTTGGCAGTCACGGCATGAAAGCCGTAGATCAGACGGGAAGACATGGGGGCTTTCGTGAATTCGGATGGCGGATTTTACCCTGCCCGCCCCAGCCGCAAAAATGCAGCCGGCCACCGCCGGTCAGAAATCGCGGAGCAGCGAATCCTCGCGCGAAATCCAGCGCGACAGCAGCATGTCGTGCAACGCAATGTGATTGGTCATCCAGCGGGCCAGCAAGGCATCGAGTTCGCGTATGCGCGACACCGTGTGCAAGCGGTCAAGCGAGGAGACGATTTCCTGCACCTTGGCAGCGATGGCGGCATGGTCTTCCATGTGAGCCTGGCAGACATCGCGATCAACCGTCAGGAGCAGCGATTCACGCATGATGGTTTCTTCGTTCTTGAAATGTTCAAGGATGAAGGAAAACACGTCGCCAAGCATGCAGATCAGATTGCCCTCGCACTTGACACGCTGCTCTGGCGAGCAACCAAGACAGTTGGCATGGGCTTCGTGGTCAATACACACCCGTTGCAGGTCTGCGATGGAGGAAACCAGGAAACGATGCTCGAAATCGATCAGCTTGTGACCGGTGACCAGCTCCGGCGGCAACTCGCCGGTCTCCCGCCAATGCGCAACCACGTCGGACAGCGCGTCAACGGAAACCCCAGTTGTCCATGGCTTGGCAACCATCCGTTGAGCGGTCATCGCTATTCCGAAAGTAGTAAAGGCAATTATTCTACAGCGACTGCGAATCTATCCGCCCATTAAATTGTCAACTTTTGTAGTAATGTCCGCCCAACAGCCAACGAGGGGATAACGTGCTGACGGAGAACCAAAAACGGTGGGGCGTCGATCAATGGGCAGCGTATCTGAGCAGTCGGGAATTACCGTGCATGCCGCGCTCCAAAGCGCGCCTGCTTGAACTCGAGGCGGCACAGGGGGAACGCCTGGCTGCCCGCGATCTCGCCGACATTGCGGCCGCCGATCCGTTTCTCTGCCTGAGACTCCTGCGCGAAGCCGAAGACCATCGCGCCCAGCGCCTGGGTCATGAAACGACCACCCCGCTCGGTGCCGTCATGCAGCTTGGCACGGATACTTTCCACAAGCTGCTGCTCGAATGCCCGGAAACCGATGAAAGCAACCATGGCCTGGTCGAATGCGAAGCACGCGCCCATCTGGCCAGCCGGCTTGCCCTGCGCTGGGGATCGGCCCGAGCCGATGTCTCGCCAGATGAAATTGCCATGGCCGCCCTGCTCTCCGAAATCGGCGAATTGCTGCTCTGGTCCTTTGCCGATGAAATCCCGCAAACTGCCCTGGCAGCATTGCATTCAGGGCACTCGCAGCGCTCGGTGCAGGCCCAGTTGGATACCTGTGGGTTCCGCTTCAAGGATCTCACGCTCAAGGTCGCCCTGATCTGGCACCTGCCCGGCCTGCTGACACAACTGATCCGCGGCGTCGACAACACCCGCGCCAACCTGTCCCGCCTGTGCGTCGACACGGCCCGCCATCTTCATGCCGAAGGCGGTGAAAGCCCGGCGCTGCCTTCTGACATCGCCGAAGCCAAACACCTCATTCCCGGTGCAACGCTGGAATGGCTAACCGAGCAATTGCCCGGCCTGGACGAAAGCCAGGTCGCCAACATCGTTCACAAGACCAACGACCTGCTCGACCCGACGCACCACTGACGAATGCTACGGTCGCCCCTTTTTTGGGGCCGTTGTCCGCGGCGCTTTGCCGGCGCCGACCTTGGCCTTGCTAGTAGACGTTTTCTTCTTGCCGGCTGGCTTGGCAGCTGCCTTTGCCGGCGAGCTTGTCTTGACCACTGCCACCGGCTTGGCCGTGGTCTTGCTCCTCGCCCGACCTGCAGACTTGACGGCTGACACAGGCGGCCGCTCATGTTCAACGGACGCCCTGGCCACGACCGGACGAGCAGCCGACTTCGGCGAGTTCTTTCCAGCCCCGCCCCGGCCCCGCGACGCCTTGTCGTCACCAGCCAGCACGAAGTCGATCCGATTAGACTCCAGATCCGCCCGGACCAGCCTGACCCGCACCCTGTCACCGAGCCGGAAACGCTGCCCTGTCCGCTCACCGAGCATCTGGTGCTTGATGTTGTCGAACTGGAAATAATCCGAACCGAGTTCTGAAACATGCACCAGGCCTTCGATGTAGATGGTGTCGAGCGCCACGAAAATGCCGAAGGCCGTCACCGCCGAAATCGTCCCGTCAAATTCCTCGCCGATGCGCTCCTTCATGAAGAAGCACTTCAGCCAGTTCTCGACGTCGCGCGTCGCCTCGTCAGCCCTGCGTTCGGTCGACGAACATTGCAGGCCGATGTCGTCCCACTCGCGGGTCGGCACATACTTCTCGCCGGCGAGCACCGCCTTGATCGCCCGATGCACCAGCAGGTCGGGGTAACGACGAATCGGCGAAGTGAAGTGGGTGTAATGCTCGTAGGCCAGGCCGAAGTGACCGACGTTGTCCGGGCTGTACATCGCCTGCTTCAGCGAGCGCAACATGACCGTTTGCAGCAGCTGAAAATCGGGACGCGGCTTGACCTTCTCGAGCAGCAGCCCGTAATCCTTGGCCGTCGGCGCATCCCCGCCGCCGAGAGCCAGGCCGAACTCGCCGAGGAAGGCGCGCAGGTTCTTGAGCTTGTCTTCCGACGGCGACTCGTGGATGCGGTAGAGGCAGGTCTGCTTGTGCTCGGCCAGGAAGTCCGAGGCGCAGACATTGGCTGCCAGCATACACTCCTCGATGATGCGGTGGGCGTCGTTGCGCACCACCGGCACGATGTTCTCGATCTTGCCCTGATCGTTGAACAGCATCTGCGTCTCGGTCGTCTCGAAATCGATCGCGCCACGCTGGCCGCGCGCCTTGTGCAAAGCGCCGAACAGCTTGTAGAGGTTCTGCACGTGCGGCAAAACGCTACGGTGAGCATCGGTTTCCGGCACTTTTTCACCGGCCAGCCACGACCACACCAGGTTATAGGTCAGCCGGGCATGCGAGCGAAAAACCGCCGGGTAAAAGCGGTACTTGCCGATCTTGCCGCTCGAACTGATCTCCATGTCGCAAACCATGGCCATCCGCTCGACGTCCGGATTCAGCGAACAGATACCGTTCGACAGTTTCTCCGGCAGCATCGGGATGACCCGGCGCGGGAAATACACCGAATTGCCGCGCTCCAGCGCCTCCTTGTCGAGCGCCATGCCCGGCTTGACGTAATGCGAGACGTCAGCAATCGCCACCACCAGCCGCCAGCCACGCCCCTTCTTCTCGCAGAACACCGCGTCGTCGAAATCACGTGCCGTCTCGCCGTCGATGGTCACTAGCGGCAATTCGCGCAAATCCTCGCGGCCGGCAAAATCAGCCTTCTTGACCTTGTCCGGCAGCGCCTTGTTCTCGTCCAGCGCCGCCCTCGAAAACTCGAACGGCAGATCGTGCTTGCGCAGCGCGATCTCGATTTCCATGCCGGGATCGGCGTAGTTGCCGAGCACCTCGATAATCTTGCCGATCGGCTGCGAGAACTTGCTCGGCTGCTCGATGATCTCGACCATCACCACCTGTCCGGATTGCGGCTTGTGCTTCGCCTTGCTCTCTGGCGGCACCAGGATATCCTGGGCAATGCGCTTGTTCTCCGGCGCCACGACAACCACGCCATGCTCGACAAAAACCCGGCCAACGATCCGCGTATTGACCCGTTCGGTGACCTCGACGATACCGCCTTCAGGCCGTCCCTTGCGGTCGATGCCAGTGACCCGGACCAGCGCCCGGTCGCCATGCAGCACCTTGCGCATCTGATGCTGGTCGAGAAAGATGTCGGCACTGCCGTCATCGGGGACAAGGAAGCCATAGCCGTCCGGATGCCCCTGGATACGGCCCGGCGTCAGGCTGGCCCGTTCGGGCAGGATGTAGGCGCCCTTGCGGTTGCGTAGCAACTGCCCTTCGCGCTCCATGGCGCCGAGGCGGCGCTGGAACATCTCGCGTTCGCTGCTGGTGATATCCAACAGTTCAATCAGTTCGGCAAACTCCAGCGGTCGCCCTTCGTCCGCCAGCACCTGAGACACGTACTCACGCGACGGCAATGGAAACTCGTAGCGGGCCAATTCACGCTCGAAGAAGGGGTCGGCACGACGGATTTTTGACAGCTTTTTTCTTGACATCAATTTTTCTTTCTCTATAATGGCGGCTCTTCGCACCTGTGCCCAGGTGGCGGAATTGGTAGACGCACTAGTTTCAGGTACTAGCGGGTAACTCCGTGGGGGTTCGAGTCCCTTCCTGGGCACCAGC
>Ga0075163_10000088_pt1 | contig 101396 bp, 78 predicted proteins | sample JI1023141ADNA_FD_71478 | JGI IMG/M metagenome (GOLD analysis project Ga0075163, IMG submission 71478) | Wastewater effluent complex algal communities from Wisconsin, to seasonally profile nutrient transformation and Carbon sequestration -... | ecosystem: Engineered > WWTP > Effluent > Algae... | reverse complement strand
TTTTTCACTACCAACAACCAGTTTTATCTAACTTTTTTAATGGCGGACCTCTAATTTCATTTTATATGTTTATTGCGCTTTGTTGGTTTATACTTTTGCTCCCATAACAGGAGCATTATTGGGACTAGTGATCTGGAATGCTTTTAAATTCGATTCTAAAGGGGAAAACGAATTGTTCGCAGGCTTCCCTACTCAAACATGTATAACCTTTGTGTTTCCTTCGAATGAACCAATAATCCAATTCAATTAACAGTTAATTACCTTTTAAGATTTCGTATAAAAAGAAAGGCCCTTGGTATAAATTGCTCCAAAAAAGAGTCACGTGGCATGGCAGTTGTAATCGTTCCAGTAAATAAAAAATTACTGATATGAAACATTTAAAACTAAAAAGCAAAGATAAATTAAGTCCGTTTCCGGATTTAATTTCATTCTTTTTTCAAGCTCAAACTAAAGTGACTACGGTCTTACTTTTAGCTTCACTCTCTGTTCATTCGCAAAACACAAAGAGTTTGGAGACTGCCATTAACCCAAAACTAAATTCATCAAACGTTTCTTTTATCGAGAACAAAGGACAGGTCAGAGATCAAAACGAGCAAGCTCGGCCAGATGTGTTGTTTAGCGGTTGCACGCAGGGTATGGTTTATCACCTTAGAAACAACGGGATCAGTTACCAATTGCACCGTAAAACTGAAACGCAATCTGAGATATACAGATTGGATGTAAACTGGCTAAATATTAACCCGGTAAACGGCGTAGAAAAAGATGACGCTTTGCCTGGTTACGACAATTTTTATAAAGGGAATACACCCATACGGGATGTTAAGACTTACAAAGGCGTAACTTACAAAAATGTTTACAACAATATTGACCTTCACTATTATGAAAAATCGGGAAATCTGAAATATGACTACATCGTAGGCCCCTCTGCCAACTACAAACAAATACAGATGGAAATAAAAGGAGTTGAAAGAATAGTAATGCAGCCGGATGGCGGTCTTCTTTTAAAAACTCCCTTTGGTGACATTTTAGAAGGTGCGCCACTTGTATATCAAAAAGGTAAAAAACTAAACGCCAGATGGAATGTCAATCACAACACGCTAAGTTTTGATATAGATAACTACGATCCATTATTGCCGTTATTAATTGATCCTATAACCCGCACCTGGGGTACTTATTACGGAGCAGGCAATCCTGGATTTCTTGGAACGAATGGCAACGGATGCAGCACGGATGCAAGCGGAAATGTTTATTTTGTTGGCGTAACGGACGCTACCGCAGGAACGGGAATAGCCACATTAGGTTCGCATCAGGCCACTTTCAGTGGAGGACTTGGCGATGGGTTCCTCGTAATGTTTAATAGTGCCGGAGTCCGTCAATGGGGAACATATTACGGCGGCACAGGGGGTACGACCCGCTTCACCAATTGTGCAGTTGACGCCAATGGGAATGTGTATGCTGCAGGGCTTTCTACCGCCCTTAATGGCATTTCAACTCCCGGTGCGCATCAAGCTGTGTCGGCAGGCAGTGGCGATGGTATATTGGTTAAATTTAATAACGCGGGTGTTAGGTTATGGGGAACATATTATGGGGGCACCGGAATTGATGAATTTTTTGACGTAGCAACTGATATTAGCGGAGACGTTTATTGCACGGGCAGAACACGCTCATCAACAGGAATTTCAACTCCGGGAAGTCATCAGTCAGTTTTTGGAGCTGGAACTAACACCTACGATGCCTTGCTTGTTAAATTTAATAGTAGTGGTGTCCGTCAATGGGGTACTTATTATGGTGATACAGGAGATGATTGGGGTTATGCCGTATCGCTTGATGCTAACTCAAACATATTTATTGGAGGTTATACTGGATCTTCAACAGCCATAGCGACCCCAGGCTGTCATCAGCTTAGTTTTGGTGGAGGTACGCGTGATGGATTCCTGGCTAAATTTAACAACATCGGAGTTCGTCAATGGGGTACTTATTATGGTGGTTCAGGTGCAGATGACATGAACGATGTAGCCACTGCTTCTAACGGAGATGTTTACGCAGTTGGCAAAACCGACTCAAATTCTGGTATTTCAACGCCTGGTAGCCATTTGCTTACTTTTGGTGGCGGTACGTATGATGTATTCCTGGTTAAGTTTAATACAAGCGGCGTGCGCCAATGGGGTACTTATTTTGGCAGTTCTGGAGATGACCGTGGCGCTGCCTGTTCGACCGATCCTTTTGGCAATGTAATTATTGTTGGAGAAACAAATTCAACTACAGGTATTTCTATGACTGGGAACCATCAAACTGTTTTTGCAGGAGGCACTAGTGATGCGTTTATTGCAAAATTCAATAGTGCTGGCATTCAACAGTCTGGCAGTTATTACGGTGGCACGTCAAGAGATGTTGCACAAGGCTGCGCAGTAGATAATACTGGGACAAAACTCTTCTTGTCCGGGAGTACACAGTCCAGTGGTGGAACGGCTATTGCAAGTCTTGGCAGCCATCAAATGTCAATAGCTGCCGCTAACGATGCTTTTCTGGTATTATTCTCGGATTGTATTGGACCTAATGCGCCGGTTAATACAACAGCGGTTAGTAATTTAACACTATGCAGCAACAGTTCAACCACGCTCAGTGTAACTGCCGGTGGTCCCATCAACTGGTTCAGCACGCCGACATCCACTGTGGTTTTAACTACAGGCGGGACATTTAATACTCCAGCTTTAACGTCAGGCACCTATACTTTTTTCGCCGCAACAACCAATACGTGTTCGGCGAGTTTACGAACGGCAATCGGCGTTACCGTTAATCCTCTGATAACAGTTAATAGTGGCGCCATTTGCTCCGGTGCTTCATTCACTATTATTCCAGGAGGAGTAACATCTTCCACTATTTCCGGGGGTAGTAATATTGTGAACCCAACGGCCAACACGTCCTACACGGTGACTGGAACGGATGCAGGAGGTTGCACCGGCCAAGCAATTTGCAATGTTTCTGTAAATCCAATTCCAACAATAACAGTAAACAGCGGTACGCTCTGTTCGGGAAAATCGTTTACAATTCAACCCAATGGTGCCAGCACATATACAATTACAGGTGGTAGCCTGGTTGTTAGTCCGACTGTAAATACATCCTATACGGTTACCGGAACCAATAATGACGGCTGTTTGAGCTTAACGGGCGCTGTGAGTAGTTTGAGTGTTTATGCGTCGCCCACGGTTACAAGTGTAAGCAGCAAAACAATTATCTGTAAAGGTCAGTCGGCCACCTTAACAGCCAGCGGGGCCGTAACTTATAGCTGGAGCAACGGTGTAAGCAGCGCATCCATAACAGTGAGTCCAACCGTTACAACTACTTATACGGTTACGGGTATCGGTGTCAATGGTTGTTCCAGCAAAATTACACGAACCCAAAGTGTAAGCACCTGTGCTGATTTGGTTGAGAATAACGGAATAATATTCAGTTTAAATATCGTACCAAATCCAAACAAGGGTGATTTTTCAATAAAAACGTCATTAGTAGTACAAAACGGAATGATTGAAATATACAATTCACTTGGGCAATTAATTTTGAGAGAAAAAGTTCAAACAAATGAAAATAGCATTCATTTGCCAGAACAATCACCTGGAATCTACCTGGTAAGACTGATTGAGAATAACAGAATTATCGGCGTTTCCCGAATGGTAAAGGAATAACAAATACCTATATAAGTCTCTCACACAACAAAAAGCCCGCTGTTCAAGCGGGCTTTTTTGTATCTCTAACCTCACCTCTTTTTCTTATTTTTTTGGCTACTGTTACTAATTTTAAGAAAATAATTTCAGATGGTAGTTTCGATGCATCTATAGTATTCTGGTTTAATGTTTTATAAAAATTAATTGTTTTACCAGTTGTATCCAAAATTAAAAAAGGTAAAACGGACTTCTCCATTGCAATAATAAATGGTGTTTCACACAGTACACGATTTGGAATTCGACCTTAGAAGACACAAAGGTTCTTGCTCAGATTCGGGATTCGCAGGGTTGCAAACAATTAAATACCGATGCAGTTTAAAATGACTTGAGTGCGATAAAATTTTAATTGCGGGTTCTTCGAAAAGCTGCTAACCATACGATGGGCTATAAATAAAAAATTGGGTTCGGTATTGTTTTTCACCTTTCGTTTTAGACTGTCTAGTGCGGTGAGTTGAATTTTATCTAAAGTCTGGTACTTTTTCTCTGGAACTTCCCTTTTTCAGGAATTAAGTTTTCAGAGTTTGAAATTCCAGAGTTTCCAAACACCCGATTTAAATAGCAGGTGCCGAGAGAGTGTTTTAATATATTTTTGAGGGTTTAATATCATCCCCGTTTCATTACTTTTTTGTTATTAACAAATTCAAATACTGAATTTTTGAAATGATCACCAATGGGTAGATGCTTTGAATTTATGATAACCCTGTCGTTATCTATAGATTTAATTTTGGAAATATTTATAATAAAAGATTTATTAATTCTGATAAACAAATTAACAGGCAACCCGGCGTTAATAGTTTTAAGATTGCTAGCAACAATATGTTTTTCGTTACCACAATGCACAATCACGTAATCTTTTAATCCTTCTATATAATCTATGTCATTATAGTTGGCCCTAACGTATTTTTTCTCGGTACGTATAAATATGTAGTCATCCTCCTTCAAAAGGTATTCCGGCTTCCTATTTGTTTCGCTGAAGATTTTACTCACTGTTTTATAGAACCGCTCAAAACGAATAGGTTTTACAAGATAATCTGTTACATCAACTTCAAAGGCTTCAACTGCAAATTGTGGGTAGGCACTTGTTATTACCACTTTACCCAAATACTTTCCCGATTTGATAAATTCCATTCCATTAATTTTTGGCATCTGAATATCAAGAAACATAATGTCTACCTCGTTACTTATCAAAAACTCATCTGCCTCCAGCGCATTCGAAAACATACCCACGAGTTTCAATTTCGGAACCTGCTCAATGAGCATTTGCATGCCTTTGCGAGCCAAGGGTTCATCGTCAATCACAATGCAATTCATGTTAATTCAATTTGAAGGTTCGCTTTAAAAAATGTTTTCTCTTCTCTTAATTCAAGCATGTGTTTTAGAGGGTATGCCAGGCTAAGTCGCTTTCTTAAATTGTCAATTCCTTTCCCCATCAATTCTTCTTTGCCTAATTGTGATATTTCGGGCTTTGAATTGATCACCTCAAAATAAAAGACATTTGCTACCCTGCTCATTTGTATGTGAATAAAAGGATTCTCCATCTGCTGTGAACCATGTTTAACTGCATTTTCAATCAAGGTAACAAAAAGCAAGGGTTCTATTTTAATGTCTTTTATTGATTCTAGGTTGTATTGCAATTGCACGTCTAGTTTATCCTTACGAAGTTTTTCAAGGCTTAGAAAGTTCTCAATGTAATTTATCTCATTCTCGATATCCACTTTTTCCTTATCACATTCGTTTAATTGATACCGCATCAGATCAGAAAATCCTAAAATCATTTCAGCGGCAATCTTAGGGTTGGTTTTTGTGAGGACGTAAAGATTATTAAACGTGTTGAACAAGAAGTGCGGGCTGATCTGACTTTTTAAATTATTGAGATTTGCTTTCAGGTTTTCCTGCTCTAAAGAAATGATCTTTCGTTCGCTACTCACCCACATTTTTATCATTTTAACTGACAGCCCAATCCCAATAAACATACAATAGGTTATAGCGTTTATCATCATATCGGCAAATAATGGTACCGTAGGTGTTAGCTTTTCATAAAACTGCTCCCAGCTTTTAAAATAAATCAAACTCTGAGTAATATAACTTATAATAAAAGTAAGAAGGGATAAAAAAATGTAAGCCAAAAATTTACCGCGCAGTAAAAATCGCCAGAATAAAAAAAAGATATTTAAATAAGCAATTATCAGATAGGTAGATGAATATAAAACTACTTTAACAACATCGGCAACGGTGTTAAGCCGATTAACCTCAAATAAAAACCAAAAAGCAACAATAAGGCTAATAAATACCAAGTGCTGAATAACTCGGTATTTATTGTCCAATAATCTTTCAAGAGCTATATAGGATGAGTTCATTTAGCTATACTATGTAAAATTACGAATAGTTATAATATTGCTATTATAAATAAGCGCCTTTGTACAAAAAACCATAAGCGGTTTAAATGTTGAACTAAATTTAGCTGACAAACTTCTAAAATAAAAATAAGATGCGAAAAACATCTATTCTGGCTTAAGTCTTTCTGCTATTCAATAGCTATAATTTCTAGCGCAGTATTGTATGTTTCTAAAAGAAATACCACAAGAGTCACGTGGCCTGCTTGTAGTAATAGTTTCTGTAAACTAAAATTTCAGTTATGAAACCTTTAAAACTAAAATACGCAAAGATTAGTTGGTTTCAATTGAAAATAGCAACCTTTAATCAAAAGGGTGTTTTTTTACTTGAAATCGAACAAAAGTGGGTGTTGAAACCAGTTTAAACCTGGGCGAGTAAAAACAAAAAAGCCCGGTACACTACCGGGCTTTTATATTTTTAATTGTGTTTTGAGTATTGCTTACACTTCTTCTTCTACTTCTTCTTTAGAAGCCATTAAGCGTTCGTACTCTTCTTTACTACCAACAACGAGTTTTTCGTAATTACGTAAGCCAGTACCCGCCGGAATTAAGTGTCCAACAATTACGTTTTCTTTTAATCCTAATAAGGTATCTACTTTTCCGTTTACCGCAGCTTCGTTCAGAACCTTAGTGGTTTCTTGGAACGATGCGGCGCTGATCCAACTGTTAGTTTGCAAAGAGGCGCGGGTAATACCCTGAAGAATTGGGTTTGCTGTAGCTGGTACAGCATCCCTTGCTTCGATGGTTTTTTTATCCCTGCGTTTTAAAACGGAGTTCTCATCGCGTAATTTACGTGCAGTAATAATTTGGCCACGTTTCAATTCAGAGCTGTCACCTGGATCGATAACAACTTTTTTACCAAAAATGTTGTCGTTTTCGGCCATGAAATCACCCTTATTAATCAACTGCTGCTCAAGGAACATAGTATCACCCGGATCAACAATTTCAACTTTACGCATCATTTGACGTACAATGGTTTCAAAATGTTTGTCATTCAGTTTTTGCCCTTGTAAACGGTAAACCTCCTGAATTTCATTCACTAAATATTCCTGTACAGCTGTTGGTCCTTTAATGGCAAGGATATCTCCAGGACTCACGGCGCCATCAGATAAGGCGTCACCTGCTCTTACGAAGTCGTTTTCCTGAACCAAGATGTGTTTGCTCAGATTCACTAAATAACGGCGTTGTTCACCGGTTTTAGCTTCTACAACCACTTCCCTGTTACCACGCTTAATTTTACCAAATGTAACAATTCCGTCAATTTCAGAAACCACAGCAGGGTTGCTTGGGTTACGTGCTTCAAACAATTCAGTTACGCGTGGTAAACCACCGGTGATATCACCAGTTTTACCTGTTACACGAGGAATTTTCACGAGGATTTGACCTGGTTCAATTTTTGATCCTTCGTTAATAACAATATGCGCACTTACCGGAATGTTATATGATTTAAGAGCTTCTCCTTTTTTATCAACGATCCGGATCAACGGACTCATTGTTTTGTCACGACTCTCAATAATTACCTTTTCGCGGAAACCTGTTTGTTCATCACTTTCTTCGCGGTAGGTAACGTTTTCTCTGATATGTTCAAATTCAACACTACCACCAAATTCGGAAACGATCACCGCGTTGTATGGATCCCAATCACAGATCAGATCACCTTTTTTAACTTTAGCTCCTGGTTTAATGAATAGATTGGAACCATAAGGAATATTACCGGTTGTAAGGGTAATGCCTGTGTTCACATCCACAATACGCATTTCCGTTGAACGGCCAATTACTACATTTGATTTTGATCCTTCCGCATTTACGCGTTCAACAGTCCGTAATTCATCAATTTCAGCGATACCATCGTATTTAGCAATTAAGCTGCTGGATGCCGCTGTATTGGAAGCAGTTCCACCTACGTGGAATGTACGCAACGTTAATTGTGTACCTGGTTCACCAATGGATTGAGCTGCAATTACGCCAACTGCTTCACCTAATTGTACTAAGCGACCGTTTGACAAGTTACGTCCATAGCATTTAGCGCAAACGCCTGAGCGGCTTTCGCAAGTTAATACCGAACGGATATCAACAGTTTCAATTGGTGATTGGTTAATTAAAGTAGCAATATCTTCAGTAATTACTTCGCCGCCAGCAACGATCAATTCACCGGTAGTAGGATGGAACACGTCGTTTACAGCGGTACGGCCCAATAAACGGTCGTACAACGTTTCAACAATGTCATCGTTATTTTTTAGAGCAGTCATGCTTAAACCACGAAGGGTACCGCAATCAGCCTCATTAATAATAACGTCTTGAGCCACGTCCACCAAACGACGGGTTAAGTAACCTGCATCGGCAGTTTTTAAGGCCGTATCAGCTAATCCTTTACGGGCACCGTGGGTTGAAATAAAGTACTCTAAAATGGATAGACCTTCACGGAAATTCGATAATACGGGGTTCTCAATAATGGAAGTAGTGGTGTCACCTGCTTTTTGTGGCTTAGCCATCAAACCGCGCATCCCGCTCAACTGCTTAATTTGTTCTTTACTACCACGGGCACCAGAATCGAGCATCATAAATACCGGGTTAAAACCCTGGCGGTCACTGCTCAGGTTATCTAACACTTTTTTGGTCACCTTGGAGTTGGTGTGCGTCCAGATATCAATCACCTGATTGTAACGCTCGTTGTTGGTGATAAAACCCATGTTGTAGTTAGATATCACCTCATCTACCTGACCTTGTGCTTCGTTAATGATGGTCATCTTCTCAGCCGGTGTCTGAATATCACCCAGGTTGAAGGATAAACCACCTTTAAAGGCGGTCATAAACCCTAGTGATTTAATATCATCTAGAAATTTAGCAGTTTTGGCCATACCGGTTTTCTTAACAATTAAACCGATAATATCACGTAAAGATTTTTTAGTTAACAGTTCATTAATGTAACCTACTTCATGCGGTACCACCATGTTAAATAACACGCGACCGGCAGTAGTATCAATGATTTTTGTTTTAAGTTCGGCACCTTCTAACGCGTTGGTGATTTTTATTTTTATTTGTGCATGCAGGTCAAGACTTTTTTCATTTACTGCAATCACAACTTCCTCAGCGCTGTAAAAGGTTTTCCCTTCACCTTTTACTTTATCGTTAGGTAGGTTCTTTTTTGACTTGGTTAAGTAATATAAACCGAGCACCATATCCTGCGATGGAACCGCTACGGGTGCACCATTCGACGGGTTTAAGATGTTATGGGAGGCTAGCATCAGGATTTGTGCTTCCAAAATTGCTGCGTGTCCCAGTGGAACGTGCACCGCCATTTGATCCCCATCAAAATCCGCGTTAAATGCTGTACAAACCAAAGGGTGTAATTGAATAGCTTTACCTTCAATTAGTTTTGGTTGAAAGGCTTGGATACCTAATCTGTGCAATGTCGGGGCGCGGTTTAACATTACCGGGTGCCCTTTTAAAGCGTTTTCAAGAATGTCCCAAACAATCGGTTCTTTTTTATCTACAATTTTTTTAGCGGATTTCACTGTTTTCACAATACCACGTTCAATCATTTTACGAATGATGAATGGTTTGAACAATTCAGCCGCCATTTCTTTTGGCAATCCACACTCGTGTAACTTTAATTCAGGTCCAACAACAATTACCGAACGAGCAGAGTAGTCAACACGTTTACCCAATAAATTTTGACGGAAACGGCCTTGTTTTCCTTTTAAGGAATCTGATAAGGATTTTAAAGGACGGTTACTATCAGTTTTAACGGCGTTTGATTTACGGGAGTTATCAAATAATGAGTCCACCGATTCTTGCAACATACGTTTTTCGTTACGTAGAATTACATCGGGAGCTTTAATTTCAATCAAACGTTTTAAGCGGTTATTACGGATAATCACACGACGGTATAAATCATTTAAATCCGAAGTTGCGAAACGTCCGCCATCTAATGGAACCAATGGACGTAATTCAGGAGGGATAACCGGAACTACTTTCACGATCATCCACTCTGGCTTATTAACCACATTTTGGTTTGCCTGACGGAAAGCTTCAATAACCTGTAAACGTTTTAAAGCTTCGTTTTTACGTTGTTGTGATGTTTCAGTGTTTGCTTTATGACGTAAATCGTATGACAAATCATCTAACTGTAAGCGGGATAATAAATCCTGAACCGCTTCTGCACCCATTTTGGCAATGAATTTATTAGGATCGGTATCATCCAGTTGGTGATTTTCTTTTGGAAGAGAATCTACAACGTTTAAATATTCTTCTTCGGTTAAGAAGTCGAGATAGCTTACTCCATTTTCAGCAGCCATACCAGCGTTAATTACTACATAACGTTCGTAGTAAATAATCATGTCTAGTTTTTTTGTCGGTAAACCCAACAAGTAACCAATTTTATTTGGCAACGAGCGGAAATACCAGATATGTGCCACCGGTACTACTAAATTAATGTGGCCCATACGCTCGCGACGTACTTTCTTTTCAGTCACTTCAACGCCGCAGCGGTCACAAACAATCCCTTTGTAACGGATACGTTTGTATTTACCACAATGGCATTCATAATCTTTTACCGGCCCGAAAATTCGCTCGCAAAACAAGCCGTCTCTTTCAGGTTTATAAGTACGGTAGTTAATTGTTTCCGGTTTAAGAACTTCACCGCTTGAACGACGGAGAATGGTTTCCGGAGAAGCAAGGCTGATGGTAATTCTTGAGAAATTTGATTTTTGTTTATTATCTCTTCTTAACGCCATTTTTGTTTTTATTTCTTTTACAATTAATGAATCTTTGGATTTACATATGGATTTTTCCCGGTCACAAGGACGAGTCCTGGTGACCGAGGATTTATTAATCCATTGTAATATCTAAAGCGAGACCTCTTAATTCGTGTAACAATACGTTAAACGATTCAGGAATACCCGGAGTAGGGATGTTTTCGCCTTTTACAATCGCTTCATAAGCTTTTGCGCGTCCGGTTACATCATCCGATTTTACCGTTAACAATTCCTGAAGAACGTTGGCAGCACCATAAGCTTCCAGTGCCCAAACTTCCATCTCACCAAAACGCTGACCACCAAACTGAGCTTTACCGCCCAACGGTTGTTGCGTAATTAATGAATATGGTCCTATCGAGCGGGCGTGCATCTTATCGTCCACCATGTGTCCTAATTTTAACATGTAAATGATACCCACTGTTGCCGGCTGATCAAAACGTTCACCGGTTCCACCATCATGCAGGTAAGTACGGCCGTATTGTGGCACTCCGGCTTTTTTGGTGTATTCGTCAATTTGTTCAACAGTTGCGCCATCAAAGATTGGAGTAGAAAATTTCATGTTCAACTTCTCACCAGCCCAAGCCAACACTGTTTCATAAATTTGTCCAAGGTTCATACGCGAAGGTACGCCCAACGGATTTAAAACAATATCAACCGGAGTTCCGTCTTCTAAGAATGGCATATCTTCTTCCTTCACGATTCGGGCAACAATACCCTTGTTTCCGTGACGTCCCGCCATTTTATCACCTACTTTTAACTTACGTTTTTGTGCGATGTAAACCTTGGCTAATTGAACAATACCGTTTGGCAGTTCGTCGCCAACAGTGATTTGGAATTTTTCACGTTTGTATTTACCCAAGTAATCGTTGTACTGGATCAGGAAGTTATGCAACAAGCGCTCAATCTGCTCGTTTTTATCTTTATCTGTTGTCCAGTTGCTTGGATTTACTTCTGTATAATCTAAACGTTCCAATAATTTTTGAGTGAACTTGGTACCGCGGGGGATCACTTGTTCTCCCAAAATGTTGGTAACACCCTGTGAGGTACGGCTATTTACTAAAGCAAATAGTTTATCAACCAGCTTTAATTTCAGGTTGTAATTATTCTTTTCGTGTTCGGCATCCAGCTTCTCAACCAATGGTTTTTCTTCAGCTTTTGCTTTTTTATCTTTTATAACACGTGAGAATAATTTTTTATCAACGATAACACCTTTAATGGATGGAGAAACACGTAATGAAGCATCTTTCACATCACCGGCTTTGTCGCCAAAGATGGCACGTAATAGTTTTTCTTCCGGCGAAGGATCGGTTTCACCTTTCGGGGTAATTTTCCCAATCAAAATATCGCCTTCTTTTACTTCAGCACCTACGCGGATAATACCTTTTTCATCCAGATCCTTGGTTGCATCTTCACTAACGTTCGGGATATCCGGAGTTAACTCCTCCATACCACGTTTTGTGTCACGAACTTCCAAAGTATATTCGTCAATGTGGATAGATGTAAAGATATCGTCACGAACAATTTTCTCGCTAATAACAATAGCATCCTCAAAGTTGTATCCTTTCCAAGGCATGAATGCCACTTTTAAGTTACGACCCAAAGCTAATTCCCCATCTTGTGTAGCGTATCCTTCGCAAAGAACCTGACCTAATGATACTTTATCACCTTTCTTTACGATTGGTTTTAAGTTGATGCAGGTACTTTGGTTGGTTTTTTGAAACTTAGTGAGTTTATAAGATTTAACGTCGCCTTCAAAACTGATCAAACGTTCATCTTCGCTGCGGTTGTAACGAATGGTAATTTCGTTAGCATCCACATATTCCACCACACCTTCGCCTTCAGCATTAATTAGCACACGTGAATCCTGAGCAACACGCGCTTCAATACCAGTACCAACAATTGGCGCCTGAGGGCGTAAAAGTGGTACAGCCTGGCGCTGCATGTTGGAACCCATTAACGCACGGTTCGCATCATCATGCTCCAAAAACGGAATTAATGAGGCGGCTATCGACGCGATTTGATTAGGGGCGATGTCCATTAAGTGAACACTGTTTGGCTCAAGAATAGGAAAATCGCCTTCATAACGCGCGGTTACTTTTTTGGTGGTGATGTTTCCTTTATCATCTAAATCAACGTTTGCTTGCGCGATGTTTTTTTGATCTTCTTCTTCGGCAGTCAAATAAATAATAGGCTTATTGGCATCCAGTTTACCATTAGTAACTGTACGGTATGGAGTTTCAATAAATCCAAGCTTATTCACTTTCGCATAAACGCATAACGAAGAGATCAAACCGATGTTTGGTCCTTCCGGTGTTTCAATAGTACACAAGCGTCCATAATGGGTATAGTGAACGTCACGCACTTCAAAACCAGCACGCTCACGACTTAAACCTCCTGGCCCGAGTGCCGAAAGACGACGCTTGTGCGTAATCTCCGATAATGGGTTGGTTTGATCCATGAACTGTGATAACTGATTGGTTCCAAAGAAGGAGTTAATTACAGAACTCAATGTTTTAGCGTTAATAAGATCGGTTGGTGTAAACACTTCGTTATCGCGCACGTTCATACGTTCGCGAATAGTACGGGCCATACGAGCCAAACCTACACCAAATTGAGAGTATAACTGTTCGCCTACTGTACGTACGCGGCGATTAGATAAGTGATCAATATCATCAACGTCTGTTTTCGAGTTAATGAGCTCAATCAGATACTTAATGATCAGGATCATGTCTTCTTTCGTCAACACACGGATTTCCATAGGAATGGATAATCCTAATTTTTTATTGATCCTGTAGCGACCAACTTCACCTAAATCGTAACGTTTATCTGAGAAGAATAATTTATCAATTACGCCACGGGCGGTTTCTTCATCAGGTGGTTCAGCGTTACGGAGTAAGCGATAGATAAATTCAATTGCTTCTTTTTCAGAGTTGGTAGAATCTTTTTGCAGCGTGTTGTAGATAATTGCGAAATCTGCCGTGTTAACATCCTGTTTGTGAAGAATAATCGACTTAACACCAGCATCAACAATTACGTCGATGTGATCGTCTTCCAGGATGGTTTCACGATCAAGGATTACTTCGTTACGTTCGATAGAAACAACTTCTCCGGTATCCTCGTCCACAAAATCTTCAAGCCAGGTTTTTAAAACACGGGCAGCGAGCTTGCGACCAACTTCACGCTTTAAACCAGCTTTGCTGACTTTAATTTCGTCAGCTAAACCAAATATTTCTAAAATCTGCTTATCGCTTTCAAAACCGATAGCACGTAGAAGAGTGGTAACAGGTAATTTTTTCTTACGGTCGATGTAAGCATACATGACGTTGTTAATGTCTGTAGCGAATTCTATCCAACTACCTTTAAAAGGGATAACGCGGGCACTGTATAGTTTTGTGCCATTGGCGTGGCGGCTTTGTCCAAAGAACACACCAGGAGAACGGTGTAACTGAGATACAATTACACGCTCGGCGCCGTTTATAATAAAAGAGCCCTTAGGGGTCATGTATGGGATAGTTCCCAGGTACACGTCCTGCATGATTGGCTCAAAATCTTCATGTTCAGGGTCTGTACAGTAAAGGTACAATTTTGCCTTTAAAGGAACAGAGTAGGTAAGACCGCGCTCGATACACTCGTCTAGAGCATAACGTGGGGGATCAATATAATAATCCTTAAATTCAAGCACGAAGTTATTACGTGCATCTGAAATAGGGAAGTTTTCCGCAAAAACTTTAAATAGACCTTCTTTTTTACGGTTTTCGGGTGTTGTTTCCAATTGAAAAAAATCCTGGAAGGATTTTACCTGTATGTCTAAAAAATCAGGGTATTCAATCGGGAATTTGTTTGACGAGAAGTTAACTCGTTTTTGAATTTTTGTACTTGCAGCCAAGGTGTTTTTGATATTAAGTTAATACAATTTTGACTTCCCAAAGTTTCCGGTTTTTAGTTAAAAAACGGGAAAAAATGGCCTTTCGTCAAAGAAAGGCCATTTCGATCATATATACAGAATTACTTAACTTCTGCTTTAGCACCGGCTTCTTCTAAAGCTTTTTTAATTGCTTCAGCTTCTTCTTTGCCAACACCTTCTTTTACAGCTTTAGGAGCGCCATCCACTAAATCTTTAGCTTCTTTCAATCCTAATCCTGTTAAGTCTTTTACAACTTTAACAACGCCTAATTTTGCAGCGCCTGCTTCAAGTAACATAACGTCAAAAGATGTTTTCGCAGCGGCAGCTTCGCCACCACCAGCACCGCCGGCCATTACAACTGCAGCAGCAGCTGGTTCAATTCCGTGTACGTCTTTTAACTCTGTTGCTAATTCTTGTACTTCTTTTACTGTTAAGCTTACTAATTGTTCAGCTATTGCTTTGATATCTGCCATTTTGTTTGGTATTTAAACTTATTATTATTTATTTTTTACTTTTTGTTGGGAAGCAGTTATACTTCCCTGTTTTTTTGCAAGTTGTTTTACTTATGCAGCTGCATCTTCGCTTCCACCTTTATTTTCCAAAGCGCCAATAACGCGTTGAATAGGGGATTTAAGTAATGCTACAACATCAGCGATCAATTCATTTTTAGATTTGAGTGATACTAATGCGTCTAGTTGCGCATCGCCCATGAAGATCATGGATTCAACATAAGCAGCTTTTAAAGCTGGTTTTTTGTCGGCTTTACGAAACTCTTTAATAACTTTTGCCGGTGCATTCGATACATCGGTAAACATTAAAGCGGTTTCGCCTTTTAAAGCAGGGATCAGTTCAGCCAATTTGCTGTCGTTAGCCCTTTCGATGGCTTTTTTAAGTAAAGTGTTCTTAATAACAGTTACCGATATTTTTTTATCGAAACATTGTCTGCGGAACGCGTTTACCTTTTCAACTGTAAGTGTAGAACAATCTGCTAAATAGATTTTATCGTTGGCGTTTAATTTTTCCACCAATTCATCTATTACCTGAGTTTTTTCGGTTTTATTCATTTATCAGCAGTTTTTTAAGTGAATGATTTTGTATCGATAACGATGCCAGGACTCATCGTACTGCTAAGGGTTACAGACTTTACGTAAGTTCCTTTAGCGCTTGATGGCTTTAATTTTAAAACTGTTTGAAGCAATTCATTCGCGTTTTCGGTTAATTTGGCAGCATCAAAAGATACTTTACCAACTCCCGCGTGAATAATACCTGCTTTGTCCACCTTAAAATCAATTTTACCTCCTTTTGAATCTGTTACCGCTTTACCAATGTCCATGGTTACAGTTCCGGTTTTTGGGTTTGGCATTAAGCCACGAGGACCTAACACACGACCTAAAGCACCAACTTTACCCATTACAGAAGGCATAGTGATAATAACATCCACATCTGTCCATCCACCTTTAATTTTTTCAATGTATTCATCTAATCCAACGTAATCAGCGCCTGCGGCTTTAGCTTCCGCTTCCTTATCAGGAGTTACGATTGCCAAAACACGCATCGTTTTACCAGTACCGTGAGGTAAGGTAACCGTGCCGCGTACCATTTGATTAGCTTTACGAGGGTCAACTCCTAAACGGATCGCAAGATCCACTGAAGCGTCAAATTTTGTAGTGGTAATGTCCTTTACAATTTTTGTTGCTTCAGCTACGGAGTAAGCTTTGTTAGCGTCATATTTGCCGATAACCGCTTTTCTTTTTTTAGTCAACGTTGCCATTTCTTAAGCTTGTTTTTTAAATTATTAATTTGATTTAGTATGGTTTTTCGCCACTTACAGTAACACCCATACTACGGGCTGTTCCTACTACCATGTTCATCGCAGATTCAATCGTAAAGCAATTCATGTCTACAATTTTATCTTCAGCAATTTTACGTACCTGATCCCATGTCATGGAACCAACTTTTTTACGATTACTGGTTGCTGAGCCGGCTTTGATTTTGGTAACCTCCAATATTTGGATTGCAACTGGTGGACGTTTGATTACAAAATCAAACGACTTATCAGTATATACATTGATGATAACAGGTAATACTTTACCTGCTTGATCCTGGGTTCTTGCATTAAATTGTTTGCAGAACTCCATAATGTTTACACCTTTGGCACCTAATGCAGGACCGATAGGAGGCGAGGGGTTAGCAGCACCACCTTTAATTTGCAATTTTACTATTGCCGATAACTCTTTTGCCATTTTGTTTCTATTTTATACTTGTTTTATTTTTCCACACATTCAACGGCTCATCGTTTTTTGTGGGACTTTATTGTAGATGTTCATTTCAGGTGATACTTTGAGTTGGAAGCAGCAAAGCGTCTCAGGTACCTTAATTACTAGTCTTCAATTTCTTTATAATATTCAATGTTATAAAATTTAAGTTTCAATATCAGGTAGTTTTGTGAATATTAAACCTTAAATTTTGTGTTGTTATTCTAATTCTACCTCACCAAAGTTCAATTCAACCGGTGTTTTACGCCCGAAAATTTTAACGGTGACTTTAATTTTCTTTTTGTCTTCCATCACTTCTTCAATTACACCATTGAAGCCGTTGAAAGGGCCATTTATTACTTTAACAGATTCCCCAACCGTATAATTGGTTGACACCGTACCTTCGCTCTCAATCAATTCGTCAACTTTACCAAGAATACGGTTAACCTCGCTGATGCGCATCGGAACAGGGTTTCCACCTTTAGTTTCACCTAAAAAGCCAATAACACCGGTAATGTTTTTAATAATGTGAGGTATTTCGCCAGCTAATACGGCTTCTATAAGCACATAACCCGGATAAAAAGATCGCTCTTTAGTGGTTTTTTTTCCATTACGGATTTGAATCACCTTTTCGGTAGGGATTAGCACTTGCGACACGTAATCGTTTAATTTTAAACGCGTAATCTCAACTTCAATGTATTGTTTTACCTTTTTCTCCTGCCCGCTAATAGCACGCACAACGTACCATTTTTTTGCAGAAGTATCAGTTTTAACTAAATCGGCCATTTATAATTTTAATTTTAAAACAATAACTTACTACTTGATTAGGTCGTAAGCTTGTTTCATTAATAATTCAAAAACAAAATCCATCCCAAAAACTACCAGAGCAATAATCACAGAAGAGATCATCACTACAATAGCGCTACTTTGTAATTCAGGCCATGTTGGCCAGCTTACCTTATTTACAAGTTCATTTTTAGTTTCTGAAAAATAAGTTCCTATCCTGCTCATATTTTTAATGTTTAAAATTTTTGGAAGCAAGGTTAAAATTCAGATTCTTAATCTAAATTTGTGACCAAAGCTTCTGACTTATGTTAGCACGGGCGGAGAGATTCGAACTCCCATCTGCGGTTTTGGAGACCGTAATTCTACCCTTGAACTACGCCCGTTTATCAAAATAAACGCCTTTGTTATAAATGGCAAAATGGCGTCCCGGTTTGGGAGCCATTTTGCCTTTATTTATGACAATAGAGCTTAGTCTAAAATTTCAGTCACTTGTCCTGCACCTACAGTACGGCCACCTTCGCGGATAGCGAAACGTAGACCCTTGTCCATAGCGATTGCGTTGATCAGGTTAACGGTGATAGTAACATTATCTCCTGGTAAAACCATCTCGCGACCTGCTTCTAATTCAATCTCACCTGTTACATCAGTTGTACGGAAATAGAATTGAGGACGGTATTTGTTTTGGAAAGGTGTGTGACGGCCACCTTCTTCTTTTTTAAGAATATACACCTCAGCTTTAAACTTAGTGTGCGGTTTTACCGAACCTGGTTTGCAAATAACCATTCCACGTTTAATGTCTTTTTTCTCGATACCACGTAATAACAATCCTACGTTATCTCCAGCTTCACCGTAATCAAGGATTTTACGGAACATCTCAACACCTGTAATAGTTGATGTTAAGTTCTCAGCACCCATACCGATGATTTGAACCGGATCAGCAGTATTAATCACACCTGTTTCGATACGTCCTGTAGCAACAGTACCACGACCAGTAATGGTGAACACATCTTCAACAGGCATTAAGAATGGCTTATCTTTATCACGAGGAGGTAATGGAATGTATGTGTCAACAGCATCCATTAATTCCATAATTTTATCAACCCATTTTGGATCGTTATTTAATCCACCTAAAGCAGAACCACGGATGACAGGAGTGTTGTCGCCATCAAATTTGTAGAATGACAATAACTCACGAATCTCCATTTCAACTAAGTCTAACAACTCAGGATCTTCAACCATGTCAACTTTGTTCATAAATACAACCAGTTTAGGAACACCTACCTGGCGAGCTAGAAGGATATGTTCGCGTGTTTGTGGCATTGGCCCATCAGTTGAAGCAACTACCAGGATAGCGCCGTCCATTTGTGCAGCACCAGTAACCATGTTTTTAACGTAATCAGCGTGACCCGGGCAATCAACGTGAGCGTAGTGACGGTTCGCTGTAGCGTATTCAACGTGCGACGTGTTGATAGTAATACCACGTTCTTTTTCTTCAGGAGCGTTATCAATTGAAGAGAAGTCGCGAACTTCCGCCAGACCTTTGCTTGCAAGTACAGTTGTAATAGCCGCAGTTAATGTAGTTTTACCGTGATCTACGTGACCAATAGTTCCAATGTTTACGTGTGGTTTGGAACGGTCGAATTTTTCTTTTGCCATAGTTGTTTATTTTACTTTAGTTGTTTTTGTTTATTTTAATTTAAAATTTTTTAATTTTAAATGAGCTGTTGAGCAGGATTGAACTGCCGACCTCCTCCTTACCAAGGAGGTGCTCTACCACTGAGCTACAACAGCTTATAATCTTTATAGTGAGTTTATAAGCTGCTCACATTGCCATTTTTAAAAGAACAAACCTCCTTACACGCCAAAAGTCCCTTAATTTTGGGACTTTCAAAAAAATAATCCGCCGGCTTACCAGGTTTTATATTTTTCTGTCGCCTCTTTCCCTTTCTTATGCCAACCGGGAAGGCGTATACATCAACTTCACAATTCTACAAAACACAAGCCTTTTTAGGGGCTTTGTGAGCGAAAGACGGGTCTCGAACCCGCAACCTCCAGCTTGGAAGGCTGGAGCTCTACCAATTGAGCTACTTTCGCTTATTAATTTAATCTTTCCGACCCGCAATTTAAGGTTTTTAAACTTAAATTCAATAATCAGGAACCCTTAAATTTCAATAGCCTGTGGGGACAGGAGGATTCGAACCTCCGAAGTCGAAACAACAGATTTACAGTCTGTCCCATTTGGCCACTCTGGTATATCCCCTGAAATTTACAGAGCCGAAGAAGGGACTCGAACCCCCGACCTACTGATTACAAATCAGTGGCTCTACCAGCTGAGCTACTTCGGCTTTTAAACTATTTTAAAGAACTTCCCCTCAAAAAGGGATGCAAATGTACTAATACTTTTTTATTCAACAAATAAAAACTGAAAATAATTGTGTTTTTTTTTGCCACTAAATCGATGTTAATTAAAAGATCTTTCATGCCGGTTTTTGCGCGTAATTTCCGGTAATTGAACAAACGCAAAAACAATAAAAAAAAGGGTGAAAAATGTGAAAAAATTAAGAAGCGGTTTCAATTCGATACCGTCGGAATACTGAGAAAGCGCCACCTATGAAGGTTTTCAACTATTGTTTAATGTAGTTTTCCAGATGATTGATCATATCTTTTTGCGTAGCGATCGTTTCGGCTACCAAATCCATAATACTCACTAACCCCACCATTTTTGAATGTTCGATTACCGGCAAGTAACGGATATTGCCATCATTCATGAGTTGCATACACTCTTCAACCGTGTTGTTTAATGTTATGGGAGGGAGGTTAGTCGTCATAATCTCCTCAACTCTGGTATCGCTACTGCTGCGGCCTAACATCACTACTTTGCGTGCGTAATCCCTCTCGGTGAGCAATCCGGCGTAATTGCCATTTTTTAATACGGCTACCGAACCTATGTTACGCTCATTCATAATTTTTAGAGCTTCAAGCACTGTGCTATCAGGCGATACGGAGATAATGTTATTACCTTTACGGGCTAAAATGTTTGATACTTTGCTCATAGTAAACAGTTTTGGTTATTCTAAAAGTAACAAAAAAACCTCCCGATTTCCTAATTTGAAATGTATTAGTTATAAACAACCCACTTTATTTTAGACAAAGAGGTGTTATAAGGCGTTAAGAGAGAATTCGAAGCTCGTTGGGTAGATAGTTATTTTTCCTGTTTTGCAGGAGTTTTGCCCAGCCTAAACCTTGATTTTTGTAGGTAATAAGCGATAAACCCAGGGCATTGCTGGCGGTCTCAAAATTTTGTTTCCGCAAGTAATCTAATGCATTTTTTTTGTCTAGGTCTAACCGCTGATTTTTTTTATTTTGGTAAATGGACCAAGCTAATTCCTGATTTGGCACTAAGTCTGTGCCTTTTATTTCGCCAACCACAATGCCTGCTTTTTTAAAATAAAAATGCTTCTCAAAATCAATAAGAAAATCATGTGCTGATTCATTTAACAGGTGAAATTGATTATTTTTTTTGATGAGTTGGTAGTTATTTTCAGTCAAATACGGAGCCAGAACCGATTTTTCACTTTTCAATATTTCAACATTACTTTTTTTTCTACGGGAATGCTGTATACTTTGAGAGGTTTTTTTTCTTAAAACAGCGCAGAAGAACCCCTCACTGCTTAACAGATGGGGGTAAAAACGGTAACCGGCTTCCGTTTCCACAATGCCCCATTCGCGCGGTACCGGAAGTGGCAGGTACTCCATGTCGTGATTTTCACAAAGCCATTTTACTACTGTTTCGTTTTCTTCCACCGAGTAGGAACAGGTGCTGTAAACCAGTATCCCCTGTGATTTCAGGGCCGGAAGAACGTCTTCCAAAATCTTTTTTTGCCGGATACTACAAGCCTTCACCGCATCTTCACTCCACTCTTCAATAGCCGATGGCTGTTTCCTAAAAAGACCACTTCCGCTACAAGGTGCATCAACAACAATCGCGTCAAAAACACTATCCAGTTCCGAATACCTGGAAGGATCATTGTTTGTCACGATGGTATTGTTCGTGCCCCATTTGCTAAGGTTGTGTACCAGAGTATCCGCCCTTGATTTAATTAATTCGTTGGCTACGAGCAAACTTTCGGGGTTAAGTAAGGAGTTGATGAGGGTGCTTTTTCCGCCAGGAGCGGCACATAAATCCAATACCTTCAGAGATTCTGAAAAATTCAGAGTTTGCTTAAGCGCGAATTCAATAAATGTACTTCCAGCCTCTTGAACATAATAGCAGCCAGCCTGGAACAATGGGTCCAAGGTAAATGAAGGTCGCTGCGCCAAATAAAAGGCATTTTGGTTCCAGGGTACAACCCGTCCTAGGTCAAACTCCAACACCACTTCTTTAAAGGGGTTAAGCCGGATGGAGGTTATTTTGTTTTCTTCATTATGAGCTTCCACAAAAGCCTGTTCATCAAAGTTACTGAGTTGTGCAAGGCTGTTTAAAAGTTGTTTGGGAAGGCTTGGCATATTTAAAATTTAAACAGTTTCTTTGTTTGTGGATTTTCAGGAACACAAAGTAAAGAAAATAAAACATTCCCCAGAAGCCGCATACCACAAAATACAAAACTGGTGCGCTTATCAGGAAAGGTCGCAAAATGAAACCCGCCTAAAATTGTTGTCATATGGTTTGACAGCCGATGAGGCTGATGAGTTGATTTCAAAACTAATAGTCGAAAATTTTTTAAACGAAGAGAGGTTTTCGAAAGCGCTTGTTAGCGGGAAGTTCAGAATTAAACATTGGGGGAAAACTAAAATCAGAATGGAGTTGAAGAAACACAAAGTTTCCGATTATTGCATCGCCAAAGCGCTAACAGAGATAGATCCCGATGAATATGTAGCCACACTTCAATCGTTAATAGAAAAGAAATTATTGGGCAAAGGCAGTGGTGATCGAAGAAAAGATTTTTATATCCTTCTGAAATATCTTGTTTCACGAGGATTTGAGCAAGATCTCACGATTAATTATTTAAATTTAGCTTTAGAAAAAAAATAAAATGAATCTTGATTTAAGAAATAAACGCGCGCTGGTTTGTGGAAGCACACAAGGAATAGGGAAAGCTGTTGCGATTGAATTGGCTCTATTGGGAGCCAATGTAACACTATTGGCCAGAAATGAACAAACCCTGAGGCAGGTTAAATCAGAACTTTCGACGAATAATCAGCAACTGCATTCTTATTTATGCGCCGATTTTAACGATCCTGCCGGGTTAAAGGTGTTAGTTGAACAATTTATTCAGAGAAGTGGGCCTGTGAATATTCTGGTGAATAATACTGGAGGGCCTCCGGCTGGTCCTATTGTTAACGCCAGGCCGGAAGAATTTCTCGCAGCCTTTAACAACCACCTTATTTGCAACCATATTTTGGCTCAGGCTTGTATTGAGGGAATGAAAAACAGTGGGTATGGGAGAATTGTAAATGTCATTTCCACTTCGGTAAAACAAGCCTTGCCAAATTTAGGGGTCAGTAATACGGTGCGTGCAGCCGTTGGCAATTGGTCAAAAACCATGGCCAATGAGTTAGGGAGGTTTGGCATTACAGTGAACAATGTACTGCCTGGCGCTACCGCTACTCAGAGGCTTTCGTCAATCATTGAAAATAAGGCCTTAAAAACAGATGTGCCAATGGAGTCAGTTAAAAATGAGATGTTGCACGAGATTCCGTTGGGTCGGTTTGCCGAAGCTTTCGAAATTGCGAATGCGGTGGCTTTTCTCGCATCCCCTTCGGCCGCCTACATTAACGGCATCAATTTACCTGTGGATGGTGGTCGAACCGGAAGCTTATAGAAGTTAACAGGACCCTGTTACTAAAACGGTACCACACATCAAAAACCAGCCAACTTGTTAGACTATTTTAGTGGCATGGTTAAATACTTAATTATCGTAATTAATTCACTGGCGGTATTTTTATACAGCCTATTCAGTGGAGACAATGGAATAACTGTAACCAGTACAATTCCAGCTACAATAAAGGCCGGACAGGAAGTGGCTATTGAATTAAAAGTAACCAAAGCCCAGATGAACGGTTTTGCGAAACTTCAGTTAGAATTACCCGAAGGTATAGCCGCTAAGGAAAGTGAAAGTCAGGGCGCAAATTATACTTACAATTCGGGTGTAGCTAAATGGGTATGGGCAAGCCTTCCATCCGAAAGCGAAATTGTTATTAAAGTAGTGCTTATCTCTGATGTAGCAGCCACGCTTGGAGCAAAGACGATTCGCGCAAAATTCTCATTTGTCGAAAATAATGCAAAACAGGTAGTGGAAATGACTCCTGCTGAGATCACTATAATGGCAACAGATCAAAGCGAGGCTGTTGCTACTACTGCTCCAACTGTAACTGAAAAAACGGAGGCTGCTAAGGAAACTACCCCTGAAAAATCCGAGCAGGAAAAAGAACAGGTAGTTGAGCAATCCGCAACACCGCAAGTGGCAGGAAATAATGAACCTCTGGGGAATATTACTGTAAGCCGTACAATTGTAAAAGGAAGCAACGAAGACTATACAATATACCTGAAGATAAAAAAGGGATCTACGAAAGGGTTTGCCAGGTATAGCGACGACTTGACGGGTAATGTTACTGTGAAGGCTGTAAAAACGGAAGGCAGTTCTTTTTCCGTAGGAGACGGAAAATTAAAATTTGTGTGGGTCAACGTTCCTGAAAAAGAGGAATTAAACCTTGAATATGTAATAAGCGGAACAGCTGCCGAACCCGTTGTGCTTAATGGAGAATACTCTTACCTGGAAGAAAATCAAAGTAAAAAATTTATGCTTTCTGCCGACAGAATAACACTTGCGTCTGCTCCGCCACGAGTATCAGAAACTGAGACGAAGGAAGAGCCGGTTACCTCTAAACCACTAGATGAGGAGGAAAAAACAAAAGCCACGGAAACGGCATCGAAGAAGACTGACTCTCAGAAAAATGTGACCTCTACAGAAGAAAAAATGCAGGAGTCTATGAACAAAAAGGCCGGAGTTGTTAACTACTGCGTGCAGATAGGCGCTTTTACAAAATCTAACGTTAGTGCGGGAAAACTGAGAGAAGTGTTTAAAATAACAGAATCTGTAAAAAGCGAAATGCAGGGCGGTTTTTCTAAATTCATGGTAGGCTCGCACGATGAATATAAGGGGGCAAGAGATCATCGGGAATTGGTGAAAACTGGCAACGGGGTAAAAAGCGCATTTGTAGTTGCATATAACGGGAGTACCCGTATTACAGTACAGGAAGCCCTGATGATTACCAACCAAAAATGGTATAAATAAAAAAAAAGTCCTATTTTTACAGGTAATTAAATCCGATATGAAGAAACTAATTCTCTTAGTTTTATTTTTAGTTTCTGTAACTGTACGTTCCCAAACCGATACGACTAATTTATCTTTTCTGGATTCGTTAACTTACGACCAATTACTGCAGTATTATATTAACGAGAAAGAACCACCTCAATTTTCCAAAGGACCCATTGAAATTGGAGATTCGTCGTACAAAATTCTTAATCCCTTAACTGTTCCTACTAAAACCGTTTACGCAGATCCATTGCTGAGATATGGCGACGGTGATTTTTTTACAGGGTTGAGTAATGAATTAGGGGATAGCACTTTTAACGGTCAAATGTTAAAACCAAAGGTATCTTTAGGAATGGGAAGACTCGGTTTTCATGGTGATCTGTATAACAAACATTTTCAGAAGATGGTTACAGCGCGACCTGCTTTTGATTTAAGCATTTCGCAGCGCTTAACACCGTTTTTACAATTAGATTTTACAGTATTGTTCGGGAAATTGGGCGCTAACGAGTGGTTGAACAATCGTCAGGAGAATTTTTATTCAGAAATACGAGCCGGTGGAGTTAATCTCCTTTATGATTTCGGGAATTTAATTCCACCAAGATATGCCATTAGACCATTTGTAAGTTTTGGAGTGATGGGGTTTGAATATTTGAGCAAGACCGACCTAAAAGACAAAAACGGAAACTTATATTATTATTGGAGTGATGGTAGTATTAAGGACAAAGCAGAAGGCGCAGCTGATGCGCAGTTTGCGAAAGAGTTAAAAAGGGATTACGTTTACGAAACCGATATCAGGGAGCGAAATGCCGACGGGTTCGGGAAGTATCCAGAAAGAGCCTGGTCTTTTCCAATCGGTGTAGGAGCTGTTATGAAAGTAACTGAGCGGGTGGACATCAAATTCAATTTTCAATATTTCTTAACTACTACAGACTATATGGATGGCATTACCAAAAATAGCATCGGTAGCAGAGCGGGAACAAAGGGAAGAGACAAGTTCTCTTATTCTTCCTTTTCACTTCAATACGATTTAATTGCCAAGACGCAGAAAAAGCGCAATCCTCTCACAGATACGCTTAGTAATGATTTTTGGCTGGCATTTGACAAAGAAGATCATGACAAAGACGGTGTGGCGGATATGATGGATGAGTGCCAGGGCACGCCTGAAGGTGTTGCCGTGGATTTAAAAGGTTGCCCATTGGATGATGATGCTGATGGTATTCCAAACTACAAGGATGACGAACCTGCCACGGCAATGGGAGTACCTGTTAATGAAAAAGGAGTTGGTCAAACAGAGGAATACTGGCAAAAATGGTATGCCGATTATTTGAACGATAGTTTAAGCACTAATAAAACCATTGAATATGTTGGCAATTTCTTTCAAAAAAATAAAAAACCAAAGAAGGTTAAAAAAGATGTTTACACCGTTGAATTGGCAAGATACAAGGGAGCTATTCCAACGGAAGAGCTCGCTTCCCTTCTAAGTATTGGAGATATTAACTCTAAAACACTGGATGATGGAACAACAGTTGTTTACACCACTGGTGATTATGAAAAAATTGGGTTGGCAATCAAACGCAGAGATGAACTAAAAGCTGAGGGAAATAAAACCGCCGGGTTATCAAAAGTTACTGAAAACAGCATCGAACAGATAAGTGAAAGTGAAGTTGAAAAACTCCTCAAGGCCGAGATAGCCGCTGAGGGTGCAGTTGCGAGCAATACGGTTCAGTCGGAAACGATAAAAGATTCGTTGAGTAAATCGGGAGGTACCCTTGAAGAAGTGACAGAGTATAGTCGTGGTAACGTCGTTTACAGGGTTCAATTGGGCGCTTTCCGTAATAAAATCTCTACCAGCATATTTAATACTAGTACCGGAGTGTTAGAACTTAAAACTGGTGAAGACATATACAGATATGTAACCAAAGGTTATAAAACAATTGAGGATGCCGCGGCTATAAGAGCAGATTTAGTTTTGCAGGGTTATAGTGATGCCTTTGTTACTGCCTATAAGGATGGTAAACGTATTGCTTTAAATCAAACTAAAGCCATTGTTGACAAATCATATGTTGAGGATTTAAATGAAGGGAAAATTTTTAGTTCTGTTGACAAAAAACTTGTGGCTTTCAAAATACAATTGGGACCTTTAAAGAAACCAGCACTTGAAAGTATGATGGACGAAAAAGTGAAATCTCTTTCTGATACTGATAAACAGACTACAGCCACGGGTAGTATTCGTTATACGTCCGGAAGTTTTGGCAATTTTGACGCTGCAGAAAAATACAGGAAAGAATTGGAAGGCAAAGGATTTATGGATGCCTTTATTATTGCGACATTCAAAAATGAAATTATTTCAATACAGGAGGCTCTAGAGTTAATGAAGTAGGGTTTATTTTGTATTAGCTGGGCCTTAGTATCTTATATAAAGTGTTTTGGGGTGGATAGGTTATAGTGGAGGAACCCACTCAAATATGAAGCAGCCCCGGTTATTAGATGGTAAATCTTAAGAATCTTTTTGGGTCGACCTTTTTTAAGAATCCTGGCTTGGAACACTGGCTTAACCCTTTGAACAGTTTCTAGAAACCAAAACCGATTAAAAGAATATCGTCTACTTGTTCATTACCACCCTTCCATTTTAAATGTTCAGCCTTAACATTACGCTCCTGGCTGGAAAAATCTAGTTTTGAATTGTTGAGTAATAATTCTTTGAATTTTCCGGTGCTATACTTTTTGTCTTTAGCTCCACCAAATTGGTCAGCATAACCGTCAGTAAAAATATAAAAAGAATCTCCTTTATTAATTGAAATGGTGTGGGTAGTGTAAACAATTACTTCGTTTCGGTCAGTTTGTTTCGTTCCTATAGGGATTTTATCGGCTTTTATTTCAGTAAGCACGCCATTATTGATGATCCAAAGTGGGCGCATGGCTCCCCCATATTCGAGCGTGTTCGCTTTGTGATTTATTTTGCAAATGGCAATGTCCATGCCGTCTTTTGATTCTGATTCGTTTTTATGAAGTGCGTCTAAAACACCTCTATTCAATTGAAATAGAATTTCTTTTGGATCAGTAATTTTTTCCTCGTTAACAATCTTGTTTAGCAGGTTGTAACCAATAAGGCTCATAAAAGCACCCGGAACCCCATGCCCCGTGCAATCGACGGCAGCAATAATGCTAAACCCATCCAGATGACTAAACCAGTAGAAATCACCACTTACAATATCTTTTGTCATGTATAACACAAAGGAATGTGGCAAATGGCTTTTAATCAGACCATCGTTGGGTAAGATTGCGTGCTGTATTTTACGTGCGTAAGAGATACTATCAGTAATGTCTTTGTTTTTTTGAGTAATGATTTGCTCCTGTTTTTTACGCTCAGATACATCTGTGTCAATGATGATGATTTTTTTTAAGGTGCCGTCTTCGTCAAAAAGAGGAGTAAGGGTAGAGGATTCCCATATTTCGGTATCACTTATCACTTTTTTATTTAAGGATTCGTAATTGACTGAACGCTTGTTTTTTACCGCTTCGTTAACTATTTCTTTAATATTTGGATTATTACTCAATTCATAAATTGTTTCTCCATAGGTTTTGGTGAGTTGATCAATAGTCATTTTGTTAAGTTTTACAAAACTTTCATTGATGTATTCCAGTTTACCATTTGCGTCGAGAATTAAAACGACATTATCTGTTTTACTGGCAACCAACGAGAGTTGCTCTAACTCAATATTTTTCCTTTCTATGATTTTCGACTGTTTTTCGATTTGAGAGGTGCGTTCTTTTACGCGTCGTTCGAGTAATAGATTTTCCCGTTGTAACGCTCTTAATCGGTATTTTACAAGTGAATAAACGGACAAAGCACCGGCGGTGAGAACAAGTGCCCAAAACCACCACCGTTTCCAAATAGGCGTGAGGATAATGAAGGAATATCCAGTAGGATCGCTCCACACATCTTCTTCATTTTTTACCTGAACCATAAACGTATAATTGCCGGGGTTTAGGTTGTTGTAATTTACCGTTTCACTTTTATTCGTATAAATCCACTGTTCTTCCAGTCCATGAAGTTTGTATCGGTAAATAAGCTTTCCGGGATTTTTAAGCCAAATGCCCTCAAAACCAAGTTCAATGTTGTTTTGGTTATATTTGAACTCGTATATAGAATCTAAAGGAAACGGTTTAAAATTGAGGAGAAATGAACTTATAAAAACAGTTGGTTTTATGGAATCGGTTTTTTCCTGACTGGTACGGTAGACCAGTATGCCATTATTTGTTCCGCTATAAATTTTATCTCCGTTAAAGAAAATTGCGTTCAAATTAGGCTCCAGGTCGCCATCAAACAGGTCGTAATAGGTGATGGAATTATCTTTGCAATTTATTTTGTCGATCCCTTTTGAATTTACCGCAAATATTGTATTCCCGGAGGCTATCATTTGTTGAGGCTGTTCATCTCTGAGGCCGGATGATGAATTAATACTAATTAGAGATTTTCCATCAAATTTAATGATGCCATCGGCATTGCTGGTTGCCCAAATAGTGTTGTTTTTATCTTTACAAAGTGAAAAAACTGTGCTGGATGCGAGTTTAAATTTCTTTGTAAGATCAACAAATTTGCCGTTTTCCAGTACCTGTAATCCACCTCCATCTGTACCAACGTAAAGTTTTGAGTTGTTGTCGGTAAGGGCCGTGTAAACGTAATTACTTCCAAGACCTTCTTTTTCCGTATAGGTTTTTTCAATTTCGATTTTCTTTTTTTCTGACAGGTTTATTCTCCCTTTAATTAAACCACCACCAAGGGTTGAAACGAATACTGTATTTTTATCTGGAAAAAATATGTTGCTGATATTGCCGTTGGCCATCATGTCATCTTTTCCGTCGAGAATGATGTTGTTTCTGTTTTCTGAACTTAGAATGATAATTCCATTGCCATAAGTTCCAAACCAGATAGTTCCGTCGGGAGCTTTTGTGGCGCAAGAAATAGTGTATTTTTTTAGTTCCTGAATCCTGGTCACCAGTAATTTCCCCTCAACATCGGTAACAATTTTCGAAATACCTTTTGTACTACCCAGCCAAAGACTATTGTCGTTATCCATGGCAAGCGCAAGAACATTACCATCATCTAACCCCCTTGCGGCATTTATAAAATTGTATCGTCTTTCTATGAACTGACTAATTCCGTTTTTTGAAGCGATCCACAGCTGTTTTTCTCTATCAACAAAAAGTTGGTTGATGTTGGCGCATTGTATGTAGTTATCGTAATTATAAATGGATACTCCACCATTTTCAAAAATAAATAATCCGTTTTTTTCGGTGGCAACCACCATTTTTTTTTCATTATTGGTAGTTGAATTCAATACCGCCCCCATGGTCCAGTTCATAAAAAAACTGTTTTTTTCGATTTGGTTGTTTTTTAAATTGTAATAACAAACCCCTGAATCCTGCATGGAAATCATTAACCTGTCTTCGTCGATTGCAATGTTGCGGACAATGTTGTCCGGAAGGCCTGTCTTGTCGGAGATGATCTTAAATTCCGGAGTTTCTCCGGTCAGATTTATTTCCGTAATACCACCGTCAGTACCGCACCAAACGGTATTTTTTTTATTGCAGGTGATTTTGTAAATAACATCATCGCTGAGCCCGTTTTCTACGGTGTAATGGGCGAGACCTTTTTTAGTATAACAATAAATACCGGTGCCATAGGTGCCTATAAACAAGTAGGCGTTTAATTGGCAAATAGAGGTTATTTTTTCGGGTTGTGTTTTTTCCGGGAATACCAGTGAATCTAGTTTATTCTTGGTAATAAAATACACCTTACCGGTTTTAGTACCAATCCACGTAGTTTGTTTTTCATCGATAAACAGGGCTGTTATTTCCTGTTTTAATACGGGGTGTTCTTTTGAAATAGACGTAGAGCTGTTCCCATCAAATTTATACAAGCCATCCATAGTACCGAGCCACAAAAAGCCGGTGCCGTCCTGAACGATCACATTTACCGGAATGTTTTTTTTGCCAGTAAGAGAAAAGAAATTTTTTACCTGAAGCTGGGCAACCGCGGAACTTGTGCAAACGAACAGAACAAATAATATCTTACATCGTCTTAATAGCACAAATAAAAACTTAAGATTTAGGCTTTAAACTGGACTTAACTTCCACCATAATTACTGAAGCTATTTTTTGGTTAACTACTTTAGGGATTTTGATATTGTGATCTTCCAGTGGCACCTCAAATTTACAGTCTACCATTATCTCCTTATTTTTGATGGTAATTTGTACTTTAAGCAGTTTTTCTTTTTCGGTCCCATGAATGTTGAAATTACCCTTGGCCCTGACCGTTATGGTGCCGTTTTTGGTAAAATCAATGTCCTCAATTATTTTTCCTTTGAAAGTGGCTGATCGGTATTTATCTGTTTCCATGTAGTTTTCACGGAAATGTTCTTTTTGCAATGCGCTGTTAAAGCCTTCAAACGAATCAATTTCAACAGAAAAGGCCACGTTTTTCGAGCTGCAGTCTATTGCTCCGGAAGTTTTGTCGGATTTTGCTTTTATAAGTTCAAGCGGCGCTTCCGAGGTAAATTTTGTAACGCCATCGTTGCAAATAAAAATCTGGGAAAAGGACAAACCGGTGATAAACAATGATAGAAAAGTGATGCACAGGTTTTTCATAGTTTTATTTGATAGGAGTAAATATATGAATTTGTTTTAAATATCGAAGTGCGCTTTTTTTTGGATCGTATTATCCCAACGCGTTTTTAAGATCATTCATCAAATCTTCGACATCTTCAACGCCCACGCTTAGTCGAAGTAAGTTATCCACCACACCGGCTTTTTCTCTTTCGGCTTTAGGAATTGACGCATGAGTCATAGTAGCGGGGTGATTAATCAATGATTCAACACCACCCAGGCTTTCGGCCAACGAAAATACTTTAAATGAAGAAGCTACTTTAAAGGTATTTTCTAAGGTCTTGTCTTTTAACACGATAGATATCATTCCGCCAAAATCACGCATCTGTTTTTTAGCAATCGCGTGATTTGGATGATCTGTGAAACCGGGCCAATACACTTTTTCTATTTTCGGATGGGTTTTAAGATATTCAGCAATTAGTCTGCCATTAAAGCAATGTCGTTCCATTCTTAGGTGGAGGGTTTTTATGCCCCGCATGACTAAAAAACTATCCATGGGTCCTGGTGTAGCTCCGCAACTGTTATGGATGAAAGCGATTTGTTCATATAGTTTATCGTCATTCATTACCAATGCACCCATTACAACGTCGCTATGCCCACCGAGATACTTTGTGACACTGTGCATAACTATATCTGCTCCCAAAGCCAAAGGATTTTGAAGATACGGGGAAGCGAATGTATTGTCCACCGCAAGGAGGATTTTATGTTTTGCGGCGATTTTTCCGCAAGCTTCAATGTCAATAATCTGCATGGTGGGATTAGTGGGGGTTTCCGCCCAAATCAATTTGGTGTTGGCATTTATGTATTTTTCAATATTAGTTGCCTCAGTCATGTTAATAAAATGGAACTTGATACCGTAGTTAGCAAACACCTTTGTAAATATGCGGTAACTACCTCCATAAAGGTCATCACCGGTAATTACTTCGTCACCTGGACGTAAAAGCTTGAGAACAGCGTCCATAGACCCCATACCACTGCTAAAGCACAAGCAGTGTTTGCCGTTTTCCAACGCGGCAATATTTTTTTGCAAGGCATCTCGTGTTGGATTTTTTCCACGGGCATAGGCGTATCCCTTATGATTGCCCGGGTAATCCTGAACATAGGTGCTTGTTTGAAAGATCGGCGTCATAATGGCACCTGTTGTTGGATCAGGTTCTGCACCTGCATGAATAGCTTTTGTCCCGAATTTATAGTTTGAGTAGTCAGACATGTGTTAAGTTTAAATTAAATAGAGTTTAAAAATTTTATTAAAAGTACGGATAAAATCAGGTTTGATTTATACTTTGTAAACGATTCTTAAAAAAAATTTTGACAGGGAAATTATTCAACTTAATTTTAGGCTTCCACATAAAATGGGCTTATAAACAGATAACAGCAGGAAATATAATTTATGTCTAAACAAACCGCTACAAATACCAAATCAGTTCCTGAAACTACGAAAACAAATTTTTACGATACCTATATTAAAGGAAAGGAACTTTATTATTTAATGGGCATCCTATTGGTAGTTAGTTACTTTGTTTTTAGTGATTTTATAAAACTTAAAAAAACTTATTTGTTTAGAGATATCGGGAGCGATTCAATAAACATTTATTTCCCTGGACTTACGTTTATGTCGGATTATTTAAAGCATGAAGCTGAAATTGGCTGGTCGTTTCAGCAGGGGATGGGGCAGAATATGTTTCCATTGTCAGTAAGCGATTTTTTCTCTAATTTTTTGACCTTGTTTGACAAATCAAAAATTCCTTATGGCCTGGTATTCATGGAGTTAATTAAGATTTTTTTAACTGGTTTTGTGTTTTACAAATTTTTAAAGGAATTAAAGATCAGTAGTTATTCGGCCTTAGTGTTTTCGTTTTGTTATGTTTTTTCGGGGTACATGATTTTAGGTGGCTGTTGGTCTATTTTTTCGGTAGAGGCACTATATGCAGCAATTATTTTGTACGGTTTTGAAAGATGGTTGCAGTACGGAAAGTTTACGGTGCTTGTAATTGGTATTACATTATTGGCGTTTTTGCAACCTTTCTTTTTATTTATGTACACTATTTTGCTTTCGTCCTATGCGGTCGTTCGTTACAGTGACGTTAGGGAAAAGGATACCAAACAATTCCTGATTTTTGCAGCAAAAACAATAGGATTGGCAACAATCGCTGTGTTTATGAGTTCTTACCAGTTATTTGCGGATATTTTGCAATACACTGAGAGCCCACGTGTTGGAGGTGAGGCAAGTTTTTTTGCTAAGTTGCAAAAGCAGCCCATGTTTGGACTGGCAGATCCGTTCCTTCGTTTTACGACTGTATTCAGGACTTTTGGTAGTGACATGTTGGGAACAGGAAGTAATTTTAGAGGTTGGCAGAATTATTTAGAAGCTCCTTTATTTTACTGTGGTATATTTTCATTGGTTACCTTTCCTCAATTTTTTATTTCCTTAAACAAACGCCAAAAGTATTTTTACGGGACCTTAACTTTTCTACTGTGTTTGCCAATTTTGTTTCCTTATTTCCGTTATGCTTTTTGGGCTTTTTCAGGGGATTATTTCAGAACATTTTCTTTGGTTATCATTTTATTCATGCTCATATTTTCGGCAAGGGCTGTTACTTTCATTGAACGGGAGGGTAAATTGAATAAGTTGGTATTAGTGGTTACCGTCCTGTTTTTATTAATCTTACTTTATTCTCCGGCAGGCCAATTTAAAGCTGGGATTAATACTGGTTTAAGATCTTTTGTTACATTTTTATTGCTGGCTTATGCAGGTTTATTGTTAGGACTTTCGCAGAAAACACCCATAAGGCATTTCTCTAAAATTGCTTTATTGGTAGTGTGCATTATCGAGTTGGCAGCCAACTCAAACATCACGGTGAATAAACGGGATGTAATGACCAAACAGCTTTTAACCGACCGGGTGGGATATAACGATTATACAGTTGAGTCGATCGCTTATTTAAAACAAATTGATAAGGAGTTTTACCGTGTAAATAAGGAATACATGTCGGGAATGGCGATCCATGGCAGTATTAATGACGCTAAAGTTCAGGGCTTCTATGGAACCCCCTCTTACTTTTCTTTTAATCAAAAAAATTACATTAAATTTCTTGGGGATTTGAATGTGATAGATGTGAAGGATGAAAATGCGACCCGCTGGGCAAAGGGCCTTGCCGATCGTCCTGTTTTATTTTCCCTTTGTGCGGGTAAATACTGGCTTACTAAAAGAACGGATAACAGCCTTAATGGTATGGGAATGGATTCCATTAAGTCCTTTGGAGATGTGAAAGTTTATAAAAATAAATTTGCCGTGCCATTCGGAGTTACTTATGATAAAATAATTCCACGTACTGATTTCTTAAAATTCTCTAGCGGCCAAAAGGATTTTGGTATTTTGCGGGCCTGTGTAATTGATGATGAGGATATGGCTTCATTTACGACCTTAAAAAGTTTTAATCAGGCAGACACCATTAACCCGATTACTTTCGAAAAATACCAGGAATATGTTGATAATCTAAAAAAGGAACGGCTTTCTGTAACCAAATTTTCGGAGAATCACATTACGGGTAAAATCACGACTTCCGAACCTAAGATTTTGTTCCTTTCCATGCCATTTGACGAGGGCTGGAAGGTTAAAATAAATGGTGAGGTTGGCGCGCTTCATCGCCTTAATTGCGGACTTACCGGACTTCTTACTAAAAAAGGTGATAATGAGATTGAACTTAAGTTTACCCCCCGCTACAAGAAAGAGGGGGCAATCGTATCCATAGTTTCGTTATTGCTATTTATTGGTTTAATTGTAATTAACAAATTCCGGAATAAACCAAAAACTGATCGTATATGAAAATCTTAGTTACCGGTGGTAGTGGCTTTATTGGAAGGAATGTAAAAGAATCGTACCTCAACCAAAAATACGAGGTAGTAGCTCCGGGGAGGCAGGAACTGGATTGTAGTGACGATGAAAGTGTAAAAGCTTTTTTTAGGAAATATTCTTTTGATGCGGTTATTCATTCAGCTACGAAGGCGGGGCATAGAAACTCTGCAGATACAAGCAACCTTTTTCTTACTAATTCCCGGATGCTCTTTAATTTATTGAAGTATCAGGATCGCTGGGGTAAACTAATCAATATGGGTTCAGGTGCTATTTATGATATGCAAAATTATCAGCCAAAAATGCCAGAAAGTTATTTTGGAACCCACATCCCCAAGGATGAACATGGATATAATAAATATATTTTCGCAAAAGTTTTACCCTCCCTCCATAACGTGTACGATTTTCGGATTTTCGGAATTTTTGGTAAATATGAAGATTATGCGATCCGCTTTATCTCCAATGCTATTTGCAAGGCCATATACGGGCTTCCAATTACATTAAGGCAAAATAGAAAATTTGATTATTTGTTTATTGACGACCTGATGCCGGTATTGGATCATTTTATTACTCAGAGTCCGGTTGAAAAATCATTTAATATAACTCCGGATAATTCTGTTGAGCTCTTAAAGATAGCCGAAATGGTGAGAGACGTCTCTAGTAATCATGTAGAAATAAAGGTTGCGCAACAGGGATTAGGGATGGAATACAGCGGCAATAATGCGCTTCTGAAGTCGGAGATGAGGGATCTGAAATTTATGCCCATCGAAAATGCGATACAACAATTACATGGTTGGTATCTGCAAAACAAAACCAGTATAAACAGAGATCTGCTCCTTGTGGATAAGTAAATGGAACGCAACCACATTATATTTGACCTCGATGGCACGCTCATCGATTCCCGCCCTGAAATCAAGAGTACCTATGAAAAAGTCTGTGCCGAAATTGTACCTGCTACAGCTGTGAATTTCGATGAGATCAATTACGGGCAAACACTGCCTTCAATTCTACAGTTTATTTATGGCGATGATGAGGGAAAAATTAAACTGGCGCGGCAAAAATTTATTGAATTGTACGACAATTCGGGATTTGAAGACACTGTTCTTTATCCATCTGTTGAAGAGACCCTTCTAAAATTGCATGAAGCCAATTATAGCATGTATCTAGCCACCAATAAGCGTTTGACCCCGACGGTTAAAATACTGGCAGCTAAGAAAATATCGCCGTATTTTAAAGGAATAATTACCAGTGATAAGCTGGAGGGGCAAATTATATCGAAGCAGGAGATGGTTACCGATTTAAGCAACCGTTTCGGGATAAAAAAAGGCTACATGGTAGGCGATGGCGATCAGGATATGGAGGCTGGCCATTTAAACAACCTATCGACTGTTGCGGCCCTCTACGGCTACGAAAAAAAAGAAATTTTATTAAAAAAAAATCCTAAATTTGTGATTAACCAATTTATAGAATTAACCACTATTTTATTAAAAAATATATGAAGAAAGAAAATGAGATTTTTGAGGACTTGTTTGTACTGGAACTAGCTAATAACCATTGGGGAAAATTAGAACGAGGTTTAAAGATCATCGAAGATTTTTGCCAGGTGGTTAGGTTTAATAATGTGAAGGCTGCGATAAAAATGCAATTCAGGGACGTAGATTCCTTTATTCATAAAGACTTTAAAGATAACCAGGAAATCAGGTATGTTAAGAAAACAATGGACACGAAAATGTCCAAGGAAAATTTTCAAATCATGGTGGATGCCATTCGTAATGGGGGGTGTATTCCTATGGCTACGCCGTTTGATGAAGCTTCGGTAGATCTTTGCGAGTATTTTGATATGCCAATTATAAAAATTGCTAGCTCAGACCTCAACGACTGGGCGTTGATCGAAAAAATTGCACAAACACGTCGCCCTACGATTATCTCTAGTGGTGGCTCGTCATTGAAAGACCTTGACGATGTTGTGAAATTTTTTAAGAACCGTAGTATTCCACTAGCCATTAATCATTGCGTTTCTGTTTATCCAAGTGAAGACTCTGAGCTTGAGCTTAATCAAATTGATTTTCTTCGAAATAGGTATCCTGACAATGTAATAGGCTATTCTACTCATGAGTATCATAGTTGGGATCTTTCAACCGCCATCGCCTATGGAAAAGGTGCCCGCACGTTTGAAAGGCACATTGATATTGAAATGGATGGAGTTCCGGTTTCCAGTTATTGCACATTGCCGCACCAAGCGGATCTCTGGTTCAAGGCTTTCAATAAGACTCGTGAGATGTGTGGTGGTGCGGGCTCGCAAAAACGTATAGCTCCGCGTAAAGAAGTGACATACCTAGATGCATTGGTACGTGGTGTATACGCGCGTAAAGACTTACCTGCCGGATATGTTGTGACTAATGAAGATTTCCACAAAGATTTTTATCTTGCAATTCCGCTTCAAAAAGGACAAATGAGTTGCAGAGAGGTGATGAATGGTGAACGACTTATAGCTCAGGTACTGGCTGATAAACCTCTTATGATTGATGATGTAGACAGCGTATATTCTCGTAATGAAGTTCTTAAGAAGTTTATCTACAATCGCGGCTTATAAAATTTTCCTAAGTTTAGGATTTTACTTTCAAATATCAAAAAAGCATCGGAATTCCGATGCTTTTTTGATATTTGAAGAGCTGCTCGTGTAAAGTATTGTAAGCTCCCCCGATAAGTAATAGAAGGTCAAAGAAGGTCGAAAGGAAAACATGTTCTTTTTATTGGCTCGAGCAGGGATTATTCAGTTCAACTTGACTAGTACCAATACATCTTGAGATATGGGAGCGAAGCTTCATGCAATGTTGGGTTTTAGCAGTGCCGAGATGATTCATCTTTGACGGCATTAATAAGATGGAATCAGGTAATGAAGAGTATAAGATTAAAGTACAATCGTCACTCTGTTTGAACGCCCGTCAATTTCTAATACCTCTTCACGAATAGCTTTGCCGTAAATGGCAGAGGCAATAATGATGGGATTGTCCTGATATTGGTTAAGAATGTCTGGAGAAACAATCTCAATTCCATTAATGCGGTTACCTTGTTTTTTACTATCCTTATCAATAAAAAAACGGATATTACTCTTCGCAAGTGGACTGTCTTGTAAAAGTCGCAAGGTGTACATTCCAGCTCCCCATACTAATATCTCGCTATTTTGGGAATTGAGCTTTTCGAGTTCCGAGAAGCCGTCATTAGCCTTTGACAAGGCAATATATTTGTGAATGCTTTCCTTTACTAACGTATCTTTTTCCGGTGAAGTAGTTTTATCGACCGCGCTATTCTTTTTAAATAATGCTCTCAGTACCGGATAGTCTTTGTCGTCGGTAACTGGTACTATTCCTTCTTCAAAATAAACGCATTCCATACCCTGCTGCTGGAAAAGGTTCTTGAGGCTAATAATGCTAAGGTGGTTTATATGCTCACAGTCAAAATAATAGTATGGTACAAAATAATAATCAGGATAACGCGAGGCGTCTGGCACTTCAATGTAGATCATCCCATCAGGATTTAGAAGGCTCACCAAATTTGCAGCACCTTGTTTTAAGTCGCGAATGTGTTCCATCACGTGTGAAACGGTGAGACAATCAAAGGTTTGACCTTTAAGGTTTTCGATATTAAAAATGCCTCCGAAAAGACTATTAAAGCCAAGTCTTCTTACATTATCGATACATTTATGGCTGATATCGATCCCAGTTAGATTGGTATAGCCTCTTTCTGCAAGACAGGTCAACATACCACCATTAGCACAACCGACGTCCACAATACTTTTAGTTTTGTCGCCGATTTTATCAGTTAACAGGTCAATCACTTTATCCATACGTATTTTGTCGAAGACTGAAAATCCGCCACCCGTGCGAGTATTCTTGTCCTCGTATTTTGACATTTCGTTATAATATTGATCATACTCCTTCTGCGAAGCTGGGGTATCTGCAAAGCAAAAACCACAGTTACAGCAGGAGACGACATCATATTTCGAAGGTAAGACCGCTTTTTCGGGCAGAGCAAATTTTTGGGTATGAAGATTAAGCCCCTGGTTTTCTCCACATATCGGACAGGGGCGAAGCAAACTTATTTTATTTTCCATGGTGACTAAATTAAGTAATTTTTAGATACTTTTTCAGAAGGCGTTAAAAAAAGGAAACGCATAAAGTATTTATTGATTTAGTTACCTTGATCAGTTTAGTGTAGGTAATTACTCTATTAACACTTTTTCTAGCAGTTAAAATTATCCTTTTTTGTTCAAAATCGTATTTGTAATACCAATAAAAATTACTTTCTTCGTACACCTTTTAAAATCGGCTTAAGTATGGTAGAGATTCTTGACGTGACTAAAGTTATTGAAAAAATGTGCATGTTAGTTGGGGGGATTAGAAAATCAGATGAAAGGAGATTGAAAATTCACTACTTAGTTAATTAAACGGGACTAAAAACATCTTTGAAAACGTAATTTTAATTTATCTATATCTTAATTTTGCAATATCATTTAATTATAACATAAAACTTTAAAATTTAAAGAAATATGATCAACTTATATAACAAACCAATCGCTATTTACGGCGCTGGTAATTTAGGACTAAAGGTTTTTGAATTGCTTAAGTCTAAAGAAGTGCCATGTAAGTATATCATTGATAAGTATAAAAAACTGGATATTGAAGGGGTGACTTCAATAACGCTGGACGAAGTGGGTGAAATTTCCGACAAAGAATCGCTTACGGTGATTCTTTGCACGTTGTTTGCTAGCGTTCCAAACAGTGACATTATCATCGAATTAGAAACAAAAAAATTCAAGTCGATCATACATGCGGGTGTATTGTCCAATGTATTCCCAAATGAGTTCAATCATTTTTTTTTAACTTCACAAAAAAACATTGACTCTCATAAACTGGAGATAGATAAAACTAGAAGTTTATTTAAAGAGAACGTTTCTATTAAACTTTTTGACGAGCTGATGGATTTACGGTATTCTTTAAACTTCTTTAATTTGTCTTTACCTGATATTGACAACAATTATTTTCCGCCAGATTTGCAAAATATTTTGTACAATGATTTTGAAAAAATAGTTTATTGCGATATCGGTGCATACAATGGTGATACATTTACTGATCTTGAGAAGCGATCCGATAATAAACTGAAACATTATATTGGTTTTGAACCCGAAAAGACGCTGTTTGATCAGCTTAGTCAAAAGACAAAAACATCAAAAATTAGTTGTGAAATATATCAATATGGCACATGGGACTCTGATACTAAATTTTATTTTGGTGAGAAAGATCAGTCGTCTGCAATAAATAATTCTGGTGGAGATTACGAAATAAATTGTGTTTGTCTGGATAGTTTTAACTTTACGGAAAAACCAACAATTTATAAAATGGATATAGAAGGAGCGGAGCTGCCAACATTGAGGGGAATGAAGAACATCATAAAAAATCAGAGACCAATATTGGAAGTGTGTTTATATCATAAACCAAATGATATGTGGGAGATTCCGTTGTACATTCATTCATTAAATCCAGCTTATAAATTTTTTCTTCGGGCTCATGAATATAATGGGTTGCAAACCGTTCTTTATTGTGTTTAAAAATTAAAAAATGATATGCGATTAGCCGATTACATTGCACAGACATTAGCAAAACACTCCAAAAACTGTTACATGGTAACGGGTGGTGGAGCAATGCACCTTAACGACGCGTTTGGTCAAAGCGGAATGAATATAATTTTTTGTCACCACGAGCAAACTTGTACAATGGCGGCGGAAGCTGACGCCAGAGTGTCGAAACAAGTTGGTGTTGTAAATGTGACTACGGGGCCTGGAGGCATCAATGCTCTGAATGGTGTCTATGGAGCTTGGACGGATTCAATTCCAATGGTTGTTATTTCAGGTCAGGTAAAAAGTACTACATATAGAGGTAACTATCATATCCCGGGGTTAAGGCAATTGGGTGAGCAAGAAGTCAATATAGTTGAAATGGTAAGAGGAATTACAAAATATGCACATTGTATTACTGATCCTTCAACGGTGCGATACCATCTGGAAAAAGCGATTTTTGAGGCCACAACCGGAAGAATGGGGCCTGTTTGGCTTGATATCCCAGTTGATATTCAAGCAGTTTTGATTGACAAAGATAAACTTCCCGGATTTACTCCCAGTGACCGTGAAAAAAATAAATTTTTGAATATAGGTCCAAAAATTATTCAACAAGTTTTTCTGAAACTTAAAACAGCTAAAAAACCTATAATCATTGCATCGACTGGAGTTAGATTAGCTGATGCTATTGATGATTTAGAAGAAACTGTAAATCTGCTAGATTTACCTATTGTGACATCCTGCAACCATGATGTGTTCGACAATCACCATGCTAATTATGTGGGCCAGCAAGGTACTGTTGGTGATCGAGCTGGAAACATCGCTGTTCAGAATGCAGACCTTGTTTTAATAATCGGAAGCAGGATGCCGATTCGTCAAATAAGTTACAATTGGGAAAATTTCGCAAAACACGCGTACAAAATTCAAGTTGATATTGACGAGATCGAAATGCAAAAACCGACCCTAAAAATAGATTTTCCTGTGGTTGCCGATTGTAAGGCTTTTCTAATTGAATTGAATCACTTAATTAAAAAAAATGTGTCTGATTATAAACCGAATGTTCGATGGAAAGATTGGTGTGTTGGAAAGAAACTGAAATATCCGATTGTACAGCCGCATCATAAAGATGCTGGAAAACCTATCAATCCAATTTACTTTTTATACGAACTGCAGCAAAAATTAAACGAAAAAGATGTAACGGTTTGCGCTAATGGAATGGCTGGGGTCACAACTTACCAAACAGCCAGGTTAAGAAAGGGACAGCAAATGTTTACGAATATAGGCTGTGCCTCTATGGGCTATGACCTGCCTGCTGCCATTGGTGCGGCTATGGGGGCACCGGAAAAAAGAGTAATTTGCGTTGCAGGGGATGGTTCTGTCATGATGAATCTTCAGGAATTACAGACAATCAAAGCACTTAACCTTAATGTGAAAATATTTATTGTCAACAATAATGGGTATTTGTCGATAAAATCGACTCAGAAAAATTTTTTTAAACGACTTTATGGATCGACTCCTGAGAGTGGTATTACGTTTCCCGATTTTGTAAAAGTAGGTAATGCCTTTGGGATTCCTTCTTTCACCATCAGGAAACATAATTTTGATTCCCAACTCGAACAGTATTTAAATATGCAAGGACCGGTGTTAGTCGATGTAATTTTAGATAGTGAGCAGTCCTTTGAACCGAAATTATCTTCAAAAGTGCTGTCTGATGGAAAGATTGTATCACCTTCACTAGAAGATATGGCACCGTTTTTATCTGAGGAGGAAATGAAAAGTAACTACTATCAGGAATAATTTACTGTGGGAATACTCCACAGTCAACATTGATGCATTGTCCTGTGATAGCTGACGATTTTTCTGAAGCTAAAAATACGCACATTTCGCCAACTTCTTTTCCTGTGGGCATTCTTTTCAAAGCAGCATTTGTATCAGTAAAGTTTTTGATGAATTGAGCAGGATCTCCTTGATAAGCAGGAGCATACTTTTCTTTTAGGGCATCTAATAATCCCTCTGTAGCAATTAAAACAGGGCAGAGGGCATTAACTCTTATATTCCTATCACCCAGTTCTTTGGCCAATGCCTGCGTCAGTCCATTGACTCCAAATTTAGTAGCACAATACATCGAGTTATTTGCTGTGCCTCGTTTGCCGGCAATGCTGGAAATATTTATTATAGAAGCCCCGCTAGTCATAACCGGCGAAGAAGCTTTGCATCCCCAGAAATAGCCTTTTAAGTTTGTGTTTATCAACTTTTCAAAAAATGTTTCGTCGATTTCCGCAATCGGTTTCCATTCAGAAATACCAGCATTATTTACTAAACAGTTTAAAACACCAGAGGTCTTAATAACATAGGAAACGGCATTTTTTACATCGTCGTAATTTCTCACATCTGTTTTGATAAATTCGACTTTCTCTCCCAGGAAAATTAATTCATCGCTGAAATTTCTTGCCGCTACGTATACTTTGTACCCGTTTTCGACAAAACATTTGGTTATTTCCAGTCCAATGCCTTTGTTACCGCCTGTTATCAATACTGTTTTCATTATCATCAATTAAATAGTCATACATGAAAATCCACCGTCAACTGTTATTTCGGCTCCAGTGACAAAACTCGAAGCGTCCGATGCTAACCAAATAACAGCTCCTACTAACTCTCTTACTTCTCCGTATCGTTTCATGGGCGTATGACGAAGTATATCCTCTTCCCGGTCTTTGGTAATAAAGTTCTTTCTATTCCATTCGGTGGGAAAAAAGCCAGGACGAAGAGCATTAACTCTTACTCCTTTGGTTCCCCATTCACGTCCGAGGTTTTGGGTAAGATTTTTGATCCCTGCTTTGGCAACCGAATAGGTAAAAGCTTTTGATAAAGGAGGGCCGGCTGAAGCGGATGAAATATTTATAATGCTTCCAGTTCCATTAGATAACATGTGTTGTCCAAATACCTGACATCCTAAAAAGGTTCCAGTAATTTGTGAGTCAAGAATGGCGTGCCATTCTTTCAACTCTATTTCAAGAAACGGAGTTGAGCCATTGATACCAGCACCATTTATTAAAACATCTACGTTCCCGAAAGTATCTTTAATTTCATTTAAAACGTTGATATGTTGGTCTTTTATCCCTACGTCCATTGCTAACGCAAGTGTCTTTGCATCGCAGAGTTGTTTGATTTCTTGTTCAATATTTTTTGCCTTTTCAAGCCGTAAGTCCAAGACGACAACATTACATCCAGCTTGGGCAAGTGATTTTGCCATTTCACCGCATAGATAACCACCCGCACCCGTAATAACAGCTGTTTTACCCTCTAACGAAAACAATTCCGACAAAAATTTATTCATATCAATAAGATTGTTGAGCGAAAGTACTTTCAAAAATCAAATAATAAAAATAGAAATTTGAAATTTTTTGTAACTATTTTTTTATTTCTTAAGAATTCGCAGTGACCGCTCATTGTTAATTCTCAACACGTATATGCCCGCGCCCAATTTGTCCATATTTAAACTGGTTAAGTCAGTTTCTATTGTTCCAGTCACGATTTCCCTACCTGTATAATCAATGAGAGCATAGTGTTTGTTTAAATCTGACATATTCACCGTTTTTATATTGAGTTGTTCGCTACAAGGATTAGGAAATACTTCCAGGCTATTATTAGTTTTCGGCTCTCCCAGCCCGTTAGTTAAAGCCCCTTGATATACTTGTATAATTTCGTTGGTATTCAAAACACGATCCCATATACCTATATCATCTATTTTTCCACTAAAATAAAAAGTGGGAATGGTGTTTTCGTATTCCATACCTATTGTCCATGGTTTACCATCATAACCTACACTGATACTTTCAATAAGGCTATAAGTCATAACTCCATTTAAAAATAGTCTATGCACATTATTTACATCATCAAACTGATCGACAAAGTGGTACCATTGACCGTTTTGTAGAACATTAGGAGTAGCTAAAAATTGCCCGTAGGAGGACGCAGTTCCAATAATACTATTTAGCTTTGAGGCATTCAAGTACGAACCAATAGATTCGTAAATGCTTGTACCACAATTTTTTGCTAAGACCATTCCTGTGCCGACAAGGTTATTTAAATAGATCCATGAAGATATGGTAAAACTGGAGGGTCTGAAATTCAAATTATCTTGCACTGCTATGCTGCTGCTAATACCATTAAAGCTGTAAGCTGAATTACTATTGCCGAAACGGTCCGTAGTAAGGGTGGCGCTGCTGATAACTCCATTGTGCCCATTTCCACTTTCGTCGTTGGCATTGCCATTATAGGGCCACCAGGCCATAAGGCCACTGGAGGGAAGGTAAGGAGGAATTGATTGCGAAAAAAATACTGAATGGCAAATGATTAGCAGCGTCGTTAATACCTTTTTTATGTTTTTCATGTTAATAATGATAATTTAGTAAAAATATATAAATTATTTCGTTTATGGTTTAATTTTTGGTTGTAATACCATGATTAAAGACATTTCTGTGTTTTATGTTTTTTTTTAAATACCTTAGAGTGCTAAAAAATCAAAATATAATGCCGTCTGAGAGCAAAAAAAAGATCAGCGTGTTTACTCCGTGCTATAACGAAGAGGGTAATGTAAACGACTTATATAAAAGAGTTTGCGGGGTTTTTGACATGTTACCCACATATGATTTCGAATATGTATTTATTGACAATGCTTCAACGGACAGAACGTTGGCTATTCTTAAACAGATAGCGGCTGTTGACCTCAGAGTAAAGGTAATTGCAAACGTTCGTAATTTTGGACACGTACGGTCACCCTATTATGGTTTGCTTCAGTGTTCAGGAGATGCTGTGATTGTTTTAGTCGCCGACTTACAAGATCCACCAGAGATGATCACGAAGTTTATTGAAGAGTGGGAAAAAGGTCATTCTCTTGTTTTGGGCGTTAAAACTCAGAGCAAAGAGAATCCGTTTATGTTTTTGATTCGTAAAACGTTTTATTCTATTATAAAAAAAATATCCACCACGGAGCAATTGAAAAACTATACGGGTTTCGGTCTGTATGATCAAAAGTTTCTGGACGTGGTGCGTAAAATAGATGATCCGTATCCTTATTTCAGGGGGATGGTGATGGAGTACGGCTGGAACATAAAAATTATTGAATATACACAGGATAGACGCGAGAAGGGTAAGTCGAAGAACAATTTCTTTACCCTTTACGATCTGGCGATGCTGGGTTTCGTAAACCATTCGAAATTGCCTTTACGTCTTTCTGCTTTTATTGGGTTCTTTTCGGCTATTATCAGTTTTTTGGTAGCATTAGGATACTTTATTTATAAGCTATTGTTTTGGGACAATTTTCAGGTTGGCACTGCCCCAATGGTTATAGGTGTTTTCTTTTTCTCTTCCGTCCAACTTTTTTTTATTGGTATTATCGGCGAGTATATTGGCGCAATTCACACGCAGGTGCGTAAGCGCCCTCTTGTTATTGAAAAGGAAAGGATTAATTTTTAAACAATCTTCCGGTATTTAAATGCTACTATTTAAATCTTGATATTAGTTCAGTTTTTCAATTGAATTAGTCCTTGATTACTCTTATACTCTTGTTGTAAGCTCCCGATATAACGTTTACAAAGTAAACTCCCTCAGGAAGTTCCTTTGTGTCTAATTCAAAATGATTACTATTTGCTTCAAATGGTCTGCTGTAAACTACTTTACCTAAAACATTTATTACCTGTACGGTTATATTTTCGTGTTCTAATAAGGTTGCTGCGTTATTTGAATCAATATCAATTGTTAGTTTATCGCGATAAGGATTTGGACATGCATGAATTTTAATTTCATTTATATTTTCATAGTTTTCAATTTGAGTGCATACACTTACGATTTGAAATATGGAAGTAGAACCCACGCATCCGTTTAAGTCGGTACCGCTAACGGTGTAGGTTGTATTTGTCGTTGGAGAAACCGAAATGCTAATATTGTTGGAAAGGGTATTCCATGTGTAGGTGTTTGCACCATTTGCTGTAAAATAGACGGGTGTCCCGGCACATACAATTTCTGCGGAGCTGGTAATGTTTAATATGGGATTATTATTAACGATAACAATCGCAGTAGTCGTTCCAATACATCCTAAATTGTTTGTTCCCGAAACCGAATAGGTTGTATTGACGTTTGGGCCGACTGAAATATTAGATCCTACGATGCCACCGGGATTCCACGTATATGAGTTAGCGCCAGTTGCTACTAAATTTGCCTGTCCTCCCTGACAGATAGTTACGGATGAGACGTTGATGGATAAGGGCGAAAAAGATGCCGTGTAAACCTGATTTATTTCACAGGGAGACAGTATTCGGTCCCAAATACCGATATCGTCAATTTTTCCGTTAAAAAAATAAAAAAGACTGCCGTATTCGTATTCAGTTCCGATGGTCCAAGGCTGTGAATCGTAGCCTATACTCATGTTTACAGCTAAACTGGCCGTAAAAACGCCATTCACATAAATTTTTTGGACATTATTGAGATCATCAAATTGATAAATTAAATTATACCAGGTGCCGGTACTGATCGGATAGTTATATGTTAAATATGGGCTATTCATGCTTGGCGAACCAATGTTACAAAACCAACTGTTGAGGTTTCCCGCGTAATTTATGTCTATTGACTCAACATATCCATTACCGGCGATGTTTTTTGCAAGAATCATGCGGTGGGCGTAGGGAATCGTATTGAATAATACCCAGGTAGAAATAGTCAGGTTTTGTGGTCGAAAGTTGCCTGAATTGTCAGGGATCGAGATATAGTTGTTTATCCCGTTATAGCTGTATGCGCTGGCGGCAGAATTAAATCTGTCTGTGGTAAGCGTAGCTCCATTTACCAAACCATTATGAGCGTTTATCCATTGATCATTGGCGTTGCCGGTAAATGGGTACCAGGCTAATAATCCGTTTGTGGGAATGTAATTTGGTACCTGCGAATAAAGCCGATTGGATATCAAAATAGAAACCGCTATTAAAATGATACCTGATACTATTTTATGATTAAGCGTTCTAAAGTTGCGCTTGATGGGATGCGGTTGATCAGTTTTCATACTGCATTCAGTATTTTTTTGTGTTCAAGTGTTTGTAATTGCCTCAACTCGTTTCTGAAAGCAACGTTAATAAAATTGCCTTACAAGAAGTAGCTTTCTTTCTGTACCTAAAGTTGTTGTCTTCAAAACTAAGAATTTTAGTCAATAAAATTACTAAGAACATGCTCTATTTCGTTAAAATTCAGGTGATTTGACCGTTTAAAGGATTTTTAGCACATTTTTATGGTTGATCTCGTGTATCTGGAAAAAATAATTTCTCTGATGCATATTTACACCAGAGAAACTATTTTATAAGAGAATTATTTCTGAGCTACCACCATTCTTTTCGTATCAATGATTTTACCATCAGCCATTACAGAATAGATGTAAATGCCTGCTGCCAGTTTTTCTGAGGTGATAGTGATGGACGACGTGCCTTTTTCTGTTAGCGGGAAAGAAGTTACTTGTTTGCCAGACAGATCGTACACTACCAAAGATGCGTTGGTAACTGTGTTGGGCATCGTGTACTTAATCACAGTTTCATTGTTAAAAGGGTTAGGTATGTTTTGTTCTAAACTAAAACCCGTTGGCACCGAATTTATTTCGTTCATGCCGGTGGAAGACCCTGCTTTGTTGACAAGGGCGTTGATCATTTCTTTTTGCTCGGCCAACTGTTTTTGTTGAGCGTTTACGGTTGCCGATAAATTTTCGATCTGGCCTTGTTGTTCTTGGATACCTTTTGTCAATAAGGCAAAAAAGCCATTATAGTTTAACCCAAGTACTTCTCTTGATGGATAGATTTCTTTACCTTCATCATTCAGTTTAGCAGGATGAATCACAATCTTTGTGAATTCGGGAATTACTTGCTGCACTTCCTGCGAAATAAAACCAAATTGTTTTTCACTTGGTAGGGCGAGCCCTGGATTTGCCTCCAGATCGAAGTTGTAATTCACGGGATTTAATTTAGTTATCAGGTTTATAGAATTAGTTATTTTTTCTATTCCCTTTTTTAATCTTTTGTCAGAAAAGTAATAGAAGCCACCGACAGTTACTACATCGCCATTAAAATAGCCAGCGTAAGTAGGGCCGGTTCCAGTTCCCATTGTAGCGCCGGCATTACCGTATACTGCATAGCTAACGCCGCCAGTATTCCAAAGGTCTATTTCCCCGTGAACACCATAATTTGTTGTTCCGGCGGGTCCACATTGTGCACTAAAATAACCTCCTGTATTTCGTTTGGCATCACGGGCTGATCCTCTTACCGCCAAACTACTTCCGGAAGTACTGCTGGTTCCCACGGCCTCACCTGAGATCGCAGTTGCAGCTGCATCAGTTATTGAAGATTTAAGTCTTGCAGTAATTGCACCTGGTAAAACTCCAATCCCAACATTGCCATTCATATCAATTCTCATTCGTTCTGGCACAATGCTGCTGGAATTATCTGCTGTTGTGCAAAAAATCAAACTACCACCATAACCACCAGTCGATCCACCGCTGCCAGTTGATAACCCTCTTATTGCGGCCTTCAGACCCGTTGCAGAACCGGCAGGTTTTCCGGATCCCACCATGTTCTGACCAAAAACGAGGCCTCCAAGCCATTGGTTGGGTCCTTCCGTATCGTTTGATCCAACAACAACCGACCCGTAAGAATTTGAACCACCAGCGGCATTGCCGGTGATGTACAAATGCCTTTCGTTGGAATATGGTGATACAAGATAATTAGCTGACGTCGCCCCACCACCGAAGGTAGAATAACCCCTCACATCTATCGGATATACGGGGCTTGTGGTACCAATCCCCACATTACCCGTATTGTTCGGGTCTTTATAAATACTTGTTCCACTGGTGCTCCATTGAGCGTTTGCAATACTTGCGAAAGCTACAAAGCTTCCAATTGCCATTAATTTTTTCATGTTGTTTTGTTTTGGTTGTTTCTTACTTTTGTTTTAAGCGTTTGTTCAGAATGTCCGCTACTGTAGAGTTGTATATTGTAAAATAATTTATAGAAGTATAAAATACTGATGCGACCTCTTTATAAAATCAAAGCTAAAGATTGTTGTATTTGAAAGAGTTACCGCTCTCAGGATATTTGCTGCATCGAAAGCATGCCTATTTGCGTAAAACACTTAGCTTCTTGCAAGTTATGTCAGTTTCACTGGCATGGTTAAATGAAAAAAACAATGAGCGGTTTTAATTGTTGACTGATTATCCTGTATCATGTAGTAATTATCAACTGGTCGTAAAATTTAAAATATTAATTTGGTTTTTTTAGCTATACCTAATAGAATTAATTTGTTTTGGTTTGGTATTTATTTTTTAACTTGACTGGAATCAAGATCAATAGAATCGATTTAACCAACGAAAATACGTTGGCAAAATTAAAGCGGCGCTTTAATAGAACTCACTCTGAAAATATTCAGGGTTTATTTGACGAAAACATCCCTGAAGGAAATGAGATCTGATAATAGCAATAAACGTAAAAAGCCTGGATTACTCCTGACATGTGGCTTTTCCAGATTTGTTACGATTTTATTTTTTTGCTATCATCATTCGCTTAGTATTAATGATTTTGCCACCCACCGGAAGTTACAAATCGCGCGGCTTTTTTATATGCCTTATTGAATGCCTTCGCCCTTATTCCCAGATTGGTTTGTGAATAGTCTGAAAAAAAATGCGGCGTATGTCGGAATGGATTGTCACCTTAATCTAACTCCAGTCTGTCTTCTTATATCTGCTTTCCTATTCCAACAGTGCAGTCGACTTTACCAATAACTTAGACGACTATATCTGACTCGACTACAAACAACAAAATCATAAATACCGAAATGTCTCACTCCTTCTGAGTTACGGCTGTCTGTTTATGCAAGTCACCATATAATGTCACCGCTGATTATATTTTGAATATTGATTATGTATGCTCGGTGACGAGTTCAATTTATTATCATGCCAGTATTGGCAGCCTCTCTTTATGTGTTTGGTTTTTTTTATCACTTATTTTGTTATTGTACTAAAATTATTGGCAGTTTATTTTTAATATAACTATTTAAGACTTTTTTAGCACATAAGAAAATAAGTTAAGAATAGTAGTTTTTGTTTTCTGCGTTTGTGAAGATTTTGCAACTTAATTAGAGTGAGGAATTCAGAGGCGTCAATAGTTTAATAAAAATTTTGTATAAATGTTTTTGACAATTTATTAAACTCTTGGTTTTTAGCAAAGCAAATTGTAAAATGTTCAATTGAATATCCAAACCAAAATTTGTTTTGTATTCCACTATTGGCGCTAAGATTAAAATATAACGTTCGGAAAGTTTGGGTTGCAATTAAATCACGCAAAGGCCTGTTTAATATGGATTCTTCATTTATCTGGTACGATAAATGGATAATAGATAGAAATGGTCGGCCGTATAAATTGGTTGATAACTCTGGATGAACGACACTATGTAGTTTCCGGAAATGCTACTATTTACGTTAAGGCAATGATGAACTCAATAAATCGGTTCTGACTAAACTTCTTGTTCGTTAAGGTATTGTTTTGAATTAAAGAGCTGTTAAAAAAATCAGTTGGAGAGGATCATTACCTTAAAAGTTTTTATAGGCTTTTCATTTTTATCAACGATTCGCAAAAAGTATAATCCAGGGGCATGAGGTCTGAAGTCAAATTCAATAAGCTCCTGTCTAAGGTTATTTTGTTCAACGGTTATTTGCTCCCCAATGGCGTTAAACACTAAAACTGAATTTCTGCTTACTCCCGTTATGTTCACAAAGCGATAGGTAGGGTTAGGGTAAACGGAGATGCTTGTCGTTGATTCGTTTAATTCGGTTAATGAAACACAACTGCTCACGGTGATGGTTTGAATTGCAGCATTACTTTGTCCTACACTATTTCCGGCAATTAACGAAACGGTATAAACTCCGGGATTCGGAAAATTCACCGTGGGGCTGCTAATGGATGAGGTCGATGGGAACCCACCCTGAATTTGCCAACTCCATGTATTGGGTGTATTGCTAGATTGATCTGTAAAACTTATGGATTGGCCTGCGCAAATTTGTTTTCGTGAAACTGAAAAAGTAGCCACCGGGGCAAATAAACAATTATTAATGGTGAGGGTTTGCACGGATGTGTTGCTTGAACCGGCCCCATTGGAAGACGTAAGTGTTATTGTATAAATGCCGGGACTTGGAAAACTGTAACTTGGGTTACTAGTTGTGAAACTTGTTGAGGCTCCACCAGTTATTTGCCAGTTCCATGAAGTGGGATTGTTGGTAGACTGGTCGGTAAAGAAAACGGGAGCGTTAACGCAAATTGGATTTTGGGTTATCGAAAAGCTCGCTACGGGAATTAATTCGCCAGCGCAGGAGTAGGGTTGTAGAAATAAAGCGTTGATTTCCTGGTCCGTTAATGCGCGGTTGTACAACCTCAGATCGTCTATGTCACCGTTAGAATACTCATCAATCCCAACGGGTGAAAATCCAATGTAAACACTTCCTGAACCAGTATTTTCTAACGCTAAGCCGGAATTGTTAAAGGTTTGTATCAGGTTGCCATTTTTGTAAAATTTCATGGTTTGGTTACTTTTTGAGTAGGTGAGGGCGTAAAACGCCCATTGTCCCAATGTAACCGACAAGTTGGTTTCAAAGTAGGCGGGGTAATTGTTGATGAAAATGGCGTCGTTCCCGGCTCCGTTTCCATTGGCGTTTTGAAGCGCGAACGCCCAGCCCCAGTCGCTGGAGGGATTGTATTTTTCAACAATACCAAATATGTTCCAGGTGGGGTACCAGGCCAAAGGTTTGCACCAGGCTGTTATTGAGAGCTCATCGTTGGTTTCAATGTTGTTGATTGAATTACTGGAAGGTACTGAAATGTAATTGCTGACTCCATCAAAATGATAAGCCGAATTAGCGACCCCAAATCGATTAACCGTTGGTGTGACACCCGAGAGAACCCCGTTGTTATTATTACCACTGTAGTCATTGGCGTTGCCATTCATCGGAAGGCAGAGGATCAGGTCGGAGGTGAGGTCGATTTGCGCCAATCCGCCGAAGGTGAGTACAACCAAAAGGTGAGCGATCAAAAGTTTCATAAAGAGGAATTTATAATGCCAAAAATACCCTAAGTTATAACTTCCACCCGACCGTTTGTGGCGTTTTTGGCACCGAATGGTTTTTTAATCGACTTTTAAGCGGGAAATGATTTCGGTTTTTTTTCGTCGCGAGACTTCGAACTCGCTTCCGTCGCTCATTTCCAAAATACACACCTCTCCCTTTTGGTACGCTTTTATAAAATCGAGATTCAACACACAGTTTTTGCTGATCCGTAAAAAATTACCGTTTTTTTTCAGGAGGTCTTCAAACAATTTTAAATCCCGGGTCGAGTAATAGTGTTTACGGTCCATTAATTTTATCTCGCAAATGCCGCTTTGGCTCTGAATCGAAACGATTTCACTGATGTCAACAAATACGACTTTTTCGTTGTGATGCAACGCTATTTTTTTTACGTGATGCGTATCAGGTTCCAGCGTACTCATAAACTGTGTCAATTCGGTGTTTTTAGCGTTGGACCGTATTTTTGCCATCGCTTTATTCACCGTTAAAATCAGTTTATTAAAATCGATGGGTTTAAGCACGTACCCCAACGCATTAAATTCAAAAGCGGTAACGGCGTATTCGTTGAACGCGGAAATAAAGATCACTTCAAAGTTGATGGATTCAAATAATTGCAAAAGATCGAACCCCGTTTTTTCAGGCATCTTTACATCTAAAAAAACAAGTTGAGGGTTTTTCTTTAAGATCAATTCGTGAGCTTCGTCTACATTTTTAGCTTCGGCAACAATCTGGATTTCCTGAAAATATCGTCCTAACAATTTTTTTAAGACATTTCTACTGTGTATTTCGTCGTCAACAATTAAGGCTGTGATCATTTTAGAGCGTCAAATAAATTATAACTTTTGTACCCAGTTTTTGTTTTTTTTCGTCGATGAGATCCTGAATTTCAATTTTGTAATTTTGGGTACCGGCCAGTCGGTTCAGACTTTCGATTTTGTCCATTACCATCTGGGTACCTTTTGATTTGGAGCTAGTTATTTTTTCTAAATTTCTGCCAACACCGTTATCTTCAATAACGAGGACAACAACCCCATCCTTTTTTAGGGCACTCACTTTCAGGTTGGCGTTACTCATATTTTTAAGGGGGAGTAAACCATGCCAGATGGCATTTTCAATAAATGGCTGGGTAATTAACGATGGAACCATCGTTTCCTGCTGATCAATCACGGCATCTATGTTCAGTTCAAAACTAAATTTATCTTTAAATCTCAGTTGCTCCAATTCAACATAGAGTTTTACCATTTCTATCTCCTCCGCCAGGCTGACGTAATTCTCGTCTGAATAGTTTAAGACCTGCCGCAGAAAATAACTGAATTTGGCGATGTACAAGCCTGCATTCTCAATATTTTGGCTGTAAATCAAATCCTGTATGGCTACCAGGCAATTTGACATAAAATGTGGGTTCATCTGCGCTTTTACAACTTGTAGTTCCAATTGCGAGACTTTATTAACCAGTTCGAGTTGTTCTCTCTGCTTTTTAAGGGTGCGTTTGTTTCTGATGATCAGTATAATGATGATGAGAATTAAAGCGATAATAATAATCCCGTATTTAAGAACTTCATTCAGAAGTCTTTTTTTTTCGTTGGGGTTTTCGGCTTTATAAAGATCCGCCACTTCTTTTTCAGTTATTGATCGGTGAAAAATATGAATGTCATCGACCGTACCGCGCATGAAGCGTGTATTCTTTGTATTTGCACTGTGCCCAATGACCATGGAATCCGTTTCCAAAAATTTTGTTTCAAAGTGTTTCTGAGATTTACCTTTTAAATCTCCATCTACATAAAATGCCATGTAATCACTGTTGCAAATTAGTACCAGATGATACCATTTATTGAATTTTACCGGTTCGTTGTCGGTAATAATTACCTCTTGTGTCGAGTCTTTGGTGGAACTAATGGACAAGCGATTTGAGTATGAATCGCAGCAAATTGAAAGTGCATTGATCCAATCTGTGCCCGGTCCGTTTTTAGTGATGAGTATCGGGTTATAGTCATAACCTTTTCCGGTGTAAACCCGGTTAGTGAGATTCACCCAGAGGGATATACTTATGTTAGGCGACTTTAAAAGTTTTGAGGTGCCAAGGTTGAGATAACTGTTATTGTCACCAACGATAAAAGCCGCACTGTTTTTATTGCCAAAGCGGTCATCGCTTAAATCCACTCCGACGTGTTTAATGATTATCTCGTTGTCATTTTCCTTCAATTCGTGGTCATTAAAATCGAAAATGAGGTGAGTGCTGCTGTCAACTTGGCAGAATGAACTATTAATAATGACTAAGTTCAGTATTAAAGCTAGGACAAAAGTTTTTTTTTTGTTACAAATACAATTCATATTTACATGTGACAATTGTATAAAATTAACCTTTTTCTAACGAATAATGAATTTTTCGGTTATGCTCGCAATCCCGTTTCTTTCCAGTATTATTTTGTCGTGAATGGTTAATGAAACGATTAGAGTTTTTTATTACCAATATTTCGGGAGAATTTATTTCTAAATGATTGATACAGTTACTTCATTAATCAGGATATCTATTTTATATTTTCCGGATGTGCTATGTTGGCTATAAGTCTGCGACGGTATTCATTCAGATTTATTATCTGATCAGTAAAAGGGGCCATTTTTACAGGATCTTAATTCGCTGTAATACTTCAGTTTTTTTTCTTCTGGAGACTTCAAATTCACTGTTATTATTCATTTGCAGAATACAGATATCCCCTTTTTTATAAGATTTTAAGTGATTGAGATTAAGAATTGTGTTTTTACTTATCCGCGTAAAATTCCCGTTTTCTTTAAGAATGCCTTCAAATAATTTTAGGTCTCTAGCCGAGTGGTATTGTTTATTGTTTATCACGTCGATACTACAAATGCCATCATAAGAACGGATAGAAATGATATCGCCAATATTCACTAAAACAACTTTTTCGTTGTGATGAATGGCAATTTTTGAAATAACATCTGTATCTTTTTCAAGTGTTTTGATGAACTGAATCACGCTGTTATTATTCGTGTTTAGCCCAATTTTCAGAATGGCTTTATTGACGGCACTAATAAGTTTATTATAGTCAATGGGCTTTAGGATATAGCCTAGTGCATTGTACTCGAATGCTGTTACTGCATATTCGTTAAATGCTGAAACAAAAATGACCTCAAAATCCAGCACTTCATTAAACATTTTAAGTAAATCAAAACCGCTTTTCCCAGGCATTTTTACATCCAAAAAAACTAGTTGAGGACTGCGTAGTTTTATCAAGCCAAATGCTTCGTTCGCATCCTTTGCCTCTCCTAGTATCTGTATATTGGAACAGTAGGTTTTTAATAAAGTGCGAAGTACCTGCCTGTTGTGTTCTTCATCATCAACAATGATTGCTTTTATGGGATTCATTCTCTTAAGTTATCTAAATGAATAACAATTTTTGTGCCGGAATTATTGCCTGAATTATCGGTTAGATCAATAATTTCTATTTTATAATTTGATGTTTTTGACAAACGGTTCAGGGTATCAATTTTGTCTAATACTAATTGGGTACCCTTATTTTTCTTTTTGATTTTTTTATCTGGGTCCCTTCCGACTCCGTTATCTTCCACTTCAATAACAGGCAATCCTTTTTTGACAGATATGCTAACGGTTAGTTCAGGTGTTCTTTTATTTTTTAATGGAAGCAGACCATGCCAGATGGCGTTTTCGATGAACGGTTGTGTAATTAAGGATGGAATCAAAATATCTTCCGTATTTAATTGCGGGTCGATAATGATGTTAGACTCAAAACCGTTTTTGAAACGTAATTGTTCTAATTCAATAAATAGTTTAATCATTTCAATTTCTTGAGACAAGGGGATGTAATTTTCGTCGGAGTAATTTAGTACCTGTCTTAGAAAAAAACTAAATTTCGCCACATAAAGTCCGGCTTTTTGTATCTCAGATGAATAGATTAGATTTTGTATTGCGGCCATGCAATTTGATATGAAGTGGGGGTTCATTTGTGCCTTTACGGCTTTTAATTCTAGTTCAGATATTCTCGTGGCTAATTGCAATTCTTCTTTTTGTTTTTTTAAAGCGAGTCGGTTTCTTATAATCAAGGCAATAATTATAATCACCAGAATCAATATGATAACTATATACTTTAAGGCCGCGTTTAGTATGTTTTTTAGTTCGTTGGGGTTAGGGGCTTTATACAAATCAACGATTTCTCTTTGAGAAAGCGATCTATGAAAGATTTGGATGTCGTCGAACGCACCTTGAGAATAGCGTCTGTTTTTTTTATCGGCGCTGTGTCTCAAAACTAACGAATCTGATTCAAGAAATTTAGTCTCAAATTTTTTGATTGCTTTGCCTTGCAATTCCCCGTTAATATAGAAAGCCAAATAATTATTATTGCAAACAAAAACGAGATGGTTCCAGGTGTTAAATTTTAAGGTGTCTATGGCGAGTATGGTAACATCTTCGGTGGAATCTTTGGTTGAATTCACTCCCAAGCGTTTACTGGACCAATCGTACCCAATGGCAAGAGCGTTTGAAAAATCACTTCGTGGACTGTTTTTTATTGATAATATCGGGTTTGCTTCATAGCCGCTACCGATGTATACTTTTCGTTCGAGTTTTACCCAAAGTGAAATAGTGATGTTTGAAGACTTAAAGAGGGGAGAAGTTCCCAAACTTAAATAACTAGCGGAATGTCCTAGAATATATGCGGCATGATCTTCGTTTCCAAAACGGTCATAGGTCAAAGAAACTCCTACAGGTTTTGGAACAACTTTATCATCCTTTTCTTTTATTGCTTTTTCATTGAAATCAAACGTTAATGTTATCGTTGAGTCAACTTGTGAAGTTAAAAAGAGCGGTATGAAAAAGATAATGGGAAGACTAAGGGAGCGAGCGTTTCCCCAATTAAGCCAGGTCCATCTTTTTGTTTTACTGGGAGGCACAAATTTGATATTATTAGTGGTGTAATTTTTTAAAAGATTTCCGCCCTAAAATTATGATTTTTTTGTTCAGTTTGACCTTTGTAATCCCAATAAAATTCACTTTCTTCGTAAAAAATCTGCAATTGCAATGAAGGTAGTCATATTGGCCGGTGGATTAGGTACCCGGTTGTCGGAAGAAACGGATGTTCGTCCAAAACCAATGGTGGAAATAGGGGGAAAGCCTATCCTTTGGCACATCATGAAAATATATAGTCATTATGGATTTAATGAATTTGTGGTATGTCTAGGTTACAAAGGTTATTTTGTAAAGGAGTATTTTTCCAATCTGTTCCTTCACAATTCAAATGTTACGTTTGATCTAAGTAATAATAAAATGGAGGTTCATAATTCCACCTCCGAAAATTGGAAAGTAACACTTGTAGATACCGGAAAGGATACTATGACTGGTGGCAGGATTAAGCGCATTGAACAATATATTAATAACGAAACATTTATGCTCACTTACGGAGACGGAGTGAGTGATGTAGATTTGAACGAACTTTTAAAAACCCATCGGAACAGTAAAAGGTTGGCAACGGTTACGGCCGTGCAACCCAGTGGGCGTTTTGGCGCATTAGGTATTAATGATCAAAACGCCGTTGAGTCTTTTTTTGAAAAGCCAAAAGGAGACGGGAGCTGGATCAACGGTGGTTTTTTTGTGTGTGAGCCGGGCATTTTTAACTACATTAATAATGGAGATCCTACCATTTGGGAGCAGGGGCCGCTTGAAAATCTGGCCAAAGATGGTCAACTCCAGGCCTACAAACACCGGGGCTTCTGGAAACCGATGGATACCCTGAAAGACAAGCAAGACCTCAATGAATACTGGGAAAAAGGGACCGCTGAGTGGAAAATTTGGAAGTAAAATGATATGCAACCAGCCTTAGATTTATTTAATTCAACCTATAAAGGAAAAAAAGTACTCATTACCGGCGATACCGGATTTAAAGGTTCCTGGCTCTGTATCTGGTTAAAAGAACTAGGCGCGGATGTTTACGGCTATGCATTACCAGCTCTTACACAAAAAGATAATTTTGTTACCACCGGCCTAAAAGACCAAATCAACCATCAGGATGGTGACATCCGAGACCTTGGATCACTTTTACGGTTTTTTAAAGACGTGCAACCTGACATGGCATTTCATTTGGCGGCGCAGCCTCTTGTGATTGATTCGTATAATAATCCCCATTACAATTTTGAAACCAACCTGATGGGTACGGTTAATTTTTTTGAAGCGGTAAGGGCGACGTCGTCCGTAAAAGTGGCGATAAACGTTACTACAGATAAATGCTACCACAACAAGGAGTGGCTTTGGGGTTATCGGGAGAATGATCCGATGGGGGGGGATGATCCTTACAGCGCTTCCAAAGGCTGCTCCGAGTTAATTACCCATTCTTATACAACCTCTTTTTTTAGTAAGGAGAATACTTGCCATGTGGCGTCGGCAAGGGCTGGCAACGTAATTGGCGGCGGCGATTGGGCTGGTAACCGCCTGATTCCGGATATTATTCGTGCTTACGAATCCAATCAACCACTAACCGTTAGAAATGTTGATTCCGTGAGGCCATGGCAATTTGTGCTGGAACCCCTCTATGGCTATCTCAAACTTGGTGAAAAATTATTCCATCAGGGTAAAGGTTTTTCCGGTGGCTGGAATTTTGGGCCCGGCGCCTTCGAAAATTACAGTGTTTCAGACGTTGTGAATGAAATGAAAAAACAAATCGCGATCAACATTGAGTCGCCAAAAAATGCCGAAAAACTTCATGAGGCAGGGCTCCTGAAGCTGGATATCACAAAGGCGGTAAACTTATTGGGCTGGAAACCGAGGCTGGATTTCGAAAAAACCATTCAGTTCACCGTAAAAGGTTATTTAGAAGAACTTAATAAAAACACATCCCTGTATCAAAGCAGGGTAGAACAAATTAAACATTATTGCAACGTAGAATAGATGTCAAAAGCATTAGAAATAAAAAACCAGATCCATTCTTTAATAGAGGATTACTATAAAGAAGTATTTAAAGAGAAAAAGTTTGTGGGAGGCGAATCGGCAGTACCTGTGAGTGGTAAAGTGTTTGATCATAAGGAACTGCAATACATTACCGATTCAGCTTTAGATGCCTGGTTTACTACTGGAAGGTTTAACACCGAGTTTGAAAAAAAATTGGCAAAGTTCATTAATGTAAAATCACTTTTAACGGTGAATTCCGGTTCTTCCGCTAACCTGGTTGCCTTTTCTGCACTTACGGCGGTTGAGCTTGAGGACAGAGCCATTAAAGCGGGTGATGAAGTAATTACCGTGGCGGCTTCTTTTCCAACCACCATCAACCCGATGCTGCAGTATGGCATAGTGCCCGTATTTCTCGATATTACGTTGCCAACCTATCAAATTGACGTGAACCATTTGGAAGCGGCGCTTAGCCCTAAAACGAAGGCCGTAATGGTGGCACATACACTGGGTAATGTATTTGACCTTGGTGCCGTGAAATCATTTTGTGAAAGACATAAGTTGTGGTTGATAGAAGATTGTTGCGATGCACTTGGCGCGACGTATCATGGGAAACATGTGGGTACATTTGGCGATATTGGCACCCTTAGTTTTTACCCGGCGCACCATATTACGATGGGCGAGGGTGGAGCGGTATTTACGGGGAACGCCAAACTCAAAAAGATCATGGAATCTTTTAGGGACTGGGGACGTGATTGCTGGTGTGAACCTGGTAAAGATGACACTTGCGGAAAAAGATTTACCCAACAATTGGGCGACTTACCTTTTGGGTACGATCATAAATACACCTATTCGCGTCATGGGTTTAATTTGAAAATTACGGACATGCAGGCCGCGTTGGGTTTAGCACAGTTAGAAAAACTAACTGATTTTATCCACACACGTCGCAAAAATTTTGATCTCCTCACCAAAGAACTTTCACGGCATACCGATAAGTTAATTTTACCGCAGGCTACCGAACATTCTAATCCTTCCTGGTTTGGTTATCTGGTTACCGTAAAACCTGAAGCTGGAATTACCCGTGACGAATTAATCGCGGTTCTGAATAAGAAAAAGATTGCCACACGTTTGCTTTTTGCAGGAGATATACGGAAACAACCTTATTTTAAGCACTACCACTACCGGGTAGTAGGTGATCTTAAAAACACCGATATTATTTTGAAAGATACCTTCTGGATAGGCGTAACACCGATGGTGACGGAAGAAATGATCCATTACATGGGCTCGGTCTTCGACGAGGTGTTAAAGAAATAATCCGTAAAATTTTTTTGAAACCTGTTGTCGTCTCAGGCAACGGGTTTTTTATGTTTCCAGCGGCGATGGCTCCAAAGCCAGGTATAAGGTTGTTCCCTTATGTTCTTTTCAAGCGCTTTGGTGTGTAATTCTGAAATGACTCCCTCCGGCAGTTCGCTGGGTTTATCTGTAATAAGCACAGCGTCCATTTCATAAAAACCCCGTTTCAGTTTTTTTACAGGCACATAAATCATCGGATAATTAAATTTTTTGGCGAGTTTTTCAGGGCCATTAAAAACCGGGGTATCCTGATTTAAAAATGTTGTCCAATAAGCGCTTTCAGGAGGCGGTGTCTGGTCGGCAATTAATCCAACGGTGGTAGGAATGTTCTTCTGTTTGAGGCTCAGAAGTTCACGGTAAAGATTTTTCATGGCAACAATATTCCCCCCTTTTCTTCCGCGTAACTTTAACATAAAAGCATCAAAATTTTTATTACTTAAGGGGTGATAAACACCGGTGATGATTTGCTTAAAATAAAACTGGTGAGCAATAGCGCCCCATTCCCAATTACCACAGTGGCCCATAACACCAATAATGCTTTGTTTTTTTGCTTCAAATCCGCTGATGATGGAAATAGCGTTTGGAGTAAAAGCAAAACGCTTTCTGAAATTTTTTTCAGAAATGGTCATCAATTTTAAGATCTCGAAGATCACATCGCAAAAATGTTTGTAGAATTGTTTGCAAATAGTCTTTATTTCCTGTTCACTTTTTTCGGGGAACGAGTTTCTTAAATTCGTTAACACTACTTTTTTACGATAACCTATTACATAATAAATTAAAACGTAAAGAGCGCTGCTAAATGCCTGATGGATCCAGAACGGCAAGATCGAAATGAAATAGAGAACAGGAATAACGAATATTTTGAATAAAAAACTGCCCAATTAAAAGTTTGGTTTAAGTAAATATTTACTGTAAAATTCAACAATATGGTTCACGGCTTCATCGGCGGTGTCCACTATTTTAAACAAGTCCAGATCAATGGCGTTAATGTTTTTTTCCTGTTCGAGCATGGTGGTTTTAAGCCAGGCAATTAAGCCAGACCAATAGTCAGTACCAACTAAAACCACCGGAAATTGCGCAATTTTGTTTGTTTGTACCAAGGTGAGGGACTCAAACAATTCGTCCATCGTTCCAAAGCCTCCGGGCATTCCAATAAACCCTTGTGAGTATTTTAAGAAAATGGTTTTGCGAACAAAAAAATAGTCAAAATTAATGCATTTGTCAGCGTCAATGTAGTCGTTATGTTTCTGTTCAAACGGCAGGTCAATGTTTAATCCCACCGATTTTCCCTCGCCTCTGGCAGCGCCTTTATTCGCTGCTTCCATAATGCCTGGTCCGCCACCTGTAATAATCCCGTATCCTTCTTTTACCAGTTTAAACGCAATCTCCTCGGCTAATTGATAGTATTTATGTTCGGGTTTCGTTCTGGCACTGCCAAAAATAGAAACGCAAGGTCCGATGCGGCTCATTTTTTCAAAACCTTCTACAAATTCACTCATGATCTTAAAGATCTGCCAGCTGTTTTGCGCTTTTATGTCATTCCAGTCTTTATTGGCAAAGGCATTCCGTATTTTATCTTCTCCTTCGGGGGTCATTATTTTGTTTTACGTTAAAAGGGTTGCTTATCTAGTCTTTATTTGTATTATGTTTATAATCCACCTTCTCTGAGGCGTTCGGCATTTTCGGCAAATTGTAATTTGTCAATCATTTCCTGAATATCGCCATTCATAAAATTGGTGAGATCATATAGGGTTTCGTTTATGCGGTGATCAGTAATCCTGTTTTGAGGATAGTTGTAAGTGCGGATCTTCGCGCTTCTATCACCTGTACTCACCATAGTTTTCCTTTTCTTACTGGTCTCTTCTAGTCGTTTCTGGTACTCGATGTCATAGATCTTGGAGCGTAGCATTTGCATCGCTTTTTCACGGTTGCCTAATTGGTTTCTCTCGGTTTGGCAGGTAACAACAATGCCTGTGGGTTTATGCGTAAGTATTACTTTACTTTCTACTTTGTTCACATTTTGTCCACCGGCACCGCCACTTCGGGCCGTTGCCATTTCGATGTCAGAATCTTTAATATCCACATCCAGTTCTTCGGCTTCCGGCAATACCACTAAGGAAGCAGCGGACGTATGTACCCGCCCCTGGGCTTCGGTGGCTGGAACACGTTGCACACGATGTACGCCACTTTCAAATTTCATTGTACCGTAAGCTCCTGGACCTTTTACATTAAATACAATTTCTTTAAATCCGCCCATGGTACCTGGATTTGAGTCAACTACTTCCAATTGATACCCTTTTTTCTCACAAAAGCGGCTGTACATTTCAAATAAGTTGCCGGCAAAAATAGCCGCTTCATCGCCGCCGGTACCGCCTCTCAATTCCATCACGCAGTTTTTACTGTCTTCCGGGTCTTTTGGGATCAGCAACAGACGAATTTCTTCCGTTAATTTAATTTCCCGCTCGCGGTTTTCGTCTAATTCGGCTTTGGCCATGTCCAAAAAATCCTTGTCCTTTTCGGTAGCTAACACTTCTTTCGCACTGTCAATATCCGACAGAACCTTTTTATATTCGTTAATGTGGGTTACAATGTCTCCAAGTTCTTTGTATTCAATGTTGAGTTTTTTAAACAATTTCATGTCGGCAATCACTTTGGGATCGGCCAACTTTGTTTCCACATCTTCGTAACGTCTTTTAATTTCCTCTAACTTTTCTAGCATACTTATTTTAAGGAGGCAAAGGTAAGAAATTGCTCATGATTTTAATTATTTATTCCGTCTAAATATTCCCATGAATTGCCGTTTTTGCGGGCTTTTTGACAAATTAATTAATTATATTTGTTAAATGAACTTAATATAAACTTAATCCCCTCTATATGAGAAAAATTCTACCTATTCTCACTCTCACATTTTTTTTTAATTCTCGGGCACAGGATTTTTTAGGACTACAAAGCAGCAATTATGCCGGAGTCACCGGGGTATATAGCAATCCGGCAAACATCGTGGATAACCGGATGGCCTTTGACATGACTCTTGTTGGTTTAAATTTAGCGGTCGATAATAATTATTTTGGCGTTAAGCGAAATGCACTGAAGTTTACAGGTTCTATTACCGACCCAAAATTCCCTGATTCCTGGAATAACACCGATAAAAATTCGCCCAATTATTATAAGAACAATTATATTACGGTGAACAACGGCAAGGTAAAATCTGCCTATTTAACAAACCGAGTGGTGTTACCTTCGTTTATGATTACCCTGAATAAAAAAAATGCCATTGCGTTTAACTGGAGTATTCGTAACTACGTGAACATTGACGGGGTCTCTCAAACGTTAGCCAATATAGCATACGACGAATTTGTGAATCCAACGATTTTCCTTACCAAATTCTCCAATAAAAACCTGAGTTTTCAACAGATGGCCTGGGCCGAATACGGTCTTTCCTACGCGCGCGTGCTAAAGGATGATAATGAGCATTTTTTTAAAGTCGGAGCGACGGTAAAATTACTTCAGGGGTTGGAAGCCGCTTACATGTATGTGAAAGATTTGCGGTATCAGGTCGATGCGAAGGATACAGTGAGTTTATTCAATTCTCGCGTGGCTTACGGGCACTCTGATAATCTTGATTTTACTGACCAAAACGACGTCAAATATAAGTTTACGTCTTCTCCGGGTTTTGGGCTTGATATTGGCGGGGTTTATGAGTGGAGGCCTAACTATGCAACGTATAAATACGACATGGATAATAAAACAGGCTTATGGCGAAAAGATAAAAATAAATACAAGTTAAAGGCCAGTTTTGCGATTAATGACATTGGAGGAATCCGCTATAAAAAGGGTGGTTTATCAAACGATTTTTTGGCGGACATTAATCGTTTTAATGTAAAAGAGTTTGAGAAAGTTGACGATATATACAGCCTTGATTCAACTTTTAAAGCCAATTTCAAAACGCTGGACAACAGTAACTATTTTACAGTGATTTTACCTACCTCTATTAATGCGCAATTAGACTATCAGATCTGGAAACCATTTTACATCAATTTAATGGCCAATGTTTCCAACTTCTTTCCCACTAAGGAAGCTAAAGTACATGACTATACAAACATAAGCATAGCCCCGCGTTTTGATCACCAATGGTTTGGTGTAACCATTCCTGTTTCTTATAATACAGTGGCATCCAGAAGAGATGAGTTTGCACTCATGGGCGCTATGCTTCGTTTAGGTCCCCTGGTAGTTGGTTCTAATGATGTGTTTAACTACATTAATAAAGATGTATTTGGCGCCAGTCTTTATTTCTTGTTGAAAGTGCCGGTGCCTTACGGAAGACCTAAAGACAGGGACAACGATAAAATTAGTAACAAAAAAGACAAATGTATTGATGTGCCAGGGGTTTGGGAGTTTATGGGTTGTCCGGATAAAGATGGCGATCATATCCCTGACACTGATGATAAATGCCCTGACATTCCAGGTATTAAAGAAATGAGGGGTTGTCCCGATAAGGATGGTGATGGAATTACGGATGCTGAGGACGTTTGCCCGGATGATAAAGGTACAGCGGAATTCAGTGGCTGTCCCGACAGGGATGGCGATAAAATTATCGACAGGGATGATGAGTGTCCGGATGAAGCTGGTCTGGCTCAATTTATGGGTTGTCCGGATAAAGACGCCGACGGTACACCTGATAAGTTGGATTTATGTCCTGATGTATTTGGACCAAAAGAATACAAAGGCTGCCCGGATAAGGATGGTGATGGCCTTTTGGATAATACTGATAATTGCCCGGATGTGGCTGGTCCGCTTGAAAACAAAGGGTGCCCATACCTGGATACAGACAAGGATGGAATTTTAGACAAAGATGACGTTTGTCCAACTGTTCCTGGTGTTGCTGAATATAAGGGATGTCCACCGCCACCGCCGTTGAAAGCAGCCGAGCAAAAAATAATTGAAAAGGCGTTTGCAAGCCTTGAATTTGCTACGGCTAAAGATATCATTAAACCTAAATCATTCCCATCATTAAACGCGCTTGCAAAATTGTTGGTTGAACATCAAAATGATTGGACATTGAAGCTTTCTGGTCATACAGACAACGAGGGAAATGCGGAGAAAAACATGCTTTTATCCGAAAAACGTGCTAAAGCCGTTAAAAACTACCTCGTGAAAAAAGGAGCTAATGCTGACAAGATCATTGCTGAATGGTTTGGTCAAACGCAGCCAATAGCTGATAATGCAACACCTGCTGGGCGCCAGAAGAACCGTAGGGTGGAAATGAAAATTATCTTTAAAGAATAACATTTTTAACTGGAGGCCGGCCTAAATGGACGGTCTCTTTTATTTTATTGGGTTTAATATTTTATTGCCCGGATAACCCGATATTATTAGGTTTTAAACTTTTTCTTATATTTAAAACAAGAATAGGATATGAGATTAAGAATCCAACGATTATCAGGAGTTTTGACCGAGGAACCGGCATTGGTTTTTTTCCAACGTGTCAAGAAACAAGTAAAACCCTCGCTTTACGTTTCGTTTATTTTGTTTCTGTGTTCTTGCGTAGATAACCAAAATAAGAATCAGGCCGTTGATAATTATGTTAACCGTGAAGTAAGTGAGCGGATTAAGATGATAGGTCAAATTAATAAAGACAATGATACTGTCATTATCAACCCCCTTGAAATTGATAAACGTGTAAACGAACTGGTTTTGTTATCGAAGGATGTTGAGAATTTAAGCGCTTCAGTCAATTTATCGAATCACTATTTTTTAGAAATGGCGGGTAGGTTTAACATTGATGAGCGGCAATTTAAAAAATTAAATACCGGGATGCATGTCAATGACATAAGTTCCACGATAAAACAGAATGAAATGGTGTTGTTCAATGAAGTGATTTTGAGTTCTGGATTTAAAGACATCCTTCTGCACACTGCAAAATAGCATAAATGTATCTAGAATGGATTACAGCCTTATTCTTGAAGCATTATCCCGGCATGTGGACCTCAATTCAGAAGAAAAACTGGATTTCACTTCAAGACTGGTGTTAAAGAAAATTGAACCTAAGGAAATAATTCTCAGAGAAGGTGAAATTTGCAAGTACTCAATTTTTGTGGTTAAGGGTACCCTCCGGAGTTATACCGTCGACAAAAATGGGTTTGAGCACGTTTTAAATTTTGCGCCAGAAGGCTGGTGGATTGCTGACATGTATAGTTTATTGGCCCAGAAACCAGGCGTATTAACAATAGAGGCCATGGAAGATTCTGAGGTTTTTACGTTGTCCAAAAAAGACCAGGAGCAGCTGTACCTTAACATCCCAAAATTAGAACGTTTTTTTCGTATACTAACCGAAAATTCACTCGTTGCCAACCAACAACGTCTTATTGATAATTTAAGTCTTACCGCGCAGGAACGTTATCTTAAATTCTGCAAAACTTATCCCGGATTGATCGACAAAGTTGCTCAAAAGCTGGTTGCCGCCTATATTGGCGTAACCCCAGAGTTTTTAAGCAAAATGAAGAAAAGAATTGGGCATTGATAGAAACCGCTCTTAATCTAGGTTATTTTTTTTGACTATTTCTCTAAGTAACTTTGGTGTACAAAATAACAAGGATCATGGAAAGAAAAGAGTTTTTAAAAAAAGGCCTATTAGGAACAGGAATATTTATGACCTCGTCGGCTGTTTCAAACCTCATTAAAAACGAGGTGGATGAGTTGAAAGATCTTGAAATTCTTGGCTTTAACCATATTCCAACAACAAAATCAAAAATCATGGAAAATACAATTTTGCATAAAGCAGATACACGTGGCGATGCAAACCACGGTTGGTTGCACAGCAAACACAGTTTTAGCTTTGCCAATTATTATAACCCCGAACGGATGCATTTTGGGGTACTAAGGGTGTTAAATGATGATGTTGTTTCGGCCGGCATGGGTTTTGGAACGCATCCTCACGATAACATGGAAATTATTAGTATTCCTTTGGAGGGTGATCTTGAGCACAAAGACAGCATGGGTACTGTTGCAGTAATTAAAAATGGCGATATTCAGGTTATGAGTGCTGGCACTGGTATCCAACACAGCGAGTATAATAAAAACACCGACAGGCCCGTTAAGTTTTTACAAATCTGGGTGTTTCCAAACAAAAAAAATGTGACTCCGCGGTACGATCAAATTACCATTAAAGAAGAAGACCGGCATAATAAGCTACAGCAAATCGTTTCTCCCGACCCTCAGGATGAAGGGGTATGGATCCATCAAAATGCCTGGTTCCATCTTGGAAAATTTGATGCCGGGTTCGCCAGTAACTACACCGTCAAATCAAAAAATAACGGCGTGTATTTTTTTAACCTTTCGGGGGATGTGGAGGTTAACGGTCAGCTACTAAATGCCCGTGACGGTTTTGGAGTATGGGATACCGAAAAGATTGCCATCACTGCAAAAACTCCGGCAGAATTCCTTATTATGGAAGTGCCAATGACTCTTTAAACAAAGTCGTTAAGTTCGAATTCCAGTTAAAGAACCTTAACAAATTTGACAAATGATGTTGCGTTTACCTGGTGGCTTTTTAGGTCGCCAGGTTTTTTATTATTGGGTGATGTTAGGAATAGAAACAGTTAATCACTAATTTTAATTTATACAGATATTTATGATAAAAGCAACAATTGGTGAACAACACTACCTGACAACTATATATGCCCGTAATCATGTATTAACTGCCGATGAACCCCTACTAAATGGAGGCGGAGATCGGGGGGTGGCCCCACAGGAATTGTTGGCCGCGTCGTTAGCATCGTGCACCTGTATCACCCTGCGCATGTATTCGGAACGAAAAAAATGGGACGCCGGAATTATTGAGGTAAACGTAGATATTGAAAAAGAGAGCAGCAGCGTTCGCTTTGACAGAAAAATTCTTTTAACCGGAATTTTAAACGAGGAACAAAAGGCTAAACTACTCGACATTGCCAATCATTGTCCGGTTCATAAAATTCTTTCGGGCGTTGTTTCAATTAACACGTCTATTTAAATTTGTATAGTTTTTATGAAAGATATTACAAAAAAATACTCTAACGGTGAGATCACCATAGTTTGGAAACCAGCCGCTTGTATGCATTCTACGCTTTGTTGGCGCGGAGAAAAAGGACTTCCGAGTGTGTTTAACCCGGCTGAAAAGCCTTGGATTCGACCTGATGGAGCACCTACACCAGAAATAATTAAGCGGGTAAACAATTGCCCTTCAGGCGCGTTATCATTTTATTATAACAATGAAGAGAACGCGACTGCAGAGTTCAGCGCAGAAAGTAATGTGGAAGCAGTGCCAAATGGTCCCTTATTAATTTATGGAAATATAAAAGTTAAACATGCCGATGGAAAAGAGGTTCAAAAAAATAAGGTTACGGCTTTTTGCAGGTGCGGTGGATCTTCCAATAAACCCTACTGTGATGGAACGCACTTAAAAATTAATTTCCGAGATGAAAATAACTTGTAGTGACTTTGTCAAAAAAATCACTAATAGATGGATGGCAGCCTGACTGGAATTTTATTAAATTACCCCTAAAAAACTATGAGCAAAATTGAACAGGTATTTCAGAATAACAAAAAGTGGATAGCGGAAAAACTATCCATCGATGTGAATTATTTCGAAACTTTATCAATGGGTCAACACCCTGAAATTTTATACATTGGATGTTCTGATAGCCGGGTAACTGCCGAAGACCTTATGGGCCTTCAGCCTGGTGAAGTTTTTATTCATCGAAACATTGCTAACCTTGTAAATAATGTTGATTTAAATGTAATGGCGGTTGTTAATTATGCGGTGCGGCATTTAAAAGTTAAACATGTAGTGGTATGCGGACATTATAATTGTGGTGGTGTCAAAGCGGCGATGCAACCGGTAGATATGGGCCAATTAAATCCCTGGCTTCGAAATATCCGTGATGTTTATCGCACCCACAAAAACGAATTAAACGCGATTGTTGATGAAACTGCCCGTTATAATCGGTTAGTAGAACTCAATGTTCAGGAGCAGTGCATTAATCTTATTAAAACCGCCGAAATTCAGGAGGCCTATAACCAAAGGGATATTACGGTTCATGGTTGGGTGTTTGATATTCGCAGCGGAAAATTGATCGATTTAAAAATTGACTTCCCAAAAATACTTGGGAATATCATGGAAATTTATAAATTGTATTAATAGGTAAGGGGAATTACTCTTTAACAAATTTGGCATAGTAATCAGCTCCGTCTACCAATGTGCGCAGGAAATAAATTCCGGGCTGTAGATTTTTGATGTCTATTGCACTGTTTTTTTCTATCAATTGGGTGGTTAGTATTAACTGTCCTGACACAGAATAAATTTCTATGTTGAGAGTGCCTGAATTTTCGTTATTCGTTTTTAACATAAGATAATTGGAAGATGGAACGGGATAGAGCTCCATCAAATTAGTTGACTCATACTCATGAACAAAAACCCCACAGGGTTTTGTGGTAAGGGTGATGGTGTTAGAAGCGCCAACGCAGCCGAAGCCATCGGTAACATAAACGGTAAATTGATAAGTTCCTGCAACGGTTGTGGTATTTACGATGATGGGGTTTACCGTAGCTCCGTTACTCCATAAATAGGTTGAGTAACCGCTCACCGCGGAAATGGTTGCAGGCCCTATACAAATGGTGGTATTGGCTGGTGAAATAATGGGTTCAATGTCCATACAGAATTTTGCCAGAAATCCTTCCGAACTACCCAAAGCAACGGTTTGATGGGCGCCAGCCGTAGCGATGCCAATGGTGCTGGTAGTTTCGCCGGCAAGGTATACTTTACCGGTTTTGTCCACACAAATTCCACGGGCATTTTCATTGTTTACCGACCCAAAGTAGGTTCCCAATTTGCGGGTACCGGTTTTGGAAAATTTTTCGAAATAGGCGTCGTAGTTACCGGGTGTACAAATGGTGCTTTGGTAAGCACCGGTGGTGCTGATGGAATTTGTGCTTACCGTTTGGCCACCAAATACAAGATTGGAATTAGCATCCAACACCATGTCGTTAATGTAGTCGGTACCGTCGCCGCCAAAATAAGTGGCCCATTGCCGAACGCCGTTACCGTTAAACGCAGCTAAAAAGCCATCTTCCGCGCTGGCGGGTAAAGGTTGATACGCGTTGGGGGCGGCAATGTTGTTGTTACTGGAGGTGTTACCCGTTAAATAGACGGTACCATCTGAACCAACACGAACGGCAGTGCCCTCATCGTGGGCTGAGCCTCCGTAATAGGTGGCCCATTCAAGTCCGGTACCCTGTGGGTTAAACTTTGTAAGGAACCCGTCTGATTCCGATGCCCCACCGATAGCTGGCTGATGCGAACCATTGGTGGCAATGCCTGCAATGCTGCTGGTTATGCCCGTTACATAAACATTTTTTGCCACATCGGTGGCAACACTGTAAACGATATCTTCTCCCGAATCACCATAATAAGTGCACCAGAGTAAAACCCCCGCACCCGTGAACTTGGCAATAAAACCTTCTTCTCCAAAATTATAGGTGGTGCTGTAAGCGTTAGGGGTTGCCATGTTATTTAGACTTCGGGTATGACCCGCAATGATCACATTTCCATCGGTATCGGTAGTAGCTGCTTGTGCAAATTCATGTTCGGTACCTCCGAGGTAAGTGGCCCATAAACGCTGTCCACCGGTGTCAAATTTCACGAGCAACACATCATCCTGACCACCTCCGTAAGTGGTTTGGTGAGCTCCCGGCGTCGCAATGTTGCTCGTACTAAAGGTGTCACCGGTTATGTAAATAAACCCGTCTGAGCCAATGTGCATGGCGTATATCTGTTCTACGCTACTTCCTCCGAAATAAGTCGCCCATTGCCGTACCCCATTCGGACTAAACTTTACCAAAAATCCGTCCAGGACGCCATTCTGAATGGATTGAAAACTGTTGTTGGTGGCAATGTTACTGGTGCTGAAGGTGTATCCCGCAATGTATACATTGTCATCCGGATCCACGCGCGTGGATGAACAGTAATCGATTAATGGTCCGGAATAGTAAGTGCTCCAGATCAAATTACTGGAGGGGTCGATGATCAGCGTTTTTGATGTATCATAATCTGCTGAAAAAGAGAAGGTGTTTTTATCCAGTTTAAACACAACCGTCTCCTTAGTTTGCGGTGATTCCCGGTAATAACTCGCGGGGATCTTCTCGTTTATTTTTCCAAAGGGGGTATGTAGTGAAAGAATGTTGTTTTCGATCTTTATCTCAGTGGCGCCCCTTATCAAAAATTTAATTTTTTCAATTTCAGCTCCCGGATGCAGAATGATGTTGTATTTTAATGGGTTCGCTTCGTTTTCCTGAATAATGAACTCAATGTCAATGTTTTTATAAACGTTTTGATAGGTGACTTTTGTATAGGCTTGGATATTTGTCGCTTCTTGCCCACACACGTAGTAGTTTAGGTAGTCTGGAGCACTTTTTTCGGCAATCGCGGTACAATTTTTATTCATGCCGTCAAAATCAACATCCACCCGGTAGTTGGTGAGGTGAACGTTTTTAAAAGCATTAAAATCAGCGATGTTGTCTTTTCCGGGTTTACGGGTAGGTGCGTTTTCTATTTTAAAAAGTTCGTAGGAATAACCGGTTTTACGAAGCTGCACTTTTAGCGACTTTCCCGTATACAGGTATAACACTTCGTGATTGGGTAGGTAATCCTGATTTAAAATCTGCCCCTTGTTTTGGACGAAAGCGTGGGTTAAAAGACCGCTGTGGGCGTCAGCTAAACCGGTACTACAGATCAAGATGACGAGAAAGTAAGGCAGATATTTTTTATAGGACAAGGAAACTAAATTCATGACCGTACCGGTATATTTGTTATTTTCAAATATATAATAAAATTAATAGATACAAATTTTGTTTTCGGCACAGTATTTGTGAATTGGAATCTGATTAAAAAAAACACGATCTGCCAGTTGTTGTTTCTTTAAGAATTAAATGTTATAATTGATAACCTATTTTTACTAAATCCTTCACAATGAAAAAAACTATGAAAAAAAGAGCCGGTTATTTCGAAAACGTTAAAACGGTTTTTGGAAAAACGCTTGGGATCCTATTTTTTACCATTTTTGCTTTTGGTTTGAGTTTTTCTTCCAAAGCCTGTTCACCTTTGGCTGTTCCGCCGCTTGTTAACCAGTCTATTTCGAATGGCAACCTGGTTTTAAACTGGCAAAGTATTAATACCTGGGTATGTCCGGGTTATTCCGTAGAAGTGGAAGTGGCTTGTATTGACCAACAGTTTAGCGGGGTGGCGCCTTTTTTTCGTTCACCGACATTAAACAAAACAACCGACCCAGAAGCTTTTCCGACTCAAACCATTAGTCTGGCGCAGTTTTGTCCGGGTAAAGTGTATCAATTCAGGGCAAGAGAAATAGATTCGTTTGCCCAAAGTGCCTGGTCGGCGGCCTATACGTTTACAGTGCCGGGTGTGTATGTTCCTCCCACTTTAAATTTATCGGCAAGTAATAACATTGTTTGCCCTCCTCAAACTTCGCAATTAAATGCCGGTGTTAATAACCTCTGTGGTGGACCAATTACCTACGTTTGGACCCCAACCCTGGGGTTGAGTAACCCCAACATCGTTAATCCCATAGCAACCCCTACGGTGTCTACGGTTTATTCGGTAACAGTAAATGGCGGCAAGTACGGCTGTTGGACATTAAATGGCTCTATTCCTATCAATACTGGTCAGGATCCTCCTGCAGTGGGCACAGCATCAGCTATTCCTTCAATTGTATGTGTGGGAAAAACCACCACCTTGCAATTAAGCAGTTTTACGGGAAATGTACAGTGGCAATCCAGTTCCTCGGGGGCAGGACCCTGGAATGATCTTCAGGGTGGCGTAACGGGAACCTTTGTAACGCAACCATTAACAACTACAACTTGTTTCCGAGCAATTGTTTCCACCTGTACCGGCACACTTTTTTCAAATATCGTGTGTGTCAATGTGAATGTTGTTCCGGTGCTGGCCCCAAGTGTGATACAGGCCAATTGTACCAATACACTCGCCTCCGTCAACTTAAACAATCCGGGGTCGTCGGGTAACCCAATTACCGCTACCTGGACACCAGGTCCTATTTCGCTTGGTGCACAGAGTACCACGGCTACTTATCTGCAACCTGGCGTGGTAACGGTTACACTCACCTTTTCTGATGGTTGTGTTTCATCTACGCAATTTACAATCAATACCCCTCCACCTGTACCACAATTTACCATTGTAAATGTTACAGGTTCGCAGAGTATTACCTGCTTAAATCCAACGGTTACTTTAAATGCGGCTAATAACTATACTTATGGCTCTCTCACTTACAATTGGTCGAGTGCAAGTTTCACATCTACTAACCAGCAGATAGATATTTCAAATCCAGCGACGTATTCCTGTTATGTGTTAGATCCGGCCACCAATTGCGGCGCACAGCATACAGTAAGTATTTTCCTAAATCAGGTGATCCCAACCTCTAATGTAAATCCGGTGAACCAGAATATTCTGTGCGGACCGGGTGTTGTAGCAACGGCTACCGGCACCGCCATCAGCCCAACGCTAAACGTAACACATTGTTGGTTTGCTCCGGGTATTGATGTTCCGGTGTGTGGCGGCGGTCAGTATTCAATTTTTGGCCTCGGTGCGCCAGGCACTTATACTTATGTTTTAACAGATAATGTAAACGGGTGTACCACGACAAAAACGTTGCAGGTAACCTCTAATCTGGGTTATCCAACCTACAATGTAACAAGCCTTGCCAACTTCACGCTTGGGTGCTCTACTAAATCGGTGACGGATGCTCACATCGTGGACCCTAATACAACTCCGCTAAGTGGTGGATCGATGAGTTTTGCGGTATTGCCTCCAGGTTTCAGTCAGCCAACGTATACCTATTCAAGTATTTTGGACTACACCTTTACGGTGCCCGGTAATTACACCTTTATTGTTCAGGATATCAATAACTTGTGTGAGACCCGTATTACCGTGCCCATTATACAGGATGTCTTCCAGCCAAATATTTTAGCCAACGTGCCTACACGCACCTTAACGTGTCGTACACCAACTACTTTGCTCGAGGGGATAAGCACTACCACACCAGTTGCTTATAGCTGGAGTTTCCAAAATGGCGGTAATCCAAATACCATTCCGAATGCCACTACGATGGTACAAACAACCACGAATACGGCTATTTCGGCAACAGTGGTGAATGTATACACGCTTACCATCACTAATACCAATAACCTGTGTAAGAGTTCTACTGTAATTCCTGTTTATCAGAACATAAGGCCTCCTAAACCAAAAATAAATGGTACGGGACCATTGGATTGTATCAATTTGGAACAAACACTGGTGAATGGAAGTTCGTTGGATGAAGCCCCGGGATACTTTGCTCCATTAGGAACCGCTGTAACAAAATGGGAAGGACCTAGTCCGCAGGTGGATAATACCGATACCATCGCCTCCTACAAGGCAAAAACGGTGGGAATATATACGATGACCGTGATGGACCGCAATAATGGCTGTATTACCAGTACAACTGTTTTGGTTCCAGACAATAAAATTTACCCGGTGATTACTGCCGACCCCCTCTATTTCCTTGATTGTGGTAACCCGAGTTATCGAATAGAACCGTCCTACACCCCGAGCACCGGGTTAACATACAGGTGGAATACAGAGCCCGGCGTGTCGGTATCCAATACCTCCTTATCTACACTTGCTGTGAGCGAACCCGGTTCTTATCAGATTTTTGTTCGGAATACCTCGAACGGTTGTACCGCTGCCAAAATGATTGTAGTTGGTTCAGGCACACTTAGCGGAGATTTTGAGGCTGACGTTTACACCGGTTATGCCCCTCTTACTGTTAATTTTACCAATAAATCCGTTTCAACATCCACCACTACGGGTTCATCCAGTGTGACCGCTGTTTGGAGTTTTGGAAACGGGACAACAAAAACCACTACCACTAACATCGGTACTTCTGTTCTGTATACACAACCGGGTAACTATACGGTAACCCTGTTTACCAGCAAAGGAGCCTGTCAGGATACGGTGGTAAAAGTAATTACAGTGGATATTCCATCTAAATTGGAAGTACCAAATGTATTTACCCCAAATGGCGATAACAGCAACGATATTTTCTTTGTGAAAACCGCTAATTTAAGTGAGATTACCGCGATGATTTACGATCGTTGGGGAAATAAAGTATACGAATTAACAACAGGTAAAGGAAATATTGCCTGGGATGGTAAAAACCTGACGGGGAAAGATTCACCTGATGGCACTTATTTCTACATCATTACCGCCAAAGGAAAAGATGGACAGAACTATGATGCTAAGGGTAACGTAAGTTTGTACCGTTAAGTTAAAAGTTTTTCTTCCAAAAGTAAAAACTCCTGCATTGAAAAATGCGGGAGTTTTTGTTTCATAATACCTGCGGCCGGATCAAATAAATTCGCGCGTTTTTCTACAATTTATTTAATGATTTCACTCTTTATTTGAGTTTCACTTTCATTTTTTGGTGAAGTAGTTTCTTAAATGAGTAAGATTGGTTAATTAATGACTAAAGTGAAACGCTCATAAGTGAATTTAATGTTATATTGTAGATAACAAAACACAAATAAATCTATTAAAGGGATGCGGAAGATTTTCATTATTTTATTATGGATCTTGTTAGGAATAAATTTTAAGGCCAGGGCGTGTGCCCCGTTAAATACACCTTCGTTACTTTCCCAGACGGTTATTGCGCAAAATTTGATTCTCGACTGGCAAACAACTACTATTTGGTATAACTGTCCCGATGTGATTCAGGTAGAAATTGCTTGCGATGCAGCTGCATTTACGGGTGCGGCGAATGCTACCTATAGTTCGGCCATTGTTTCCATTACGTCCACACCCATGTCTTATCCTACCATGTCTATTAATTTAGCTAATTTTTGTCCAGGGGCGTATAAGTTTCGTGCAAGGGAGGCTAATAGTGGGCCTTTTGGTGGAACTTTTAGTCCGTGGACCTCGAATTTCACTTTTACGGTTCCCGGCGTTTATGTGCCCCCTGTTTTAACGTTAACCGCGAGTCTGCCCAATATATGCCCGCCTCAAACCAATACGTTAACCGCTAATATTGCTAACGGCTGTGGTGGATCCTCTAATACCTATCAATGGTTACCTACTACCGGGCTAAGTTGTCCTACATGCTCTAGTACTGTTGCTTCGCCCACTGTTACAACCGAATATACGCTTACCGTTACCGGTGGTCAAATTGGCTGCTGGACACAAACAGCAGCAATAAGCGTGATTATAGCTCCTGTGCAGGCAATATTCGGACCAATTGGGGCTGTTCCAGCTTCCATCTGTTCGGGGCAAACAACCACTATCTCCATGGCCTATTTCAACAGCGGATTGGTCACCTGGCAAACAGCTTCCAATTCAACCGGCCCATGGACCAACATTCCTAACTCGGGCGGGCCCATTTACGCGTCCGGACCACTCATCTCTAATACCTATTTCAGGGCCTCGGTCGTTGGTTGTCAAACCATTGATTCCACTAACGTGGTTTTCATAAATGTAAACCCCAATCCTACTATCACGGTGAGTACTACCACGATTTGCCCGGGCCAAACGTCGACACTCACCGGGAGCGGAGCAACCTCTTATCAATGGTCAGCGGGGGCTTTTCCTACCGGTATTAATACAGGTGGCGCCGCGCCCTTGTCAACTAGCAGTTATACGGTAACCGGTAACCTGGCGGGTTGCACTGGTACAACCGTTGCTACCGTATCGGTTAATCCATCACCCTCCATTAATGTTAACAATCCTACGGCTTGTGTAAACGGAACCATTAGTTTTACCGGTAGTGGAGGTGTATCGTATTATTGGACCGGCCCCAATAGTTTTACCTCCAACCTCCAAAATCCGACGTTGACCAATGCGCAAGCTTCTTTGGCAGGCCAATACCAGTTGATGGTGACCTCACCCGTAGGCTGTACCAATGTGGCTACGTCCAACGTCGTGGTACAATCGTTGCCGGTACCTGTTATCGGAAATAATAATCCGGTTTGTTTAAACGCTTCACTGTTTTTGTATGGTAGCAATGCAGGGGCTTATTCATGGAGTGGGCCAAACGGATTTGTTTCAGCAGTTCAAAACCCAACCATCGCCAATGTTACCAATGCCGCTGCGGGGGTATATACCCTTATCGGAACCGTGGGAACGTGCACGGCGAGTGTAACCAGAACGATTACTATTCAGGCTATTCCCAGCCCAACGGCACTAACTAACAGCCCGGTTTGTGTTGGTAAACCCATTTATTTAACCGGATCAGGTGGTACTACTTATACCTGGACCGGACCACCAGCCTTTAGTTCCCAGTTTTCCAATCCAACGATTGCTACCGCTAATATTAACAATGCTGGCGTATTTACTCTTACCGTAAGGGGTGCCAATACCTGCACCAATTCAACAACCGCCACTTTGGTGGTAAACCCTTTACCGATCATTCCGGTAACAAATTTGAGTGTGTGTGTCAATCAGCCCATCAGCTTAACCTCGGGAGGAGGAAATACCTACAACTGGACAGGCCCCGGTGGGTTTACCAGTGGGTTTCAAAATCCAGTGATTGCAAGCGCTTCACTGGCAAATACAGGAACTTATAATACAACCGTGACCTCTGTGGCTGGCTGCTCAAATACTGCTGTCACTTCTGTAACGGTCCTAAGTCTTCCAAACGCTATCATCAGTACGTCCACTCCCTCGTTATGTGCGGGCAAGAACCTTGTCCTCTCGGGGCTTGGAGGCACAACATATACCTGGACCGGCCCAAATGGTTTTACCAGTAACCTTCAAAATGTTGCAGTTAATAACATTTCTACCTTAGCGGATGGTATTTATTCCTTAGGAGTTACTTTCGGCATTTGTTCAGGGGTAACCACAAAGTCGATCACGGTATTTGCCTTACCAACGCCCACATATCTTACTAACTCACCTGTGTGTGAAGATCAGGTATTTGTGTTAAACGCGGGTGGACCACCAGATTATGTTTTTGAATGGCTGGGGCCAAATAACTTTTTGAATGCGGGTCCTAATTATACAAATAATAGTGTTCCACTTACCTTTACAGGTATTTATACGCTTAATGTGATGGATAAAAACAATTGCAGGTCCACCTCTGTGGCCTCGCTGGTGGTTCATCCAATTCCGATCATTGAGGTGTATGACGTTGCCGCCTGCGAAGGCCAACCGGCTGTATTGTTATCAAATGGTGGCGTCACGTATAGTTGGTTTGGACCTGGTGGTTATACCTCGTCGGCTGCTAACGCTACAGTTACTAATGTGAATAACTCTACGGCAGGTACCTACGTAGTGGTGGTTTCTTCGGTTAACTCCTGTACGAATGCGGCCCAGGCAATAGTGAGTGTGAAGGCTCTGCCAGTTCCTTCATTGGCTGTAACGCCAAAAGCCTGTATCAATTCTACCGTTAATCTCATGGGATTTGGTGGAGATTCTTACCGTTGGGATGGGCCCTTTGATTTTGCCTCCACGAAACAAAACACCACTTTTACCGCTACCAGTATGAGTTATAGTGGCATTTACACCTTAAGTGTTTTAAACAGTGGAGGATGTGTTGGTTATACTACCGCGTTGGTGGAAATATATACCTTACCCGATGGTGTATTAACAACGGATAACGACAACCGATGCGTTCCGTTTTGTACCAACTTCGAACTGGAAAATTCAAACGCCGCTCCAATACTTGATTATACCTGGATGATAAACAGTAAAACCTTTAATCAACAGTACTTTAATTATTGTTTTACTGATCCGGGCGAATACATCATCAGGGGGTCTTTTCTGGATGTGAATGGTTGTACCAACGCGACTACGTATACCATTAATGCCTATAAACCACCTGTGGCGGATTTTGTTTATCTCCCGGCAAAACCGGTTGAGATGTTAGATCAGGTTGTTTTTAGCGACATGTCGGGGGGGGATGAGAATACGCAATGGAATTGGTACTTTATAAATAACACCGGGTATAAGTCCAACTCTAAAAGTGCGAATTATGTTTTTGATCACGCCGGTAAATACCGGGTAGCAATGGTAGTTACCAATAAATGGGGTTGTGCCGACACCATTGTAAAACTCGTGGAAGTAGATCCTGATTTTAGTTTGTATGTGCCTGATGTGTTTACGCCCAATGAAGATGGAAGAAACGATATTTTTCAGCCGAAAGGGAGAGGGATTGTAAAATACGATTTACGTATTTATGACCGCTGGGGGGAGCGTTTATTTCAAACCAATGATTTTCCTACCGGATGGGATGGCACCTTTAACGGAAAGAAATGCAAGAGCGAGGTGTACGTTTGGGAAATTATAGCCAGCGATGCTTACGGGAAGGTGAAAGAACTGTCAGGCCATGTAACGCTTTACAGGTAACACGGGTTCTTCTGTAGTTAACTATAAAATTACCAATAACTCTGTTTAAAGCAACCGGATGAATGGATTTTATGATTAATTTTATGACATCAATTAATGAACGATGTCGCCGGAAGAAACAACACATTCACAACAGGGCTCTAACAATCCTAACCCTCAAAACCCCACTTACCAGAATTACTGGGGCGGTAATCAAATGACACCTAATAGTACCGCGGTGCTTGTATTAGGTATTTTGTCCATTGTTATGTGCTGGTGTTATGGTCTGGTTTCCATTGTTTTGGGAATTGTTGCCATTATTCTTGCCAACGCCGGAGAGCGGGAGTATAAATTAAATCCGCAGGCTTATTCTATTTCTTCTTATAAGAATTTAAAAGCCGGTAAAACCTGTGCCATCATTGGTTTGAGCCTGGCAGGTGTGTACATTTTATGTATCATTCTTTACATTGTACTGGTAGGTACACTAGCATTTAACTTTTTAAATTTAAATTTAGGAAATTGATTCTGGTTGATTTTCTTGAACAACATTTGTTTACCTGCTCCACAAAATCGCTTCTGGGTATCGAGTGTCCTGGCTGTGGCATGCAGCGGGCAGCCATCGCACTTTTAAAAGGTGATTTGTTGGAGAGTCTTCATTTTAACGCCAGCCTCCTGCCATTTGTGTTTACCCTCTTTTTTACGATGACTCACCTGTTTTTTAATTTTAAACACGGGGCTAAAACCATCGTATGGCTTTTTGGTTTAACTACCATCATCCTGCTGGGGCAGTTCGTTGTTAAATTAATTTTAAATCATTAATTTTTTTTGACTAGTAAAACTATTAGTTTAACTGTTTGTTTTTAGTGTTTTGCTCCTACCTTTTTGTATATGAAACCTGAATTTATTGATGATGAAAATATTGAAGTTATTGGCGCCCGGTCCCATAACTTAAAAGATATATCTGTGACCATTCCCCGTAACCAATTGGTCGTTATTACCGGTTTAAGTGGAAGTGGTAAGTCCTCATTGGCCTTTGATACTATTTACGCCGAAGGGCAACGGCGCTATATCGAAAGTTTTTCTTCCTATGCCCGGCATTTCCTGGGGAATATGGAACGTCCCGACGTAGATAAGATCTCTGGCCTGAGCCCCGTTATTTCCATTGAACAAAAAACGGTCAATAAAAATCCGCGTTCCACCGTAGGGACCATTACTGAGATTTATGATTTTCTACGCCTTTTATATGCGCGTGCCGGTGAAGCTTTTTCTTACAACACCGGTGAAAAAATGGTACGTTACAGCGACGATCAGATTGTAGATTTGATTTTGGACGACTATGCCTCGAAAAAAATTAACCTGCTGGCCCCCGTGGTAAAGGGCCGCAAAGGCCATTACCGGGAACTTTTTGAAGATATTCGCAAGCGTGGTTTTAATAAGGTGAGAATTGACGGGGAAATTAAAGACCTCGTTCCTAAAATGCAGTTGGACCGCTATAAGATCCACGATATTGAAATTGTGATTGATCGCCTTGAAATAAAAGGCGACATAAAGAGCCGCCTGAACCAATCGTTGCAAACTGCCATGAAACATGGGAAAGGCACCATCAATGTGATGGAGCATGTAGATGAGAATACGAAGACGAAAAAGAAGCAAAACAGCGCGGAGGGTAAGGTAAGATTCTTTAGTCGTTTTTTAATGTGTCCTACTACGGGGATCAGTTACGACGAACCTGCACCCAATTTATTTTCATTTAACTCGCCTTACGGGGCCTGCCAAAAGTGCAATGGATTGGGTGAGATTTCGGAAATAGACATTGAAAAAATAGTGGCGAATCCGAAAATCTCAATTGGTAAAGGAGCCATCGCTCCAATTGGCGCGCAAAAAGGTGGCGGTACCTGGATTTTTAAACAAATTGAAGCCATTGGTCAGGTGTATAATTTTACCCTGGATACGCCTTTTGAAGACATCAGTGACGAAGCAGTTAATATCATCCTGTATGGCAGTGACGAACTGTTTAAAATTACTACCGAGGGAGGGAGTTATAATACCGCTTTCGAGGGGATTGCCACGTTCATTGTCCGTCAGTCGGAAGACGATCCCAGTCCGGGCATGTTGCGTTGGGTGCAAGGTTTTACCGACAAAAAAGTTTGCCCTACCTGTCATGGTACCCGGCTCAAAAAAGAAGCGCTGTATTTTAAGATCGCTGAAAAAAATATTGCGGAAGTGTCCGAAATGGATATTTCCATTTTGCAAAACTGGTTTAAAGACATTGAGAAACGCCTCACCAAAAACCAGATCACCATTGGTAAAGAAGTGCTGAAGGAAATCCGCTCCCGCATTCAGTTTTTAATGGAAGTGGGTTTAGATTACGTCACCCTCAATCGTTCATCACGTTCGTTGAGTGGAGGCGAGGCGCAACGCATCCGTCTGGCAACACAAATAGGATCTCAGTTGGTGGGGGTGTTGTATATTTTGGATGAGCCCAGCATTGGCCTTCATCAACGCGACAATGTACGGTTGATAGAAGCCCTTAAGAATTTACGCGATGTAGGAAACAGTGTGTTGGTGGTGGAGCATGACAAGGACATGATGATGGAAAGTGATTACGTGATTGATATTGGTCCCGGTGCCGGTGTGCATGGCGGCAGGGTGATTGCCAGCGCCACACCACAAGAAATGTGGAAGATGGATACCGTTACCGCGCAATACATGACCGGGCGTAAAAACATTGAGGTACCTGCCGTTCGCCGCAAAGGCAATGGAAAAAAAATAACACTCAAAGGTTGTACCGGGCATAATCTTAAAAATGTCAACGTCGATTTTCCACTCGGTAAATTTATCTGTGTAACCGGTGTTAGTGGAAGTGGAAAAAGCAGTTTGATCAACGAAACACTGTATCCCATTTTAGCGGCCCATTTTTACAATTCAGAAAAAAAGCCATTGCCTTACAAAAACATTACCGGCTTGGACCATGTGGATAAGGTGATTGACATTAACCAATCGCCTATTGGCCGCACACCGCGCAGTAACCCGGCCACTTACACGAACGTATTTTCGGATATCCGCAATCTCTTTTCCGAAATTCCGGAAGCCAAGATCCGCGGGTACAAACCGGGACGTTTTTCTTTTAACGTAAAAGGCGGGCGCTGCGAAACCTGTGGTGGCGCTGGTGTTAAAACCATCGAGATGAACTTTTTACCGGACGTGTATGTAAATTGTGATGTGTGTAACGGCAAACGGTATAACCGCGAAACGTTGGAAGTGCGGTTTAAAGGCAAGTCCATCAGCGATGTGCTGAACATGACCATTGACCAGGCCTGCGAGTTTTTTGAAAACGTGCCTAATATATTTCGCCAGGTGAAAACATTGCAGGATGTGGGACTCGGCTATATCACACTCGGGCAGCAAGCCACCACCCTAAGTGGGGGAGAAGCACAGCGCGTTAAACTCTCTACCGAACTCAGCAAACGCGATACCGGTAACACCTTTTATATTTTAGATGAACCTACCACCGGGTTGCATTTTGAAGACATTCGCATTTTGCTCGGCGTATTAAATCGCCTGGTGGAAAATGGCAATACAGTGTTGGTCATTGAACATAATTTAGACATCATCAAAGTAGCCGATCACATCATTGATATGGGACCCGAAGGTGGACGGGGCGGGGGCGAACTGCTTTTTGCCGGTACGCCCGAAGAGCTTATTAAAGAAAAAAGAAGTTACACCGCTCCATTTTTAAAAAAGGAACTCAAGGCGGGGAAATAAAATGGACCGTGCTTACAAAAGTGGTAACAGAGAAATTTAAAGATTAAGGTCTCCTGAATCCCTTCCTCGCATCCGTTAAACGATTTTAAATGCCATTGAAACCGGTCAAACAAATAAGTACCATTATCCGGCAGCAGTACTTTGAGCCTACCATCAGCTGGTCGTTCCGGGTGGTGCTGGCCTTAAATGTGCCACTCATCCTCATTCCACTTTATAAAGGATTCTCCTATGAAGTTATTTGGGCGGCATTTGGGGCGTATATGCTTTCATTAATCGATTACCGGGGGCTTCATTACAAAAAAATTGTCATTCAATCCATTACCGCGGTGCTGGTTTTTTTTTCGTCATTGCTGGGCATGTATGTGAGTGGCTCGGTGCTGTTGTCGGTTGTGGCCATGTTTGTGGTGGGCATGCTGGCGGCTATCATTCGCAACTGGAGCGATTACGGCCCAAGCATTGCGGTGTCGGCGGGTTTCTTTTTTCTGTTTGGCCTGGCCACTCCGGTTTCTTTTCCGCTGTCGCTAGCGTATGGCGTTTATCTGTTAGCTGGCTGTGCCTGGGCCATTCTCATCACCATCTTATCTTTTCCATTTCAACCTTCTAATCCACTGCGTCGCTCGGTGGCAGGCATCTGGAAAGCCAATACCGATTTGCTGGATCTGATCATTCAAAAACTGATGCGGGGAGAAGAAGTGAGTTTACATAAAATTACCGAAAAAGAAATGGTGGTCAGGAAACTCGTGGATCAATCCCGCAATTTATTTGGCGCCCGGCAAAAGCCGCATTCCCGCATGAAAGCGGAGCACTATGATCAGATGCTGGGACTGCGGAAAACGGCCTCTCTCTTTGCAGCCACGCTCAGTTCCATGCAGGAGGAACTGGAGGTGATGAATGCCAAAGCTTTTCAAACCGATAAGGACGTTTCGTTCTACAAAACCCTTTCGGCGTTTGCACAGGCCAGCGCCCGGCTGTCGGTGGTCATCTTTACCTTTCGGCCGGATGATCTTACCATGGCCAAAATAAAAGTAGAGCGCTGCGAAGTGGCGGTGGAGTTGTTTTTAAAATCACTCAAACACCTGAGTCTGACACCAAAAGAAGAAACCGCCATCCAGCATTTTACCGCTACCCTCTACCACGCCCAGGAATATTTACAACAAACCATCCGGCAGATAGAAACAAAACTGGGTCTGCAAAAAAGCGACTACCTCGAAAATTACAAACTCTCTTTTCACGAGTTCATTGCTGGCATTCATCCCAGGGCCCTGGGTGTTTTACTAAAGGAACTCATGAACCTAAACAGCCGGCAGTTCAGTTATGCGTTCCGGGTCGCGCTGGGACTCTCTTTGGGCGTATTTATTTTTAAATACTTTCAAATCGATCATGGCTATTGGATCCCCCTCACCATGATGATTGTGATTCAACCCTATTATGGCGCCACCTTAAAGAAAGGCATTGAACGCATGGTGGGTACCGTGGGCGGGATCCTGGTGGGAGGAGGCATTCTTTTGTTGCCCTTGTCGCACGAAACTTCCATTGTCATCCTGGTGGTCGATTCCTTTTTCGTGGCTTATTTTTTAAGGAACAATTACAAGGTGGGTGTTTTTTTTGTTACCATCATGATGGTATTGCTCATGCAAATTTCGCAGCAGGGTACCTGGGCGTTGATTGGGTGGCGCATTGTTTCCACGCTCTTTGGGGCCTTGCTGGCCCTGGTGGCCGGTTATGCCTTTTGGCCCAAATGGGAAAAAGACCGTTTTCCTAAACTGATGGCTGATGCGGTATTAAAAAACAAAGATTATTTATTACAGGTCATTCTATACCTGCAGCAGGAATTGGCCGCCGGCGATAGCTGGTACAAACAACGGCGCCTGGTGGAGGGCGCCAACAACCTGGTGTTTACATCAGCCCAACGCATGCTGGAAGAACCCGAGCGGGCCAGGGGACAAGCGGATCTTAATTTTTCCTTGGTGGGCGCCAACATCCGGATGTCGCGCGAAATTACCTCACTCGCCCTGCAGGCCGAAAACGAAGGACTCCACCTTAAAAGCCGATTAAACGATTTTCAAACCAAGGTGGCACTGTTGTTTGATCAGGTGGCGCTTCGATTAAGTGAAAATGGAACGGACACGGCAACGCCCGATTTTGAGGGTTTAAAAGCAGCACTCTCTCAGGTGGCGTTTGACGAAACCGATGACATGCAGTTTATTAAAACCGAACTGGAAAAAATTATTTTTGAGCTGGAAGCCATTTATTTACTGTTGGGCAAGCGGCACCGTTAGCAGCGTTGAATGTGTTTTTTTTGATTGTAGCTGGCCCATCAACGCCATCGGTCACTACCTTCTGATACCTGTACTTCGGCGGAGGCGTAACCGGTGTTAGGGTTTGTGATGCAACTATTTATACTGTGTGTATAGGATATCCCTGCTTTATCATCGCTTTATCTCCGGAGTATCATCGCTGTATACCCCCATGGTGATGCCAATAACATCTGGCCCATGATCTTGTTCGGGAGACTTTGGTTTACTCAGCGGCTGTCGCATTCCCACTCAAAGGGAGTGTATGAACGACTCATTGGTTCCCCGCAAGGGGCCGTGTGGTTGTACCTTAGCAAAAAAAATGGCAAAGCAGCTTGGCCCCCTCTTCTTAACCGGCACAATCGACGGCATTTCTTTTTACAAGAGTGGGAACCGCTATTTGGTGCGAATGAAGGGCGGACCTACCAGAAAACAAGTTTTAAAATCGCCTGCCTTTGCACGTACGCGTGAGCATATTTCGGAGTTTGGCGCCTGCTCAAAAGCGGGGGCTTTTTTACGCCGATGTTTAAAAAGATGGTTGCCGGTGTGTGACCCACTGGCCTATCAGCGCATGACGCAGGTAATGACCCGCATAAAAAATTACGACCGGGTATCGGCACGCGGCCAGCGTCGGGTAACTTTGGGTTTACAACAGCCGGAAGGAAAAGCGCTGTTGTGCGCCTTTGCGTTTAACGAAACGATCCCGCTGGAACGGTTATTCACTGAACAACCTGTTATTAATGGGCGGCGGCAAATCTGCCTGAACCCTCAAGCGCTGTTGTTTCCGGAAGGCGCCACTGCGGCGGCGGTAAGCGCCGTGCAATTGTCAGTTGACCTGGAAGCTAGACAATGCCACCCGGTGGCCTATACCGAGCGCTTTGTGTTAGCAGGGCATAACCCTGTCAAGCTCAGACTGCATTCCAAAGAACCAAGTGGCCACCTGGCCACCACTTTGTATTTTTTGCAAGTCAGGTTTTATGGTATGGAGAACGGCCAGCTTATACTTTATAACGGCGGGTCGAGCGACAGTATGGGTTGTATTGGCGTTGATCCTGTTTTGTTAACAGAAGTACCCGAGCTAAAAGGGGAGAAGTTACCTTTTAGAATCAGCTCACGCTTAGCTGCCAGGATGGAGCAGGGCGCGAGGTGCACTGAGCCATGCGGCGTACCGCCCTAATTTGCCTGTTCGCGCGGATTTGTAATTCGTGCGTTTAGTTATTAAATCAACCGCAGGCCTCATATAGAGGTTTTTAGCTGATGGGGACTTAATTCATTACTACGTGGCACGGATTGCAAATCCGCGCCGACGGGGGTAAAATAAAAACCCTGATTTGCATGACAAATCAGGGCTTAAAAGTAAAAATGGGATTAATCGGGGATTATAACCCTTTCATTTTTTCTTTGGTTTCCCGGTAGGATAAAATGTACTTGGTAAGTTTCAGTTTTTCTTCGGCACTGAGTTTCGCCTTTGGCGACATGTCATCAATTTCGTGCAGCCATTTTTTTTCACTGAATTCGGTGATGTCAAATACTTTGTGGCAACGGTTGCATTTGGTGGAGTAAATGGTTTGGCCTTCTTTTAACTCGTCGGTGACAGTGCCCGGCCAGCGGGTGGTCGCAATTTCCATTTGCAGTTCTCCGGCGGTTTTGCCATCCGGCGTAGTAGTTGCAACAGGGGCCGCCTCCACGGATTTTTGTTTCGATTTGCAGTAGGCAAGGCTCAGGGCGAGCGTAGCAAGGATAATGGTTTTAGAAGAGAAAGTCATATGGCTTATTATTTGCTTAAGTATAAATTACGTTCGCTGTAGATGTTTTGGAAATATTCGTCCTGCAGGCTGTCGATAAAGTAGATGGCTTCACCGGTACTTTTCATTTCAGGGCCGAGTTCTTTCTGGATCTCCGGGAACTTTTCGTAGCTGAACACCGGGATCTTGATGGCGTAACCAATTTTTTTCGGAGAGAATTTAAAGTCCTTTATTTTCTTTTCACCCAGCATGACTTTGGTGGCGTAATTCACATAGGGTTCATCGTAGGCTTTGGCTATGAACGGCACGGTGCGCGACGCGCGGGGATTTGCTTCAATGATGTAAACCACTCCGTCTTTCACGGCAAACTGAATATTTAATAGTCCTACCGTGTTTAACGCGAGGGCAATTGTTTTGGTGTGACGTTTTATCTGGTCGATCACATCGTCCGAAAGATCAAATGGTGGAAGCACCGCGTAACTGTCGCCGCTGTGAATGCCGGCAGGCTCTATGTGTTCCATGATGCCAATGATGTAAACGTCTTCGCCATCACAAATGGCGTCTGCTTCCGCCTCAATGGCCCCTTGTAAAAAGTGATCCAGCAAAACTTTATTGTCGGGTAAATCGTTCAGGAGTTTTACCACGTGTTGCTCGAGTTCCTGCTCATTGATCACAATTTTCATACTTTGTCCGCCCAACACATAGCTTGGTCTCACTAACAAAGGGAATCCCAGTTTTTTTGACAGGGTGATGGCCTCTTCCGCGTCCTCAATGACGCCAAAATCCGGGTAAGGGATTTTATTTTCTTTTAGTAATGTTGAAAAACTGCCGCGGTCTTCGGCCAGATCCAACGATTTAAAATCGGTGCCGATAATTTTAATGCCGTATTTTTCAAGCTTTTCAGCCAGTTTCAGTGCGGTTTGCCCGCCGAGCTGAACGATCACGCCAACCGGTTTTTCGTGTTGGATGATGTCGTAAATATGCTCCCAGAAAACCGGCTCAAAGTAAAGTTTATCGGCGGTACTAAAATCGGTACTTACGGTTTCGGGATTGCAGTTAATCATAATGGTTTCATAACCACATTCTTTGGCTGCCAAAACCCCATGCACACAACTGTAATCAAATTCGATGCCCTGACCAATGCGGTTGGGGCCACTTCCAAGAATCACCACTTTTTTCTTATCGCTGCGAGCACTTTCGTTTTCATCTTCAAACGTAGAGTAGTAGTAAGGTGTTTTTGCTTCAAACTCTGCGGCGCAGGTATCCACCAGTTTAAACACCCGGTTAATTCCAAATTCCTTGCGTTTGGCATACACTTCACTTTCAAGGCAGCGCAACAAGTGTGCTATCTGGCGATCGGCGTAGCCTTTCTGTTTGGCTTCGTAAAGCAAATCTTTTGGAATATCTGTTAGTTTAAATTTTTCGATTTCATTTTCCAAAGCAATCAGTTCCTCTATTTGTTGCAGGAACCACATATCGATTTTGGTCAGTTTCTGGATGGTTTTGATGGATATGCCCAGCTTCATAGCATCATAAATCATAAACAACCGGTTCCAACTTGGCCGTTCCAGGGCGCGCAGCAATTCAGCCTGGTCTGTAATTTCTTTTCCGTCGGCACCTAAACCATTTCTTTTTATTTCGAGACTCTGGCAGGCTTTCTGCAAAGCTTCCTGGAAACTTCTTCCAATGGCCATGACCTCGCCCACCGATTTCATCTGGAAACCCAGTTCACGGTTACAGCCTTTAAACTTATCAAAATTCCAGCGTGGGATTTTTACAATCACGTAATCCAATGTCGGTTCAAAATAGGCCGATGTGGATTTGGTGATCTGGTTGATCAATTCGTCCAATTGGTAGCCAATGGCCAGTTTACTGGCAATGCGCGCGATGGGATAACCGGTGGCTTTACTTGCTAAAGCAGAAGAGCGGGATACCCGCGGGTTAATTTCAATGGCAATGATGTCTTCCTTTTCATCGTTACTCACCGCAAATTGCACGTTGCAGCCACCCGAAAAATTACCAATACTGCGCATCATTTTGATGGCCATGGTCCGCATTTTTTGGTAGGTGCTGTCGCTAAGGGTCATGGCCGGCGCCACAGTAATACTATCGCCGGTGTGCACACCCATTGGGTCAAAATTTTCTATCGAACAAATGATAGCGACATTGTCATTTTGGTCGCGCAACAACTCCAACTCATATTCTTTCCAGCCCAATACCGCTTTATCAATTAACACTTCGTGAATAGGGGAGGTTTGAAGACCCCGGTTCAGCAATTGATCAAAATTTTCTTTATCGTACACCACCGATCCACCACTGCCACCAAGAGTAAAAGAGGGGCGGATCACCAAAGGAAATCCAAACTCCTGGGCAACACTTTTTCCTTCGAGAAAGGACTTGGCTATTTTACTAGGGGCCATGCTCACCCCAATTTCATTCATTCTGATCCGGAACAGGTCCCGGTCTTCGGTTACTTTTATGGCATCAATATCCACGCCAATCATCCGCACATTGTATTTTTTCCAAATGCCAAGGTCTTCGCATTTAAGCGCCAGGTTTAAGGCAGTTTGTCCGCCCATGGTGGGAAGTACCGCATCAATTTTCCGTTCTTCAAGAATTTTGATGATGGATTTTACTTCCAGTGGAAGCAGGTAAACATGATCTGCCGTTACTTTATCCGTCATAATCGTAGCGGGGTTTGAGTTGATCAGACTCACTTCGATCCCGTCTTCCCGGAGGCTTTTGGCGGATTGTGAACCGGAATAATCAAACTCGCAGGCTTGTCCAATAATGATTGGTCCTGAGCCAATAATTAGAACGGATTTTATAGATGGGTCTTTAGGCATATGAATTTAATGTTGAAAATGGGCGTTGAAATTTAAAATCCTGCAAAGATACAAGCTTGCGCACATTGTTAAAAGAAAGATATTGACTAAATATTAATAAAAAACCCGAAACGGTCTGTTTCGGGTTAAAATATGTTAGGGTTATTGTAATAATTATTCGACTGAAGATTGAGGTACAGGTTCTTTTTTACCTTTCGCTTCTGCCACAACAATGTTGCGTTCATAGTGCTCAGTACCGTTTAAGGCATTGATAGCGGCGTTGGCCTCACTGTCATTTGCCATTTCAACAAATCCGTAGCCTTTGCTGCGGCGAGTTTCTTTGTCTTTAATAATTCTTACACTGGTTACTTCACCATACTGGGAAAATAGTTCGCTAAGAGATTGCTCCCTAACTTTGAAGCTGATGTTGCTAATAAAAATGTTCATGATGTTTTCGTTTGTGTGTAGATAAAGGTATATAAAAATTATATAAATCCAAATAGTTTAGTTTTTTTTGTTAATGTTTCCTATTATTTTTTCAGATTTTTTGATTTAAACGGTTTTAGATAGTGTTAGTGGGTTTAAATCATTGTTTAAAATTTGAATTTTTACTAGGGGATTTTAGTCGACTACGTAAATATCGCAATTACTCATAACGCTTCAGCTAACCAGCCAGAAATAAAAAAACCCGGCTGATGTGTAACCGGGTTTTTCGAGTATTAAAACGTGTCGTTAAAACAAAATAGCTTCCACGCTTATTTCGACATTTGCGTCTTTGGGTAATCTTGCGGCCTGTATGGTAGCTCTGGCCGGAAAGTCATGTTTGAAATAAGACGCGTACACCTCATTTACATGCACAAAATTATTCATGTCATTTAGGAAGATCGTACTTTTTACAACGTTATCAAAATTACAGCCACCGGCTTTCAGAATTTCGCCAATATAGTCCATAACCATTTTGGTTTCTTCTTTGATGGTGGTTTTTACAAGTTGTTTGCTTTGCAGGTCCATGGCAATAGTGCCACTGATAAACATGGTATTTCCGGCAATAATCGCCTGGTTGTATGGCCCAATTGGGGCAGGAGCATTAGGGGTGTTTATTATTTTTTTCATTTAGCGTTTAGTTAGTTAAACAAATATAACAAAGATCATTTAATTGTATTTTAATTTTTTTACCGGTTCTTCATTGCGCGTAATACACGCATCAAAGCCTTTACGACTGTTACACCCGATGACCTTTACGTTAGAACGTGTAATCTAACAAAAAGGCGTTACATTAGTCTTGATTCCGTTTTTTTACCATGGTAAGAATAGTAGCAATGGCTACTGTTTCACCTGTTTCATCATAAACATCCACCAGCCACTTAACAATGCCTTTGGCGATATCCTCCGCGTTCTTTTTTTCCTGTACTATTTTTTCTTTACAGGTAAAACGTACCCCTATTGTGCTTCCCATGTATACTGGTTTGGTAAAACGGCATTCGTCGATGCCATAATTTAATAAAACCGGCCCTTTTTTAGCGTTTACAAATAAACCCGCGGCTTTACTCAATATATAATAGCCATGCGCCACGCGTCCGGTAAAAATCGTTCCATCTAAACTGGTTACATCGGTATGGGCATAAAAATGATCACCGCTTACATTCGCGAAATTTACGACGTCGGCTTCAGTTACGGTGTGTTTGGCGGTAATTAAGGTTTCACCAATTTCCAAATCTTCAAAATACTGACGAAACGGGTGAATGTCTTTTTCAATTTGTTTTCCGCCTTGTTGGTATTGATTCAAGATGGCGCCAATGGTTGTGGGGGATCCCTGGATGGCGGTACGCTGCAGGTAATGAAACACTCCTCGTTTTCCGCCCATTTCCTCGCCGCCACCCGCGCGACCGGGGCCTCCATGAACCAGCATTGGCATTGGACTGCCATGCCCGGTGCTTTCTTTCACGCATTCATTATTTAATACCAGAATTCTTCCATGCATGCACGCGGCGCCTAAGGTGTATTTTCTGGCAATACTGTTATCGGCAGTAACAATCGAGCTTACCAGCGAACCTTTGCCCATTTTGCTGAGTTCAATGGCATCTTCAATGGTTTTATAGGGCATAACTGTACTTACAGGACCAAATGCTTCTATGTTATGGCAATCTGTGTTTTTGAAAGGATCTTCGTTCAGGAAAATGATGGGTGGCATAAAAGCTCCCTTTGTTTTATCAGCTCCTTTTACTTCAAAATTTTCAAAATTGCCAATAATAATCTTTTGTGTTTTCGAAAGCAGCTCCACTTTTTCTTTTACTTCAACGAGTTGACTGCGTCCCGCCAAGGATCCCATTCTTACTCCTTCCACATTGGGGTCGCCGATCACGTTCTGGGCCAAACGTTTGCCTAAAGCAATCTGCACATCTTCTACCATATTTTCGGGCACAATGATGCGTCGCACGGCGGTACATTTCTGCCCGGCTTTGGTGGTAATCTCTCTGGACACTTCTTTGATGAAGATGTCAAATTCAGGCATGGCAGGTGTTACATCGGTGCCCAACACACAGCAATTGAGCGAATCGGCCTCCATGTTGAAATGAACCGCTTCCTGCAATAGTCGGGGGTGGGCCTTTAATAGTTTTCCTGTGGAAGCCGAGCCGGTAAAAGTAACCACGTCCTGACTTTGCACATGATCGAGAATTCCATTGGCGCTACCGCAAATGAGTTGTAACGCCCCTTCAGGTACTATTTTACTGGCAATGATCTCTTTTACTACCGCTTCGGTTAAAAACGAGGTGAGTGCCGCGGGTTTTACAATGGCGGGAACCCCAGCCAGCCAATTAACCGCCACTTTTTCAAGCATTCCCCAAACAGGGAAGTTAAACGCGTTAATATGAATGGCAACCCCCTCTTTTGGAACGCAAATATGGTGACCAATGAAGGTGTTGTTTTTTGACAATCGGGCTACATCCCCGTCGTAACAATAGGTTTCGTCGGGGAATTGCCTGCGTAACGACGCGTAAGTAAATAAATTTCCAATCCCACCTTCAATGTCTACCCAGCTGTCAATTCGGGTGGCCCCGGTGGCCCAGCTTATTTTATAAAAATCCTCCTTTTTGTTTAGCAGATGCATGGCCAAAGCCTTTAACATCAAACCGCGTTCCTGGAACGTCATTTTACGAAGTTTTGGTCCTCCAACGTTTCTGGCGTATTCGCACATGTTGGCGAAATCTAAGCCTTTGCTACTGGCGGTAGCTACTACATCTCCGTTAATTGCATTAAATAATTCCTGGCCTTTATCCGCCCCGGCAACCCATTGGCCGCAGGCATAATTTAATAATTGCTTCATAAATGGTTTGAGTGAATGATAGGCTAAAATTAAGAAAGGAATCAGTAATAACCCATTTTAATAATAAATTTAATCATTGGGAATAATAATTTAAATTCACGTCATAAATTTAAGTCATGAAAAATAAACTTTTAGTTTTGTTGATCAGCATTATTGGGAGTGGTTTTATAACCGCCCAGGTATCAGGGAAAATCATTATTCGTAACGCTTCGGATAGCTATCCAAAATTTATAGCCTCGTTAAATGGTGTGCGTATTGACAATACCTATAATTCGCAAGTGACCTTTGCTTATCTGGATGACAACGTTTTTCGTCTCCGGGTGTTGCAATATGGTATCGAAAAGCCACTGACTTTTGCTGTTAACAACGAAGCGAATTATGTAACAAAATACATCATCACAAAAGATGAGGCCGGGTATTTTAAAATCGTACTTGAAAGTAAGGCGCTAATGACCGGCGAAGAAACAAAACCGGTAATTCCATCCACGCCAACTGTAGTTATTCCATCCACACCAACGGTTGCCGCTCCTCAGAACACGTTTGTCAACCAGGGGCCTGTAAAGGTAAGCGATAAGGAATACGCTGGTATTTTGGCAGCTATCAAAAAAGAACCTTTCGAAAATACCAAACTGGACCTGGCGAATAATTTTTTCTCGACACAATATCTTTCTTCCGCGCAGGTTTTGGGTGTCATCAAACAATTTTCGTTTGAAAACAATAAACTGTCCTTCGCAAAGTTTGCCTATTCCCGTACGGTGGACAAACAAAATTTTTATAAAGTTTACGATGGACTGAGTTTTAACGGCTCAAAGAAAGAATTATCAGATTTTGTAAAGAAGAACCCTTAATAAATTTAAGCGGATAGTTCTATGACATTTGGCGCCACCATAAATTTGTGGATCAGCTTTTCAACCTTATCGTCATACATTTCGGTGAAAATAAGGTGTTGGCATTTAGGAAGACTTAATCCGAGCCGGTCGATTTGGCCTTGCCACGATTTTTTGATCATCCGGCTGGCGTCATCAATGGCAAACCACTTTATTTTATTTAGGTTCAGGTTTTTGTTAAAGTATATTTCAAGCACTCTTTTCGCGGTACCTATTACCAGATCGGTTCCAGAATAAATGGCTTCATTTTGTTCATCGATTTTTCCTTCTTCATAAGCGCACTCTGCGCGCAGGTCGGTCTCCTTCGCCAGTTCCAGAAACAATTCTTTCATGGCCAGCGCTTTTTCCATACTTTCTACAAGAACCAATGCACGAGGGGCGTCTTCAAAAGCATGCTGTAGTTTTTGTATGAGTGTAAGGGTGATCAGGGTCGATTTTCCTGAATTTTCGGGAGCAACAACAATCAGGTCGGCACCTGAATTAATTTTAGAAAGGCTTTTTGCCTGCAACGCGGTAGGGGTGTCCAGGCCCTTTTTTTGTAAGGCAGCCACCAATTTTTTATTTAATTTTTCCTTAAACATTAATCAATAAATTTATAACCTACACCTCTTATCGAGTGGAAGTGTTTTGGCTCTTTTGGATTTCTTTCAAAATATTTTCTAAAGTTTAGAATGTAGTTATCGATGGTTCTGGATGAAGCATTTTCATTCGTTTCCCATAACTTCTCAATGATTTCGTCACGTGAAATAACCCTGTTCAAATGAGTTGTCAATAATTCCAGCAAACCAATTTCCCGTTTGGAAAGCGTTAGTTTTTTACCATGGATGTCCGTTATTTCGTAAGTGATAAAGTTGATCTCGCCACCATCAAAACGATATACCGAAACCACCTCTCTTTTTAAGCGTTTAATGAGATTACTGATACGCAGCAATAATTCTTCCAGGTCAAAAGGCTTGGTAATGTAGTCATCGGCGCCAAGTTTAAGGCCCTCTATTTTATCGGAGGTCTGACTTTTGGCAGTTAAGAATATAACCGGTATGGCAGTATTCATTTGACGAAATTCCCGGCATAAATCAAACCCGTTTATGTCGGGCAACATCACATCCAACAGTACCAGACTAATGCTGTTCTGCTGGGTTTTAAAAATTTTAAGCGCTTCGCTACCCGATCGGGCCACCACCACATCATAATCTTCAAGCGTTAAGTTAAGCGCAATAGTATCTGCGAGGTTCTCTTCGTCCTCCACCACAAATATTTTATTCTTTTGCATGTTAAACTATCCTGCCAAGCCTGATCACATCTTCAAGACTCATGTGCGAAAATAAGTGGTTTTGAAAAGAAGTGTCGTTTTCTTCGGGATCTTCGAGATAGCAGGTTGGAACATATTCGCCGCCATCATCTTCAAGTGCTTCAATAGCCTTTACCCGGGCGGTAATCTTCGCTTCTTCAAAAAATACAAGTTTACCCATGTAGGTGGGATAATGCAGGCTAATAAAATCTGTTGCTTCTTCCTTGGTCATAATAATGATTTTCGACATAAAGGTATCAAAATTCACCGTTAAAATAAAAAGCCGCACCTGTAAACACGGGAAGCGGCTTTTTAAATATGCGGGAAAGATGAGTTACTCTCAAAAAACACCTCCCCTTCACAAACTTACGTATACTATTAAAATCCGCTGTTAAGTGTATGTTAACTTTAAAAAAACCACACTGGTTTTTAAACAAGTGTGGTTGGGGTACTTAAAAATGAGCGAAATAAATTATGAAAAAACAGCGTTGCTCACTTAACATCAAATGTAACGATGTCGAATAGGGTTATCAAGAGATGAACGTAAGCATTTAGTAAACGGCATGGTTTATTTAGTGAACCGCTCTTTAAACCATTTTCAGGATGCAGATGCCCGGTTCAATACGTCAACAGCTCTTAAAATGGCGTTGTCGCTCTGATTCATAATAGGATAATAAGCATCTTTATCAAAAAGATTTCGTCCGATAAGTGCTTTTAGAAGAAGTGAAAATCCTCTTTCGTTGCCCTTAAAATGTATGGAATTTACTTTTTTTGTGGTTAAATAACTTTGTAAGGCAACAATTTCTTTTTCGCTGATCTTGTATCTGGACACAAAGTCTCCGGCCGTTTTGTATGCCGTTAAAAAATCCTGACGGTGTTGGTCAGAGTATTCGAATGCAAACGTATTGAGCGCCCCGCTGTAATAAAGTTTATTTACTACCACATCAAACTTTACGGTATCCAAAGGAACAAAAATATCGGGGATAATGCCTCCGCCTCCGTATACTGTTTTCCCCCCAGGTGTTAGGTACTTTTTAGTTTTATCTACCTTAATGCTATCAGCCGAATACAGTTCTCCTTTTTCGAAACGTTCATATTCTTCGTTGTAGTAATCGTCCAGGCTTTTGTCGTTATATGTTTTTTGAATGCATCGGCCAGTTGGGGTATAATAGCGCGCTATGGTTAACCTCACGGCCGATCCGTCGGGAAGGTCTATCTGATCCTGAACCAATCCCTTTCCGAAACTTCTGCGTCCGATAATTGTAGCCCTGTCGTTATCTTGTAAAGCACCTGCGACAATTTCGCTGGCGCTGGCGCTTCCTTCATCAATTAATACCACCAGGTCATTCCGTTCGAAACCGCCACGGGAAGTAGCATTGTACACTTTTTTCGGATGAGATTTACCTTCCGTATAAACAATTTGAAGTCCATCCATTAAAAACTCGTCGGCAAGTTCTACTGCTGTTTTTAAAAAACCGCCGCCGTTTCCACGCAAATCGAGAATAAGTTTTTTCATGCCTTGTTTACTAAGGGCATTAAATGCCTGAAGGTATTCATCGTAGGTTGTGCCCGCAAAGCGACTGATCTTTATAAAGCCTATTCCGGGACTCACCATGTAGGCCACATCCAGACTGTAAATTGGGATTTTTCCGCGGGTGATTTTAAACTCGATTGGTTTTTTTATGGAAGCGCGCAATACACTAACGGTTACTTCACTTCCGCTTTTTCCTCTTAACTTCTCAAACACCTGTTTGTTGGTTACTTTGTTCCCGGTAAATGGTTTTCCGTTTACTGAAACAATCTTGTCTCCGGCCTTAATCCCGAGTTTTTCAGAGGGACCTCCAATAATCGGAGTAATGACGCGAACCGTATCATTAATGATATTAAATTCAATGCCAACTCCGTCAAAATTTCCTTCCAAAGGTTCATTAACTGCATTAAAATCGGCGGCGGTAATAAAATCGCTATGCGGATCCAGGCTTTTCAGCATGGCGAGAATCGTTTTATTCTCCAGTTGTTGTCGGTTCACTGTATCTACGTATTGTAATTCTATATAATCCAGTAAGTTGTTGATCTTACTTCCGGTTATCTTTGAATCAGAGCCCGATAATTGTGAAATGCCAGCCGCACCGAACGTTAAATAATAACCAATTCCAACGCCTGCTGCCAACACCAGGGCAAAATAAAGCGGCATAAACGGATTGGTTTTTTTTGGCGTTTCTGGAATAAAATCTTTTTCTATGAAATCTGACACAATATTTGGATAAAAAATTAAAGACTTTAAAGTTAATTAAATACTAAATCATAAAAAATAACATTTTGGGTTTTAAATAATATTAACTCAAACAGACTCAGCGATCTGACTTAAAATCATAAATTAGCAGTATTAATATTATTGCTCGGAGTGAGATACATGAACAAATTAATTTTAACAGGGCTTTTATTTCTTCTGCTCATCGGTTGTAAAAAGAAGACCAAAAACAATGCGGAAAACCCGGTGCCGTCGGTACCAGTTCAAATTACAATCTATCCCAACGATCCCTTAAACTTTAAATTGCACGGAATAGGGGGGTGGATGTATTATTCAGGTGGAATTAACGGGATTATTATTTACCGTAAATCGGATCAGGAATTTATAGCGATTGAACGCACTTCTTCTCAATTACCTGATAATCCTAAAGCTACGGTACAGGTAATGGCGGATAATTTTACGCTAAAAGATACCATTAGTTTATCTGAATGGCGGATTTTTGATGGCTCGGTTACAAAAGGACCAGCACAATGGGGACTAAGAATTTATGGCACCAACTTTGACGGTAACGCCTTAAGAATTGCCAACTGACTAGTTGGTGATGCTTTTCCAATGTGTGGTGTTGATCAGGTGGAGCACATCTTTTTTAATAAAGTCAACAACAATCTTTAATGAGTCGATATTAGGTACGCTGTTAAAATAGAGTGAACCTCTTAAAAAGTGCCTGGTACTGTCCGTCAGGTAAAATTGAAGGGATGAGGCGGTATTGCCCGAAATATCAAATAACAAGCCATATACTTTTGCGCTATCTCTTAAGATGGCCACTTCGTCGAGGCCTGTGGCTTTTATTTGATGACGATTGGCGATATCGTGTGAATCATCTAAATATTTATTGATATTATTTGTAACGGGTTTATAACTCAAATACAAAGTGGCTTTAAATTTCGGAAACTCAAGGTTAAGCCAGCAGGGGTCTGATCCGGGACTATCATCCGGTTTGATACTGGAATAGGTGGGAATCTCAAAAGAATAGGGGCAGGTGCTGTCGTATAAACGGTAATGTTTTTCAGGAAAATCGATCCGGCAATACCCTTTTGGTTTTGGTGAATACACACTATCCTCATCATCACAGGATATGAGTAAAAAGAGGAAACCGGACAAAAGAAGGCCAACAAAAATGGGTTTAACGTATTTCATATTAAAACAAAAATAAAAAACCACGCGTAACATTCATTCGCGTGGCTTTTGTAATTTTACAATGGTGTTGTTAATAAGGCAGACCTTTGCTATCAAGATGAATGTCCGTATTGCTCTCAAAACCCGCTCCTGCATCGGCACTACCTTCTTTTTTGCTTAATAAAACGAATTGTTCTCCAACTATCTCGGTAATATTTTTCTTATTTCCTTCTTTGTCGGTCCATTGCCGGGTTTGTAATTTTCCTTCCAGATAAATTTTAGCACCTTTTTTAAGCAGTTTTTCAGCATTCTCTGCCAGGTTACGCCAAAGTACGATGTTGTGCCATTCGGTATGCTCCACCCTGTTGCCGTTTTTATCTTTATACGTTTCGGCGGTAGCCAGGCTAAAATGAACTCTGGCCAGGTTTCCTTCCAGGTAACGTATTTCGGGGTCTTTCCCCAGATTTCCTATTAAAATTACTTTATTTACTCCTGACATGGATGTTGATTTTGAATGTATCAAAGTTAAGGGAATATCCGGGCTTTCTATGCACTTAAACACTTTTTAACGGCATGAGCGGTATATACAGGAGTTAATTGGATTATAGTTATTCACAAATTACGTTATTATTAACAATTCGTTAAAAATAATTTGGAGTGTATAGAAAAAGTATGTATTTTTGCCCTCCGTTTTTTGAGGAAGTAAGTTAGGAGAGAAAGAGGGGTTGAATTTTTTAGAGGAATAAAAAAAATAATTTTTT